>Ga0265295_1003713_pt1 | contig 21707 bp, 17 predicted proteins | sample Munlansysbiofilm_FD_192503 | JGI IMG/M metagenome (GOLD analysis project Ga0265295, IMG submission 192503) | Leachate microbial communities from a municipal landfill in Southern Ontario, Canada - Methane capture system biofilm | ecosystem: Engineered > Solid waste > Landfill > Unclassified ...
GGGATTTATCAAGAATCAATCATTAATCTTCCATGCCAGATAATTTGGCAAACTCAAACTAAGTAAGTCATTGAATCAAACTGAGAATTCACCGAATCATTACTGAATTTGTTAAATTAACCGAATTGATGGAAATAACCGGCTAAACCAAAGAATTGATGGAAATAACCGGCTAAACCAAAGAATTGATGGAAATAACCGGCTAAACCAAAGAATTAATGGTCGGCTTAAGTAAACCTGTCAGGTATCTTTACCGATCATCTGGCTGGAAATTAAACTTTAATTAATCTATAACTACAATTTACAAACCTATCAGATAACTAAGTATAATTTAATTGATATTAACTATGAGGATATAACATGGCAAAGATACTGGGTATTGACCTTGGTACTACCAACTCATGTGTGGCAGTGATGGAAGGCGGGGAAGCTGTCGTTATCCCTAATGCCGAAGGCAGCAGGACAACTCCTTCAGTTGTGGGGTTCTCCAAGAAAGGTGAGAAACTTGTGGGTCAGGTCGCAAAGCGGCAGGCCATTTCGAACCCGGATAATACTGTATATTCCATAAAAAGGCACATGGGAGAAGCCAATTACAAAGTCACGCTTAACGGAAAAGATTATACCCCGCAGGAAATTTCCGCGATGATCCTCCAGAAGCTGAAAGCAGATGCTGAAGCTTATCTCGGAGAGACAATCAAACAGGCTGTCATTACGGTCCCTGCTTACTTCAACGATTCTCAGAGGCAGGCTACAAAAGACGCAGGAGCAATTGCAGGGCTTGAAGTCCTCAGAATTATAAACGAGCCTACAGCTGCATCTCTTGCTTACGGCCTTGATAAAGGAGACATAGACCAGAAGATTCTTGTCTACGACCTTGGAGGCGGAACCTTCGACGTATCCATCCTGGAACTGGGAGGCGGGGTCTTTGAGGTGAAGTCCACAAGTGGAGACACCCACCTCGGAGGAGACGACTTCGACCAGCGCGTTATCGATTACCTGCTTGCAGAATTTAAGAAATCGGAAGGAATCGACCTCTCCAAAGACAAGGCAGTACTCCAGCGCCTTAAAGATGCTGCTGAAAAAGCCAAAATCGAGCTTTCCGGGGTCGCAAACACAAACATCAACCTCCCCTTCCTGACAGTTGGCACTGACGGGGAACCAAAACACATGGACATCGACCTTACCAGAGCCCAGTTCCAGAAAATGACTGAGGACCTCCTGGAAAAGACCCTCGTATCCATGCGCCGTGCACTCAGCGATGCAAAGCTTACACCAAACGACCTTGACAAAGTAATCCTTGTCGGAGGCGCAACAAGGATGCCTGCAGTGGTCGAACTTGTGGAAAACTTCACAGGAAAGAAGCCCTACAAGAACATCAACCCTGACGAGGCAGTTGCAATAGGTGCAGCAATTCAGGCAGGAGTCCTGGGCGGAGAGGTAAAAGATGTCCTTCTGCTCGATGTCACTCCCCTTACCCTGGGTATCGAGACCCTTGGAGGCATTGCAACTCCGTTAATCCAGAGAAACACCACCATTCCGACCAAAAAGAGCCAGATTTTCTCAACTGCCGCTGACAACCAGCCCTCAGTCGAGATCCACGTCCTTCAGGGAGAGCGTGGAATTGCTTCCGAAAACAAGACTCTTGGAAGGTTTATTCTTGACGGCATACCCCCGGCTCCAAGAGGTATCCCGCAGATTGAGGTTACTTTCGATATCGACGCAAACGGCATTCTGCACGTAAGCGCAAAGGACTTAGGCACAGGCAAGCAGCAGTCCATCTCCATCCAGAAACCCGGCGGACTTTCCGATGACGAAATCGAGCGCATGGTCAAGGACGCAGAAATGCATGCCGAAGAAGACAGGAAGCGGAAAGAGGAAGTCGAGATAAGGAACAATGCCGAGGCTCTTATCAATGCCGCAGAAAAAACTATTAAGGAAGCAGGAGACCTCGCAACCGAGGACCAGAAGTCAAAAGTCAATGCCGCAATTGAAGACCTGAAGAAAGCCCTTGAAGGCAAGGACGCAGAAGATATTAAAGCAAAAACCGAGGCCCTTCAGGAATCCGTATACCCGATCTCCACAGCCATGTACCAGAAAGCCCAGCAGGCCCAGCAGGCTGCAGGAGGAGAAGGTGGAGCAGCCGGCACTGATGCAAGAGGCCCGGATGAAACCGTTGTTGACGCTGACTACGAAGTAGTTGACGACGAAAAGCGTAAGTAATTGAAGAAGAATTAGAGTACAGAAATAAAGCCTGGGAATTCTCAGGCATTGCCGGAAACCTGTTCACAGGTTCCGTCTCCTTTATTTTTTTAAAACAACAGGGAATCCTGATGGCTACCAAACGTGATTATTACGAAATTCTCGGATTATCCAAAGACTCTTCAGTCGAAGATATAAAGAAAACATACCGGAAGCTTGCCCTGCAGTACCACCCTGACAGGAACAAAGAACCCGGGGCTGAGGAAAAATTCAAGGAAATATCTGAGGCTTACGCCGTTCTTTCAGATGCAGAAAAAAGGGCTCAGTACGACCGCTTCGGACATGCAGGGATAGATAACCAGTACAGTGCAGAGGACATCTTCCGGGGTGCGGACTTCGGCGGGTTCGGAGACATTTTTGAGATGTTTTTCGGAGGCGGCAGAAGGGGAGGTCCTATGGGCCCCAGGAGAGGTTCCGATCTTCAGTACGACCTCTATGTAACCTTTGAAGAAGCTGCTTTTGGAGTGCGCAAGGACATAGATATTCCAAGGACAGAAAGGTGTTCTACCTGCTCAGGCACAGGAGCAAAGCCGGGCACAAGCCCGAAGCGCTGCCCTAACTGCGGCGGCACGGGGCAGGTCCGTACAACCCGCTCAACCCTGGGAATGCAGTTTGTAAGCACCACGACGTGCAGCGCCTGTCACGGCAGGGGTCAGGTAGTTGAATCTCCATGCCCCACATGTAGCGGCGCGGGCAGGGTCAGGAGCAGGAGAAAGATGTCAGTCAACGTACCTGCAGGAGCAGACTCTGGTATGACCCTCAGGCTCAGCGGGGAAGGAGATGCAGGAGAACCGGGAGCGCCTTCCGGAGACCTTTATATTATCGTGCATGTGATGGAACACAAATATTTCAAGCGGGTCGATTACGATGTTATCTCCGAACTTCCAATATCCTTCACCCAGGCTGCACTCGGAGCAGACATTATGGTTGATACCCTTTACGGCAAGGTCAAAATGAATATTCCATCAGGGACCCAGACACATTCCGTATTCAGGCTCAAAGATAAAGGCATACAGCGCCTGCAAGGCCACGGCAAGGGTGACCAGCTCGTAAGGGTAATAATCAGGACTCCAACAAAACTCACTCAGGAACAAAAAGACCTTCTTCATCAGTTCGAATACCTGAGCAATGGGAAGAAGCCCGAAGCAGAGGAAAGGAGCAGATCTGATAAGCAGAAAAGCGAAAAACCCAGGAAAAGCAAGGGACTTTTCGAAAAGGTAAAAGATGCCTTTGAAAGTTGACTATAATACCTCTGGCTCCAATATTAGCCGGTTCTCCGGTATTTTCTCAGGCTTCTATTCTTTTTCCCTTTTCACCTTTTTTTGATTATAATTCTTCATACAGGATTCTTTTTTATTTAGATTCTTTTCTTTAAAGGAAGTTTGAAAAACATTTATATACACCTCTTTAATTCTATGCCTAGGAACCATAGTTATTTCGCAAAAGCATAGGCTTGAGAAATTCTGGTCTGCAAAACGTTTAATTTCCAGAGATGATCAACACGCTGAGAAACTTTGCTTTAATTTATCATCATGTATCGGGAATCAATTTGAATCCAGGTATTAAGCGCGGTATCTTCTTTATATTCAATTTAGCGTTACTTTCTTTAGTTTTAATTAGTTCTGGATTGACTGCTTTTACTGCGGCTATCTTCTGTTATAGTTATTTTTACTTTTCCCGGTATTATACCGTTCAGTCCTATGCTGGTTGCTTCTCGTTCAGGAATCCGTGCAGTGGCGGGTTCATTGATAACAGTTTTTTTGAAGGTGTTCTATGAAAGCTGTAATTATTGGTGCAGGGGAAGTGGGCTACCATATTGCAAAAGCCCTCTCTCCTAAAAATGATGTGGTAATTATAGATAAAGATGAAGAAGCAGCAAAAAGAGCTGACGAACTTGACGTGCTCGTAATTGAAGGAAACGGAGCAAACGCAGAGATCCTTTCAAGAGTTCTGCAGAATGCTGATCTTCTTGTAGCTGTTACCGGGGTTGATGAGGTTAACATTGTCGCCTGTATGACAGCAAAACTGATTATGAAAAATAAAAACGGCTGGAAAGATACAAAGACCATAGCAAGGGTCAGTAACCCCGATTACATAGACTCTCCGGTTACATCAAGAGCCCAGGTCGGCGTTGACCTTATGATCTGCCCGGAACTTGCGCTTGCTTCTGAAGTTGCCGATATACTCTCAAGTCCCTCCGCAATAGATGCGGAAATGTTTGCCGAAGGAAAGGTAAGGATGACTGAGTTTGCAATAAGTCCTGAAAGCAAACTTGTAGGAAAACATATGCAGGACCTCAAGCTTGCCGACTGCTGCATTGTCAGCGCGGTTTTCAGGGAAGACCAGATAATAATTCCCCATGGAGACGACCTGATCAAAGCAAACGACCATATGGTAGTTGTGGGCAAGCCGGAGTCCATGGAAGATCTTGAGAGCGTCTTCGGAAGTAAGGTGTCTCATAGAACCAGAATTCTCCTTATCGGATGCGGAATTGTAGGGATGTATCTGGCAAAACTGATCGATAAAGAGGAAAATGCAGATCTGAGAATTATCGAGCACAGCAAAAGCCGCTGCATAGAAGTGGCAGAGATACTGGAAAATGCCCTTGTACTTAATGGAGACGGCACTGATGTCAGCCTTCTCAGAGAGGAAAATATTGAAGATATGGATGTTGTTGTTGCGGTTACGGACAGCGATGAAAAGAACCTTCTCTGTTCCCTGCTTGCAAAGCAGCTCGGTGCAAAAAAGGTAATTGCAAGGGCTGACCGCTCGGACTACCTGCCTCTTTTTGAGATGGTAGGGATAGACATGGCTGTAAGCCCGAGAGAAGCAACCGTAAACGAAGTCCTCAAGCTTACCATGGGAAGAGGTATACAGACACTTACGACCATTGAGGGTGAAAGAGCTGAGATTATAGAATATACGGCCTCCGAGAAGTCCAGAATTGTGGGCAAGCCCTTAAACAAAGTAAAGTTCCCCAAAGGAGCTCTTATTAACATGGTGGTGCGCGGAAAGGAGACTATAATCCCAAGAGGGGATTTCATTGTCAATGAAGGAGACCGTGTAGTTATTTTCTCAATGGCTTCGGCAGCATCGGAAGTAGAAAAATATTTCAAGTAAGAAAATATTTCAAGTAAGTTTTACGGGACAGGGGTTTTTCTGTGAATAAAAAAGCTATTTATAATGCGCTTGGGAAAATTCTTATACTTCTGGCTTTTACAATGCTCGTTCCTCTTTTAGTGGCTTTTTATTATGGGGAACCCCTGAAACCGTTTACGGTTTCCATTCTCATAACCTTTCTTGCCGGTTTGCTCCTTACACGCATCAAGAGCAGTGCTGAATGGCAGCAGAAAGAAGCCCTTGCCATTGTGGCTCTGACCTGGCTTTCAGCAGCTATTTTTGGAGGGATCCCTTTCCTTTTCGAGGGCGTATCCTTCATTGATGCCGTGTTTGAAACAATGTCGGGTTTCACGTCAACGGGTTCGACTATTTTTGTGGATATTGAGAGTTATTCCAGGAGTCTTCTTTTCTGGCGTTCTTTTACGCAGTGGCTGGGCGGTATGGGTATTATTGTGCTTTTCATTGCTATCCTGCCAAAACTCGGAGTTGCGGGGCGCCAGCTTTTCCGGGCAGAAGCTCCGGGCCCTACAGAAGATAAGCTCAAGCCAAGGATAAAAGATACGGCAAAGATCCTGTGGGCGCTTTATGTCCTGATCTCTGCCGTTGAAGTTGTGGCACTGATGCTTGCAGGAATGTCCCTGTATGACGCCCTCACGCACACTTTTGCAGGCATGGCATGTGGAGGCTATTCCCCTTATGGTCTGGGGATTGAAGCTTTTAACAGCCCTCTTATAGAATTTATTCTCACATTTTTTATGTTCGCAGCCGGAGCGAACTTTGCCCTGTATTACAGGGCGATTTTTATTGACAGTAACTTTCTTCTTAAAGATGAGGAGTTCAGGGCTTATACCTTTATTCTCCTGGGATTTTCAGGCCTTCTCACCCTGGTTCTGTACAAAGATATGGATTTTTCCCTTTTCAATTCTTTCCGTTACGCCATATTCCAGATTACCTCTATCATGACGGCTACGGGCTTTGCTTCAACTGATTTTAACCTCTGGACAGATTCGGCAAAGGTCCTGGTTTTTGCGGTCATGTTTATAGGCGGCTGTGCAGGCTCCACCGGGGGAGGCATGAAGGTCGTGCGTTTTCTGCTGATGTTAAAGTATGCGAGGAGAGAGCTGTTTAAATTTGTTCATCCAAGGCTTATAAGGCCCATCAGATTCAATAACAAAGCAGTGCCTGATGATGTTTTACAGTCCATCCTGTCCTTTGTTGTGATTTACATATTAGTTTTTATCTTCAGTGCAATGTTCCTGACTCTGCTTGGAGTCGACATGATCAGTTCTGCTACCGCTTCGATTGCAACCCTTGGAAATATAGGACCTGGTTTTAACGTAGTCGGACCTATGGCAAACTTTTCAGCACTCCCTCCCCTGGGAAAAATTATCCTGATAAATAATATGTGGGTCGGAAGGCTTGAGGTTTATACCGTACTGGTACTCTTCACAAGCGATTTCTGGCATTCCTGAACAAAATTTCATTAAAGGCATACAATAGATGTGCCTGAAGTTGTCAGGCATCTGTGTTTTCCACTCATGCTTTTCCTGTAAATGCACCTGAATTCAGTCTTTCAATCCTCTCCGAACAGCACACTTTACTTAAATTTTATCAGCCCTGGATTTTTATTCTTTGGTTCTTTTTCATTTTTTCCACATTAAATGATTTCTTAGAAATCCTCCCATGTACGTTTTTTTCTCCAAAGACTACTTAAGCAAGCAGGAGCAATCTATCTGGGAACAGTCTTTTCTTCGAGGGAATCTTATGAAAGCGGTGGTTATCGGCGCAGGTGAAGTTGGGTATCATATAGCAAAGTTCCTTTCCCTCACACACGATGTGATCGTTATTGAGAATGACGAGGATGCCCTGAGACGGGCGGATGAGCTTGATGTTCAGGTTGTGGAAGGAAACGGCGCAAATGCAGATATTCTTGCAAGTGTCCTCCCTGATGTGGATATTCTCGTTGCTGTCACAGGAGTTGATGAAGTCAATATAGTTGCCTGTATGACTGCAAAGCTTATATTAAGGGCACATCCGGGCTGGAAAGAAACAAAAACCATTGCCAGGGTCAGCAACCCTGACTATATTGATGTGCCGGTTACGTCCAGAGCTCAGGTAGGGGTAGACATAATGATATGCCCTGAACTTGCTCTTGCTTCGGAAGTCGCTGAAGTGCTCTCAAATCCCTCTGCAATAGACGCGGAAATGTTTGCAGGGGGCAAAGTTCAGATGATGGAATTTGCCATCCGCCCGGACAACAGGCTTGTTGGAAAGCGCATGCAGGATATTGAGCTTGAGGACTGCTGCATCGTCAGTGCAATATTCAGGAATAATGATATAATCATCCCTCACGGAGACGATTTCATAAAGGCAAATGACCACATGGTAGTTGTGGGCAAGCCCAGGGCCATGGCGGACCTTGAAAACGTTTTCGGAAACGAAGGACCTCACCGGAATAGAATTCTTCTAATTGGCTGCGGAATTGTAGGCTTTTACCTTGCCAAGATTATAGATAAGGATGAGAACGCAGACCTCAAGGTTATCGAATACAGGAAAAGCCGCTGTATAGAAGTGGCAGAGATGCTGGAAAATGCACTTATACTCAATGGGGACGGCACTGATGTCAACCTTCTCAGGGAAGAAAACATAGAGGATATGGATGTCGTTATTGCGGTTACGGACAATGACGAAAAAAACCTTCTCTGTTCCCTGCTCGCAAAGCAAATGGGAGCAAAAAAAGTAATCGCAAGAGCTGACCGCTCGGATTATGTCCCTCTTTTTGAGATGGTTGGGATCGACATTGCAGTAAGCCCTAGAGAAGCAACCGTAAATGAAGTCCTCAAACTTACCATGGGAAAAGGCATAGAAGCCCTTGCGACAATTGAAGGCGAAAAAGCGGAAATTATCGAATATACTGCATCAGGACAATCCAAAATCGTAGGAAAACCGCTTAGCAAGATAAAGTTTCCCAAGGGTGCGATTGTTACCATGGTAGTCCATGATGATGATGTCATTATTCCCAGAGGGGAATTCATCATCAGGGAAGGGGATAGAGTTATTATCTTTGCCCTTTCCTCCGCAGTCCGCTCTGTTGAGAAATTGTTTAAGTAAGCAATAAATACGAAAATCTTAAATACGAAACTCTTTCTTCATCTTCTTCATCTGTCCCTCATTTTTGAGAAGCTGTTTAAGCAAGAAATAAATATGAATAGTCATGAGTAGATTGAAAGAGTCATCACCTGTAAAAATAGAGGATCGGCATGAATATTAAGATTGTTTTTTATGTGCTTGGCGGTTTACTCAGGCTTCTCGGGATAATCATGGTTGTTCCTCTCGGAGTTGCGTACTACTATGGAGAAGATCTGACTCCGTTTCTTGTATCTATAGCAATAACCGTTATTACAGGCCTGATCCTTCTTTCCTACAAAACTGATGAAGAATGGATGCGCAAAGAAGGCTTTGCAATCGTTGGACTGGGCTGGCTTATTGCTGCGGTTTTTGGAGCAATCCCTTTTGTGCTTGACGGGATTTCCCCGCTTAACGCCCTTTTTGAATCCATGTCAGCCTTTACCACCACAGGCTCGACAATCCTCACGGATATAGAAAGCCACCCTAAAGGAATCCTTTTCTGGCGAGGCATGATGCAGTGGCTTGGCGGTATGGGAATTATCGTGCTTTTCATAGCCATTCTGCCAAAACTCGGAGTTGCAGGCAGACAGCTCTTCCGGGCTGAAGCCCCTGGCCCAACAGAAGATAAGCTGAAACCAAGAATCAGGGAAACAGCAAAGATCCTGTGGATGGTTTACTTCGTAATCTCATTCGCCCAGGTAGTTACCCTTCTGCTCGCAGGTCTTTCGCTGTACGATGCGGTAAACCATACATTTACCACGATGGCCTGCGGAGGTTTCTCCAATTACGGGTTGAGTATTGGTGCTTTTAACAGTCCTCTTGTTGAGTATATAATAACTTTTTTCACTTTCGTTGCCGGTGCAAACTTTGCACTCCATTACAGGGCGATTTATGTTGACAGGGACTTCCTGCTTAAAGACGATGAGTTCCGTTTCTATACAGCTCTGGTCCTGTCAGCAAGCGGGCTCCTTACTCTTCTGCTATGGAGGGACCTTAATACTGGCTTTTTTGATTCATTCCGGCTTGCAATCTTTCATGTAGTTACGATAATGACAAGTACCGGGTTTGCAATAGCTGATTTTAATCTCTGGTCAGAATCTTCAAAAATGGTGATTCTTTTAGTTATGTTTATTGGAGGCTGTGCAGGTTCTACAGGTGGAGGCATCAAGGTTGTACGCATTCTTATCTTACTCAGACACAGCCGAACGGAATTGTTCAAGGCTCTTCACCCCAGAGCCATAAAAAGCGTTAAATTCAACAATAAAGCCGTGCCTGATGAGATTATCAGCTCTATAATCTCATTTGTGGTGATTTACCTCCTTATTTTTATCTCAAGCGCCCTTATCCTCTCTGTCCTGGGAATGGACATCATAACTTCAATTACAGCTTCCATTGCTACCCTGGGCAACATAGGTCCGGGCCTGGGTGTGGTAGGTCCTATGGGTTCTTTTGACCCCATTCCTCCCCTGGGAAAATTAATCCTGATCGCCAATATGTGGATTGGGAGGCTTGAAATCTACACGGTAATCGTGCTCTTTACTCCTGAGTTCTGGAATAAATAATTCCATGAAAAAAACCAAGATGCCTGGAAAAAGTAAAATTTAGAAAAACAGGATTTGCAGACAGAACCCCTGCAGGAAATCTAAAGTAGACCAGAAAAAAGAGAATAAAAAATGCCTGAAAAAACAGGCATCATGTCTTATTTTTTATGTCTTATTTTTTATCACTTCTTTTGCCGCATCCTTGAAAAGCACACGAAGGTCCCAGAGCAGTTTCTTGTTGGCTTTGAAGAGAGCCTGAAGAAGGTCAAGAAGGCTCATTCTCTCGAATTTGACATCTTTTAATGAGTGGGCAAGCGAGTCAAGATCATCATCAGTAAGGTTGATAAAGCAGTTCTTTACGATAAGGCTCATATCGATATCATGCCCTACTGTGTCCCTCCACTTTTTTTCATATACCTCTTCAAGCTTTACCACGGAGACGTCTCCTGCAGATATGGCTTCATAGGCAGCTTCTCCTGCCAGCTTGCCTGCGTCCATGGCATTGAGGATCCCTCCGCCTGTTATCGGGTCTGACTGGCGTGCAGCATCTCCTACAAGCATAAGCCCGTTAACTGAGGTTTTTTCGATGCTGCCTGAGACCGGGACTCCGCCAAAAACCATCTCAACTATTCTGGCATCAGGGAATTTCTTCTGCACGAAATCATTCAGATAATCAACAGGCCTGGGCTTGAATTTGCCCATTTTACTTCCGAGAATCCCTATCCCGACATTGGCTTTGCCTCCTCCTTTGGGGAAAACCCAGACATAGCCCCCGGGTGCCATTTCATTTCCTATATAGAACTCGCAGTATTCCTGGTTTATATCTGCACCTGCTATAAGGTACTGGGCACAGGTTTCAACGTCTACAGGCTTGAGTGCTGTATCTATTCCTGCCCATCTGCCTACCTTTGATTCAACCCCGTCAGCGCCTATTACTATGCTGGCACGCACCTCATACTCTTTCCCAAGGTGCATGAGTCTGGCTCCTTTTACAAAGTCATCCTCAATAATAAGACCTGTAGCTCTTGTCTTTACCCGGACTTCAGCCCCGGCGGTTGCGGCATGTTCTGCAAGGGCGCGGTCAAATACCTTTCTTTCAAGCACGTAGCCGACTTCTCCTCCGGAGATTTCCTCAGCCATCTCTATCTTTGTGCCGTCCGGGGAGAAAATACAGGAACCTTTAAGATCAGCGCAGATCCACCTTTTGTCTATTTCCACATGCTTTTTAAGGCACTCTTTGTTCACGCCTTCTGCGCAGCGTACAGGGTCACCTATTTCCTGGCGTTTTTCAATTAAAAGTACATCAAGCCCTTTTTCCGCAGCAGTTTTTGCAGCAATGGAACCTGCAGGACCGGCTCCTATAACCAGAACATCATACTTGTCCTTCATTTCATTACCTCGATTGCTCCCACAGGACAAATGCGATCGCATATCCCGCACACGATACAGATACTTTCATCTACTTCAATCCAGGTTTCTACAAGTTCGAGTGCTCCTTTAGGGCAAACTCCCACACAGGCCCCACAATATCCACATTTATATCTGTTTATGTTTACGCTCACCAGCTCACCTGTCAAATTTAAAGGTAAATCATAATCCTTAACCAGCAGATACTGTCTTTTTTAAGAAAGTACGGCGTAAATGGAAAGGCACAGCAGTGCGGTTCCACATTATTTTAGATTAATTAATGTAAGATAATACATGAAAGTCTAATTTAAATAATATATTGAAATTTTATAATTTAATATAAGCCTTTTCCGAGCTTTTCGGATTTTATATTATTCACGGGTTTTCTTTTCGGCAGGATGAGGCTCTAATTCGGACCAGTTCATCCGGAGAGAATCACTTTCTGGAATAGTTTTCACAATTAATGTATTAATCTAGTTTAAAGTTATTGGCTCTATCAGACCAGCGCGTTCTGGAAAGTTTTTTCCAGCAAATTTTTCCAATATACAAATTAGTAATGTCAGATCTTTATAAATTGTACCTTGCCTTTCGGAAGTTACTGTGAGTTTGTTTTTAATTGTGATTTTATTCTAAATATAGATATAGCAATTATAAACATAGCAATTATAAATATAGCAATTATAAACATAGCAATTATAAACATAGCAATTATAAACATAGCAATTAACTGCTTACTGACTGCATGCCTCAAAAAGAACAGCAGTTCTGGATTAACAATTCTACATAACAACTCTTAGTTAATAGTTCTGGATGCAGTTCTGGATAACAACTCTAAGTTAATAGTTCGAGGTTAGCAGTTCTAACCAGCGGTTCTTAACTACTTTTCAAGAATCTAATTTTCTGGTCAAACATACATTTTCATAAGGCCGCTTTTCCTTCACTCTGCCTGAAACTTTAATATTTCTTTTTTACAATGTTTTCTGCCAGGAGGTCAATAAAAATATCCATAATTTCTGGAAAATCGTCATTTTCGAGTTCATTTCTGAAATGAATTAGGGAAAGAACCGCCTGTGTTGTTTCAGCAAGGATCTTTGCGGGCTTGTCGATAAGAAGTCCAGCATCTGCCCATTCTTCAAAGAAAGGGATGATCGTTTCCACATTATCCCTGCAAATCCGTTTAATTTCTTCTTCAGAAGATCGGGAAATTTTCAGTTCAAGGTGCTCTTTCTCAATAAAAACTTTTCTCCAGATCGGGTGGTTATTGACGATATTGAGCACATACCGGAGATAAGCTCGAATCGCTTTATCGGGTTCATCCCTGTACTTCAGGAAGGAATTTTCGAGTATGCTGTCCTTTAAAGCTTCCCGTTCTTCTTTATAGATCTGCAAAAAGAGGTCTTCTTTACTATTGAAAAAAGAGTAAAAAGAACTCTTTGAAATTCCCAGCCCTTCGGTAAGGTCTTCAATACCTGTCTTCTTAACTCCATACCTGGCAAAGCAGTCCTTCCCACGGTCTATAATATTTCGTTTTATGATCTCTCTTTCTTCCTCTGTAAAAGATCTCAGTGGCTCACCTCTTCTGGGAATAAATTCCCGGATTTATCAAGTTTACAAAGCCTGTATCAATCTGTTCAGAATCAAAAACCAATAATATCAATGAATAATTGATTTTTTTATTCATAGCTTAATTACACATCATCTATTTAAAATTTTTGAACCCCGGACACCGTCTCGGGAGGAAAGGGAACGTTTCGACACCCGAGTTTCGCTTCGAGATCTCAGGAAATCGAAGATTTTCTGGGAGTTGCGATGTAATAAGTGAGAAATTAAAAAAAGAGAAAAGTGAGAAAATAACCTTAAATGTTATTTTGACACTTTTCATTCTGCCAGATTAAAGTGGAACCAGCCCGACCCTTCCTTTTTTGACTTCGAGTCTGAATTTACTCTCAATATAGTCTTTTGCAGCACCTTTGCCGTGTATGAGAAGCTCTACAAGGTCTTCAGGCTCATCTATGTCCGTGCCTGCCATAAAAGAGTCGTAGATTTCAAAGTCCTGGCCTGAATCCGTTGCAATCGAGCAGTGAGTTAGAAAACTCGAGCCGTAATACTTTACCCTGTATTTAGAGGGATTTTTTATGAAAAGAGCGTTTGTGCCGCCGCCTTTTCCCGGGACGATGCAGACATCCTTTTCCGTTGAGCTTATCTCCTTTATATGCTCAGGAGAGAGGAGAGGGAGGTCAGCCATAACAATAAGGACAGGCTCCTCTGCCTCTTTGAGATACCTGTTAAGGGCTTCGTTCAGGTCTTTTTCGTCCAGCAGAACTCTTGCTTCAGTCATTTCCTCAAGCCCGTAGACAGATGGGCTGAGGATGTCGACTTGTTCTATTCCGGCTCCCTTGAGAGAAGATATTACCTGGTTTAACATGAGTTCTACAAATTCTTCTCTTTCCTGCAAACTCAGTACAGGCGATAACCTTGATTTTGCGCCGGCTTTCTTATAGGGGATTACGGCTCTCATCTGGACTCCTGCATAATTTCGTTTTTCATTTTCGTTTTTTATCTCAACAAATTCTTTTAATATTCAGATCTAAAGAAATCTCTTTTTTCAGTCTCTTACTCTTTGCTGCCCATCCCTGCTTTTGCGTAACCGGGAAATAAGCCTTCCTGCCCCGGAAACCCTGATTCTATCTTCCGGTAAAGGGTATCTCTCTGCACCGGGACTCTTCCTGCCCCTTTAATCATCCATTCAAACTCTGCAGGAGATACATACTCCCCGTGGCTGCCCCCGGAAGCTGTCGAGATCTGGTCTTCCATAAGCGTGCCTCCGAGGTCGTTTGCGCCGCACTGCAGGGCCACCTGGGCAAGTTTCTTTCCCAATTTTACCCATGTAGCCTGGATATTTTTAACGTAGGTGTGCAGAATTACGCGGGAAATAGCTATGAGCTGCAGGTCTTCAAGCCCTGTGCTTGAGAATTTTCCGGATGCAAGCATTTTTTCCCCTACAGGGTTGTTGTAAGGCAAAAAAGACATTGGAATAAGTTCCGTAAACCCGCCTGTCTCTTTCTGGATCTCGCGGATAGTAAAGACATGGTCCAGACGTTCTTTAAGGGTCTCGACATGCCCGTACATAATTGTGGCATTGGTGGAAATGCCTGCTTTATGTGCTGCGGTCACAGTATCAATCCACTGCTGGGTGCTGATTTTTGAAGGGCAGATGATCTTTCTTACCCTGTCAGAGAGGATCTCGGCTGAAGTCCCGGTGAGGGAATCAAGACCACTCTTTTTAAGCCTGCGGAGGGCTTCTTCAACAGACATACCCGAGGTTTCTGCTGCGTAGTTGACCTCCATAGGGGAAAGGGCATGAAGGCACAGGTCCGGGTATTCGGCTTTTAAGGACTCTATAACCTCAAGATAGAATTCCATATCAGCTTCCGGGGTGTACCCTCCCTGAACGCAGACTTCCACGGCTCCGGCTTTTCTCGCATCCCCTGCTTTTTTCAGGATTTCTTCAATGCTCAGGATATATCCTTTCTCTGTCCTGTAGGCGCAGAACCCGCAGTTTCCGACGCATTTGTTTGTGATATAAATATTCCTGTTTACCACATAGCTGACAGTGTCGCCTGCAGCAATTGCCCTGAGGTCATTGGCAAGCTCAAACAGCTCAAAAGGGTTTCCTTCAAGCAGGAGAAGGGCGTCTTCTTTAGTGCATTTTCCCTTGTATGCCCTTTCAATAACATTTTCGGGAATTGTCGGTTTTTTCGTGTACATCCGATCATCCTTTTTTAAAATCATCGTTATCCTGACTGTTAGCCGGCTTTTCAGCTTATTCGAAAGCTCCGCACCCGGCAATCTTTCGAGAATTCCTGGAAGCCAGCTCATGCGCTTCCCTGTAAAGGGTCGTCCTCTCTTTCGGGATCCTGCCGGCTCCGTGGATCATCCATTCGAGCTCATCAACAGTGATCATTTCCCCGTGGCAGGCACCTGCGGATCTGGAAATGCTTTCCTCCATCAGTGTGCCTCCCAGGTCATTGACTCCGCAGTGGAGAGAAAACTGGGCAAATTTCTTTCCCAGTTTAACCCAGCTTGCCTGGATATTATCAACATGCCCGTGGAAAAGTATACGGGATACCGCATAGACTTTCAGGTCTTCAAGACCCGGTGTGGCATATCTGCCTTCCTTTATCATTTTTTCCCCTACAGGATTGTTATAGGGCATAAAAGGCAGGGGCACAAATTCCGTAATTCCTCCGGTCTCCTTCTGGATTTCCCTGATAGTGAGCATATGGTCAATCCTCTCTTCAGGAGTTTCAACGTGCCCGTACATCATGGTTGCAGTCGTCGGAATCCCTGCAGCATGTGCCTGTGTAACCACTTCGATCCATTCTGCAGTATTGAGTTTTGCGGGGCAGATTATTTTTCGAACGCGGTCGGAGAGTATTTCGGCTGCTGTCCCCGGCATGGTATCAAGCCCGCTTCTTTTAAGCCTTCTCAGGGACTCTTTTACCGGGATTTCACTGATGCGCGAAGCATGATAAACTTCCATGGGCGAAAAAGAATGGACATGCATTTCCGGGAATTCGGCCTTTATGGCTTCTACGATCCCCTGGTAAAAGTCCAAACCCACATCAGGAAGCAGCCCTCCCTGGATACATACCTCGGTGGCGTTTGCCTTTTCGGCTTCCCTGACCTTTTCCATAATTTCTTCAATGCTCAGGACTTTACCATCATCTGTCCTGAATGCGCAGAACCCGCAGCTTCCTGTACAGCGGCTTGTAAAATTTATGTTCCTGTTCACAACATAGGTAACCGTGTCCCCTGCTGCCAGGTCGCGGAGTTCATCTGCAAACCTGAAAAGTTCGAAAGGGGGCACCTCCAGAAGAAGGAGCGCGTCTTCTTTTGTGGTTTTTCCCCTGTGTGCACGTTCGATGAGGTCTTCGGGAATTCTGCTGTTCATTTTTCTGAATCCTCCGCGTTCTCTGTTCCGGGCTGCTTCCTGTACCCGCTATTATCTGAGAGCCGCTTGATAAGGCTGCCAATCCTTTCCGAATACCACCCTTTTTTTACGTATGGAGGGTAAACTGGAAGGCGTTCTTTAAGTGGAATGTCCCCCAGCTTTTTCTGCAGGTTTTTCACATCAGGCCATTCAGCTTCGGGGTTGATCCAGTCAATTGTAAGAGGAGATATGCCTCCGAGATCAGTTACTCCTTTTGCGATAAGGGATTTCGGGTCTATAAGATTTGGGGCAACCTGGACTGCCACGTCACCGGGCAGAATCCGGGCTGCAAGCTCTACGGAATCCATCATCTCTTCAACAGCAGGCTCGGGAAAGTTTTCCATCTCTGTCCCCGGCTTTGGGGCAAAATTCTGGATGATCACTTCCTGAATATGCCCGTATTCCCTGTGAAGAGCTGCAATTGCTTCAAGTGATTCTATCCTGTCGTCCCTGCTCTCCCCTATACCTATAAGGAGTCCTGTAGTATAAGGAATCTTCAGTTTTCCGGCTTCTCGAATAGTTTCAAGCCTGCGTTCCGGAATTTTTCCGGGGCAGTCTTTATGTGCGGCCAGAACTGCCGTGCTCTCAAGCATCAGCCCCATGCTTGCATTCAGGGGCTTTAAAGCTTCGAGTTCGGAGCGGGTCATTATCCCCGCATTCGTATGGGGAAGAATACCGATGTCGATTGCAGTTTCACAGAGGAAAACAAGATATTCAAGCGTGGAGGAATAGCCGATCTCTTCAAGCATTTCACCGTATCCCGGCACTTCTTCTGCACGCTCCCCAAATGTAAAAAGAGCTTCTGTGCATCCTGCCCGTACTCCGTTTTCAAGAACAGAAATAACCTCTTCAGGCTTCATGAGCCGGGCCCCGGGCTGTCCGGGTTCCCGCCGAAAGCCGCAGTAACCGCACTGATTTCTGCAGATATTGGTTACAGGGATGAAAACGTTTTTTGAATAAGTCACGAAAGGAACTTTTTTCGATGTAATGTAAAACACCTGCTTCTGGTTTTTTCGGGCTTCAACCGAGGACTTTTTCCATAACCGACATTACTCCAAGAGCCACTCCCTCGACTTCTATGCCGCCTTTTCCTTTGGCTCCGTCTCCAACAACATAAAGCCCGGAAAAAGGAGTTTCATTTCCAGGGTCAGTGCCCGAAGCTGCCCTGTTTACAGGCCATTCGTCATGGTATGACTGGATAAGAAGGACTTCATACCTCTTACCCGGGAAAATCTCTTTCAGGTCCTCAAGACCCATTTCGATTTCGGATTCGAGGTTCTTAACGTTCTCAGGTGCAACATACTGGTGGCACATGGTAAGGTGCTTTCCCGGAGGGGCCAGTTCGGGGTCAGCCTGAGTAACTTCATTGACACCGTTTATGCGCCTTGTATAGGGGGTTAACAGAACTCCTGTGTGACCTACAAGAGGCTCATCTGCTGCAAGACAGATCTTTATGCCTGCGGAAGGCTGAAGAGTCCCGACCATTTTAAAGTAGGCTGCATCTGCTTCTTTTGAGAGGGCTTCACTGCAGAGCACAGCAGTTGCAGCATGGCCGAGATTACTGATAACCAGGTCAGCATCATGTATCCTGTCATCGGCAATTATTCCTGCAGCTTTTCCGTTTTCAATTAGGATTTTTGAGACTTCCTGTCCGGTGTGTATTTTCCCTCCATTTGCTGAAATAACGGTTTCAAGGGCATCAATAATCCCTTTACACCCGCCTTCAGGGATACCTGTTCCTCCAAACCGGTACATGTTTTCAATTATCTCAAAAACTTCTTCTACCGGGACTTCGTCGCTTTTCAGGCTGAGAGCCCAGCCGCAGAAAGAATCGGCAAATTTTATCAGCCATTCATCACTGACCTGGCTCTTAATCCAGGCCTGAAGCGAGCTTCCGGATGGACGGTTTTTCCTTGTGCTGACAATCAGGAGGGCTATTTTCATTCGGTCTTTATAGGAAAGAAGAGAAGGAAAATCATTGAAAGAAATATCTTTGAAGCCTTTCACGTAGTCCGGGTTTCCTTTCTTGAGGGGGACGCGTACAGTGGTCATTTCTGACCTCACTATATTTACACTGGCTTCGACTTCTTTGAGGAAACGGGCAAGGGGTCCTCCGGGTCCGTTGGGAAGCATGTGGAAAGCTCCGCTGGATAGCTGGAACCCTTTATAACTGAGGTTGGTAAACCTGCCACCTGTGATGGGAAGCCTTTCAAAAACTTCAACCTCATGCCCTGCTTTTGATAAACGGGCAGCGCTTAAAAGCCCTCCAAGTCCTGCACCTATGACAACCGTTTTCATGCCGGCACCTCAATAGCTTTCACAGGGCAGTAGGGGATGCACATCCCGCAATCCACACAGGCATCAGTAGCCCGTGCTCTCCCCCTTACTTCTATTGCTCCCTTTTTGCAAAAAGAAGCGCACTGGCCACACCCTACACAGTTATCGTTTATCTTCATGAGTTCCACCAGCTTTTCTATCGTGAAAAGGATTATTATAATGTATTGGTATACCGTATCGACCCATATCTCAGCACCGGTGCGAGACGGGATTTTCTGGTTATTATGCGCCGGTTGTATTATGTAATAGGTAATATACTATGAAATTATCCCATCCGGAGTATAATAGAGCTTAAGGGAATACAGATAAGATGTATACACAATTATTATACCCAGGGTTTGCCAGGAAAGAAACGAGTTCTTTTTAATGGAAAAAAATTGCCTGTTTTCCTGTTTACATGGAAAATTTTCAGCATACTAAGTTCCTTATTATTTTCATTCCATAACTTGCCTCAAGAAGGCTTTAACCTCCAGATTCATCATTATTATTTATGTAATATTTAGTGCATTTTTTATGAGGATAAAAATAATTAGTGGAGATATATAATTCCTTGCCATTCCCTGGAAAAAAACCTGTAATTTCAGGAAACTGCTTTCCAGAATATGACAGCTGTTAAAAAATAACATATTTATGGGGTATATATAATTTCGTAACTGGACCAGGGCTTTTCCCCCAGTTTATTTAGACATTTCTATATTTTAAAAACAGATTTTTAATTATTTAGACTTAATATTTATATAATATTAATTATCTAGCAAATAACTATAAATATCCCCTGATTTATTTGCAGAACTAGCTAGCTACCTTTAATCTTAATTATTAATTATATTACTTTCACGCGAATGAGTCAAAACCATCGGAAGGATGGAGTTCTCCTGACTTTCGGAAATTTATCATATAATCCTGGGCATCGAAAAGTAAATTTTTCAAGGCCTGGGAGTCAGGATGTCCATATTCAAGAGCCATCTTCAGTAAAAAGGCACCTGGGTACAGACATTCTCTACCGGGCCTGTACCGGTCAAATGGTTTGTAAATAACCGGAAGATTCGGACAGTCTTTTTGTCCAGCATCTTGAAAATTAAAAATTAAAATCATGCGACGCTGCAATTTCAGATTGCTGCACTTTGATAGGTGATACAATGTCTGGAATAATTGATAGCTATATACCGGTTGCCATATTTCTTGCCGTGGGACTGATCATGCCTCCCATGACAATGTTCATGGTAAAACAACTGAGTCCGAGGAGCAAAGCAGCCAGCAAATACACAACATACGAGTCGGGTTCCGTTCCAACAGGAACTGCAAGGATCCAGTTCAATGTTGAGTATTATCTCTATGCAATTGCTTTCGTTCTTTTTGATATTGAGGTGCTTTTCCTTTACCCTTGGGCTACAGTCTATAAGGGGCATGGGATTACCTCAATTGCAGTGGTTGAAATGTTTGTATTCATTTTCATACTGCTCTTCGGATATGTATATCTCTGGAAGAAGGAGGCCCTTACATGGGTGAAGTGAAGGAGACAAAAACGAATAACTCAAAGGAAAACCCGGAAGAAGAAGTCCCCGGAGTCATCACAACAACTACAAGTGCAATCCACAATTTCCTCAAGAAAACAAAGGCTCAGGACATAATCAACTGGGGACGGAAAAACTCTCTCTGGTTCATGACCCAGCCCATGGGCTGCTGCGGTGTGGAAATGATTGCAACCGGCTGCGCCCATTACGATACTGACCGTTTCGGGATTATTCCGAGGAACTCCCCAAGGCATGCGGATGTCATGATCATCAGCGGCTACGTGACAAAAAAGTATCTTCCGGCGTTAAAGAGGCTCTGGGACCAGATGCCTGCGCCCAAATGGGTTATTGCCATGGGGGACTGTGCAATCAGCGGCGGACCATTTTACGAGTCCTACAGCACTGTTCAGAACATCGACGAAATCTTCCCTATCGATGTATATATTCCGGGATGTCCCCCCAGACCTGAAGCCCTGATCCAGGGGTTTGTGGAACTGCAGGAAAAAATAAAAGCCAGAAAGGACCGGGGAACGGAATACTGAGGAGATTAAGGCTTATTTGAGGGAATATAATGGACGCCAGAACGATTATAGAATCATTAACCGGGAAATTCCCGGAAGCGATTTCTGAAGCCGGGATCGAATCTCCAATCCGTATCCGGGCATATGTTGACAAAGATAAAGCAAAGGAGGTCTGCGAGTACCTTAAGGGCTCCCTTCAGTTCGACCACCTCTGTTCCGTGAGCGGAGTGGACTATCCTCAGAGGGACGAACTCGAAGCAGTGTATCATATAGCTTCATATGACCACCCCGTAGTCCTTATGCTGAAAGCAAGACTGCCAAGGGATTCTCCGGAAATAGAATCCGTTGTGTCTGTATACTGGAATGCAAACTGGTATGAAAGGGAGACCTACGAACTCTACGGGATATTCTTTAAGAATCATCCGGAACTGAAGCCTCTTGTTCTCCCTGATGACATGCTGGGTGAGTGGCCTCTCAGAAAAGACTATGAGGGTTTTCCGAACAGGACAGCAAGAAACCTGGTGTGAGGGGTGAAAAATGGAAGAAATGCTTGAATCAAATGAAATGATCGTACACCTGGGCCCTCAGCATCCCATGCAGCCCGGACCATTCAGATTGAACCTGAAATTAAAAGGGGAAACAATCATGGATGCTGAAGTGGAAATGGGCTATATCCACAAAGGCATTGAAAAAATCCTGGAGAACAGGACCTACCTTCAGGGCATCACCATAGTTGACAGGATCTGTTACCTTGTAGCTCTTACAAATGAAGAATGCTATGTTGGATGCGTTGAAAAGCTTCTTGATATCGAACCCCCTGAGAGAGCTCAGTATATTAGAGTTATTCTGGAAGAGCTTTCAAGACTCCAGAGCCATCTGCTTGGCC
>Ga0265295_1003714_pt1 | contig 21705 bp, 16 predicted proteins | sample Munlansysbiofilm_FD_192503 | JGI IMG/M metagenome (GOLD analysis project Ga0265295, IMG submission 192503) | Leachate microbial communities from a municipal landfill in Southern Ontario, Canada - Methane capture system biofilm | ecosystem: Engineered > Solid waste > Landfill > Unclassified ...
GCAGCGGAGCCAAATCAAATACTACCGAAGCACAGGTGGCTGAACTCACCGATGGCAGTCTGATGCTCAATATGCGCGATGACCGCAACCGGACAGATAAAGGCGAAACCAACGGTAGAGCCGTGGCCATAACCCGCGATTTAGGACAAACCTGGGAAACTCATCCCTCATCTAACGCAGCACTGCAAGAGCCTAACTGCATGGGAAGTCTTATTTCCGCTGACATTCTTCTTCATGGTGAAACTCGTAAGATACTGTTTTTCAGCAATCCCAACAGCAAGATCGACCGAAGCAATATGACCATAAAAGTCAGCCTCGATCAAGGCCAAACCTGGCCTGAATCCAGTCAGATAGAGCTCTATGCTCCTGCAGGTTTCGGTTATTCGTGCCTGAGCATGGTAAATGAAAATATGATTGGGATCCTGTATGAGGGAGTAAAAGATATTTATTTTCAGAAGATACCGGTCAGGGATTTCTTTGAGGAAAAATAGATTTATAATGCAGCCAATGAAATTTAGCCCTGCAGACAAAACTGAAACTTATAGGCATGAATCTTAAAGAAGGCGGGGATTTCATCATAAATAAAATTTCTGATTCAAAAAAATTAAATTCCTTGAACAATAATTACCATTATTACCTAAAAAAAAGGTCAAATTCCAAAATTTAACAAATAATTAGCACATTTTGATGCATTTAGCTCTTGACAAATTTTCAAAATGAGTTATATTTGCATCTATTTCCGGGAATTACGACATTCCGGACAGATACAACGGCATTTACTTCATTTTTTTTCACGAATTAACCTCGTGCAAAGACTTGTCTCTCTGATTTTTTAAATCACTGTAAAATTCATTCCCATGAAAAGATACTTATACATATTTCTTGTTCTTATTTTACCTATGGTGGCTTCTGCGCAAACCTCGTTTCGCAGCGGCAGGTTCTTACACCACTCTACCGGACAAAACATCTGGGGCCCAAACGGATCTTCTACCAGCATTCCTGCTCAGATACAGCAATACAATTCAACACATGGCTATACCGGAAGTAACGCGGTGAGTATGGCAGAGCAAGGCTGGCCATTAAATCCGTGGGAAAATGAATGGGAACGCTGGCACCGAATATTTATAGGCGATGAACCTAACGCCAACATACAGCCAATACTGGATAATAATCGTATTGTAGTTATTAAATCCTGCTTCCCCTCTTCGGCCATAACCGGTATGGGGACACATTCGGATACCATCGCCTTTACTACTAAAAGCGTTTATAACTACAAATGGCATTGGCGAAATATTATATATAAGATGCGCCAACGTCCGCAAAACTATTTTGTTATCTGGACCAACGCCCCCCTGGGCGCCGGCAGTACCAATGCTACCGCAGCATTCCTGGCCAAAGAGTTCTGCACCTGGGCAAAAGATACCCTGGCCATGGGTCTTGACCCTGAATTTGGCACTTTCCCTCCCAATGTCTATGTATTTGACTACTTCAGGAAAATAGCTGATGCGAATGGGTTTGCCCCGCTTTCACTGTGTGTAAGTCCCACAGACAACCATCCCAACGCTGCAGCCACTGCACTTATAGCGCCTCAGTTTGTAAATGAGATTTTTGATGTTGCCATTATTTACGAACAGGGTGGCCCTACACTTGGAGTAACTCCTCAGGAACAAACCGTGCCTTCAAGTACTGAAACCTTTGATTACCAGGTTACTTCAAATACCACCTGGATGGCAAGCAGCGACCAGTCCTGGTGTACAGTAACTCCAACAGCGAACGGAAGTGCTACCATGACCGCCGTTTTTGGTGAAAATACCACCCAAACAAGAGTGGTACATATTACTACTTCAGCTTCAGGAACAGAACCGGTAGTGGTCACCTTAACGCAGCAGGGTCCTTCTGACAAGGTATTGAATATTGGTTCATTGCTGATCGAGGGTTTATATTCCGGCAATGGACTCATGCGCCCATGCCTGGATGAATACGGGTATAAATTCGGAAGCTCAATCGCTGATGTGGTTACCATACAACTGCGCAATAAAAACAATTATAACCAAATTGAATTTGAGGCTTCGCAAGTTCAGCTTAGCCTGAACGGAAGCACATCAATAAATATTCCCTCCGGGCTTACGGGGAGTTATTACCTCACCATTAAACACCGGAATTCTATTGAAATTACCTCAGCTCAACCGATATCGTTTTCACCACAGGCAGTCAGCTATTCCTTTAACACTCCATCAAAAGTATATGGCGCCCAGCTTCATTACCAGGATGGCCGGTATATGCTCTTCTCGGGAGATGTAAATCAGGATGGTTCGGTGGATACTTCCGATTTTACTTCCATCGATAATAGCTCCTCCAACTTCGCCAACGGTTATCTTTCTGAAGACATTAACGGGGACGGTATTGTTGATGTGGCCGATTTTACAGTTGTAGATAACAATGCTGCCCAGTTCATCAGCAAGATCACGCCCTGATTTATCCTGGTTCTTACAGTTATCATACAGCGACCTGCACAATTCTACCTCAAAAACAAAAGCCAGGGCTAAGATTGCCATAGTATTTTATTGAAACAGTTTCTTCTTTTCATGATTTTATCCGTCCGGTCATTCCCCCGCGATCAGGCAGAGCCTGAAAAGATAGGATGGCAGAGGCAGAGCCTCTGCCAAACCTCAACTTGTTAAGTGCTAGTCTGAGACTCTGCCTCTGCCAAACCTCGACTTGTTAAGTGTTAGTCTGAGACTCTGCCTCTGCCAAACCTCGACTTGTTAAGTGATAGTCTGAGGCTCTGCCTCAGACTTCTTTATCACTGCAGGCTCTTTGCCTGCACAAGCCTCTGCCTCATTGAAAAATTACGTCCAGGAAAATATTTTAGACCAGCTCCATTTGAAAAATACTTTTATTGAAAACTGTCTTTGGCTTAAAATAATTTTTCTTACTTTTAACGATAATTTTTCGACAACCTTAATACTCATAACAACATAGGAATATATAGCATTATGCGTTTCTGGAAAATGACCTATAACAGCATTACGCTGAACCTTCCCGGTAAAGAGGAGGCAATGTTCAGAGAGAAATATTTTATCGATTCGTTATTTCAATTCAGGCTTGCTTTTGTATTGATTATATTCCTTTATAGTATCTTCGGGTATCTTGATGCACGATTATTTCCGGAATACACCCGATTACTTTATATTATCCGGTTTGGAGTTGTTATTCCGCTCTTTGCGGTTATGCTGATATTGTCCTATACCCGGTTGTTTCAAAAAATATGGCAACCATTACTCTTAATCTCCCTTCTTGCAGGTGGAACCGGCATCAGCTTAATGACCATGCTGGTACCTGAGAATTACTTCTACAATGCAGGTCTGCTGCTGGTTTTTTCAGCAGGATATTTTTTCGTAAAGCTCCGCTTTTTCCTGGCAACTATTGGTGGATGGACCTTACTGCTCATTTACAATATTGGCGCATTGTATTTCGTTCAGACTCCGGTTATTCTTCTGATTACCAATAATTTCTTTTTTATCAGTGCCAATATTATCGGCATGGTGGGTGCGTATAATATTGAATTTTATACCCGCCGAAGTTTCCTTCTGAACCTTAAACTTGATCAGGAAAGATTAATTGTGACTGACATGAACAATAATCTGGAAAAAATTGTAGATGAGCGGACTATAGAATTTTTAATGGCAAAGGAATTGGCTGAAACACACAGTGCAAATATCACGGCAATAATTGAGGGAACCAAAAACAGCATCTGGGCTTTTAACCGGAAATACGAAATACTCTACATCAATAAGGAATTTCAATCGGTTTTTCATGCGATTTTTGGGATAAGGCCTGAACCGGGATTTAGCCTCATAGATTCTGTGCCTGTTGAAGAAACGCTGAAATGGAAATCACATTACGACAGAGCTTTAAGCAATGAACAATTCACCATAGAGGAAGCCATTAAGAGAAATGGCAATGTACAGTACTTTCAGGTAACGTTTAATCCCATTGTTAAAAAAGGAGATGTGGTGGGTGCCTCTTGTATTGGAACCGACACCACCGAACGCAAACGCTCAGAAATAGAATTACTGCAAGCCAAAGAGAAGGCAGAAGAGAGTGACCGCCTCAAGACAGCCTTCCTGGCCAATATGAGCCACGAAATACGAACACCCATGAATGGCATCCTTGGGTTTGCCGATTTGCTCAAAGAACCAAACCTGTCTGCTGCACAGCAAAAGGAATACATCGGTATTATTGAAAAGAGTGGATTACGTATGCTTAACATTATCAATGATATAGTTGATCTTTCTAAAATTGAGGCAGGGCTGATGAAAATCAACACCAACAAAGTGCATATCAATGAAATCCTCGATTATCAATATGATTTCTTTAAACCTGAAATAGAGGCCAAAGGGCTGAAGCTCTATTACACGAAATCACTGCCAAATGAAATAGCAATCATTGATACCGACAGGGAAAAAGTGTATGCCATATTAACTAATCTTATTAAAAATGCCGTCAAATACAGTGATGCCGGTTCCATTAATTTCGGCTACGATAAAAAAGATAATTTCCTTGAATTTTACGTGAAAGACACAGGCATTGGTATCCCTGTGCACAGGCAAGTTGCCATATTTGATCGTTTTGTTCAGGCAGATATTGCTGATACACAGGCGCGACAGGGTGCAGGCCTGGGTTTGTCCATCTCAAAAGCCTATGTGGAGATGCTGGGAGGGAAAATATGGGTGCAAAGTGAAGAAGGTAAAGGTTCCACTTTTTATTTTACATTGCCTTTTGAGGTTGAACATGCTGAAAACAAAAAGTCTGACGAAGATCTGTCCGGAGAAGTAAAACCATCTGCGGTTAATTCCGGAATGAAGCATCTTAAAATTTTAATAGCAGAAGATGATGATGTTTCTCAACAATTATTATCCGCAATGATGAGCCGTTACAGCCGGGAAATCTTTGAAGTAAGATCGGGGCTGGAAGCCGTTGAATATTGCCATCAGTATCCTGATCTTGATTTAATTTTAATGGATATTCAATTGCCGGATATGAATGGTTATGAAGCTACCCGGGAAATCCGGAAATTTAATACAACAGTCATTATTTTAGCCCAAACAGCCTATGGCCTTTCCAGCGACAGAGACAAAGCAATTGAAGCAGGCTGTAATGATTATATTGCAAAACCTATTCATAAAAAAGAATTGGCAGTTTTAGTCAATAAATATTTTAATGTTACGTGATTTATAATCCATTGGAATCAGAGGGTGATACTTGTGAACTCCATTGCCACTGAACACCTCTGCAACTTTGATGACCAGGATGGGGTAGATCAGATTTCGCAAAATTCATGAATTTAATGACGATTAATTTATAACGGATTTGCCATTCCCTGAATATTATTGATCTTTGCATGAACGGCTCCAATGTTACAGAAACTTGTTTTATGATAAGAATAATTTCAACCCTATTGATTACTTGTCTTTTAAGTTGCTTGTTTACCGGACAAACAATAGCCCAAACAGTACAAATTCAGGGAGAACAGACCGGAATTCTGGAAGCAGATACCGTTATGTTGGTGGATAATGTGACCATCCCTAAAAACGAAACACTCACCTTTTTACCGGGAACCAGAGTTATTGCCACAGGCTTTTATGGTTTTGATGTCACCGGAACTATTCTGGCTCAGGGGAATGAGTGGAATCCGATTGTATTCACTGTTTTTGATACTACCGGATTCAACAACCCGGGAAATGGTCGTGGAGGCTGGGATGGGTTCAATTATCTGAATACTGATGCAATGTCCGATTCTTCCCTGTTCAGCCATTGTACATTCAACTATGGCAAGGCAATTGGCGATTCATTGGCAGGAATGGGAGGGACATTTAACATCAGACAATTTAACCGGATAAGAATTTCAGATTGCGACTTCGACAACAATCAGGCTTACTTCAGGGGTGGCGCTATTTTCGCAGATTCGGGCAATATCCTGATCAGGGATTGTAGCTTTACCGGTAATTTCTGCGGATCACCTGTGCCCCTTTCGGGATATGGCGGAGCTGTCTGCTTAAAAAATTCAGTGGTTGATATATTCAGATGTAATTTCATACAAAACAGCTCCACCGGAATTGGAGGCGCGGCGTCATTCGAGTACGCGGATGTTCACCTGCAATCATGTATCTTTAAAGACAATTCAAGTGGCCTTGGCGGAGCGCTGGGTTACCTCAGGTCAACGCCCTTGCGCCCGGTTGCCGGCAATCTTTTTACCGGAAACAGCGCTGTTTATTTTGGTGGCGCAGTTTCATTCAACAAGGCCAATCCCCGGTTTATTAACAACACCATTACGGAAAACTCCTCCGATTCCTATGGCGGCGGGGTCTATTGCAACGATAGTGCCACACCTGTGCTGATAAACAATATCATCTACGGCAACCATGCATTTACGGGAAAGCAGGTTTATATCTGGGACGTAAACTCTGCGCCTGAGTTTTATTTTTGTAATGTTGAAGGTGGCCCGGCGGCATTCGGAGGGACCGGAGGAATCGGATTTATTTCGCCCTATATAAACAATATAGATACCATCCCCGGATTTAGCGGATTGCAGCCCCATCCCTATTCTTTGAACGATGATTCACCTTGCATCAATACCGGAAATCCCGATACCACCGGCATGATGTTACCCGTCTGTGACCTGGCCGGCAATCCCCGGCTAACCGGCAGCCGGATTGATATTGGGGCCTACGAAAGTCTGGCGGGAATTACCGGAGTTAACAGTCCTTCGCTTGGTTTTTCTTTCAAATGTTACCCCAATCCTTTTACTGAAGAGATTGCATTTGCTTTCACTGAAGTAATGCCCGGTCCTTTCGACATAAGAATCATTGATTTTCTGGGAAAGGAAGTGCTGAATATTCGTGGAATCAATTCAAATAAATTTGTCTGGCGCATGGAGCACAACCAAAAACCTGGAATTTATTATGTTATAGTCTCTTCCGACCATTTCGGGGCAGTTGCAACCATAGTCAACATCAGGTAGCCAATGCTTCTGCCAGGGACGAATCAAAAATTTCAAATTCGAAAATGTTTAAGATGGAGCTGATGCATACTGCTTTCAGCTTCATAAACTGAAAAAAACGGAAAAGTCTCCCTTTCCGCATTTTTACTTCATCTATTCACTTACAAGTTTTTTACTGCCTGATGCACTGTAGTTTAAACAATTATTAATATCTTTGGCTTAGCAAACTACACTTCAACAAGAGATAATTTTTGATGGCTTCTATACGTCATAAAAACCATGAATACACAAAAAATCATAGTAAGTGAGGCCACTCAGAGTACGCTTTCTAATGTAGATGGCTACAAACTCAATGCTTTAATAGACAATATTTTAGCTCAGGGGTCAACTGTTCTATTGTCTTTTGATGGCATTATTACCATTTCAAGCTCCTTTTTAAACTCATCCATCGGAGAACTGGTTGATAAGCATGGATTTGATATCCTTAAAAATAAAGTTAAAATTACCGATTACACCCCTTCTATTGCAAAGGCAATTAAAAACTACATTTCAAATTTGAGAGAGCTTTCTCATTAATGATTTTCTTTCACAATATCCCCAAACTTAAAAAAAGCGGAAAAGTCTCCCTTTCCGCTTTTTTCAAATTAATGATATTTTCCTATTTCTTCACCACCCTCAGCGTGGTTTCCAAGCCCTGAGATTTCACCCGGATCAGGTACACTCCCTGTTCCAGATCACGCAAGTCAAGGAATCCATTTGGCTGCTCAAAGCGAAGCAGTAGCTTTCCACTGATGGAATAGACTTCGGCTGCATCTATGAGAGCACCTTCAATAAACAAGCGGTCATTTACCGGGTTGGGATAGACCTTTAGAGTAGCTGCCAGTGTGTTGTGGATGCCCGTGTATAGGAATATCTGCACCTCCACGTCAGCGCCGTTTACGGTGACTATTCCTTCCTCTGCACTATAATCAATGGCAGTAGCAACATAAGGATATTCGCCGTCAGCCAGTTCAATCGTAGCTATACCGTCATCATTGGTGATAAGGGTATCGCCATTGATGAAAATTTCAGCGCCACCCACTATGCCCACATTTGAATCTACGATAAAAGTTACTGTATAAAGTGTAGGCGGTTCCGGTTGCAGTTCAATGCTTACGGAAGTATTTGAGCCGTTAATTTGTGCGGTGCCGCCGGCCGGAATATATCCTTCCAGGGAAGCGGTGTAGGTGTAGGTTCCATCGGGCAGTTCAATGTCGGCTATGCCCAGATTATTGGTAATCAGTGGGGTAGTCTGGCCTTCAATGTCAATACTTACACCTTCCAATGGTGCTGCATCCGGGTCAGTTACCATAAAGGTGAGCAGCCAGGTAGGAATAGTAAGCGAAATCAGCTCCACACCAACTTCTGAATTACCATTGGCAATCATAGCCGTACCGTTGGCGTTGTAGTAGCCTTCTTTTGAAACCTCATACGGATATACTCCGTTACCCAGTTGAAGGGAGGCTAAACCGTTGGCATCGGTAAACAGGGTTTGTAAAGCCACCTCAATTTGTGCATCCGCAACAGGAGCCTGAGCCTGATCATACACATAAAAAGTGAGCAGGTAAGTAATTTCGCTCATAGTGATGTTTACCGTATTTGTGCCGGGAGTAACCGTGAAGCTACCATCGTAAACACTATAACCTTCTAATGTTGCAGTGAAATTATACCCTCCCGGAGGAAGCATTGCCCATGCCTGTCCATCCCCATCCGTAATCAGAGATTCATCCAGATCTGCGATGGTTATTTCAACACCGGACAGCAGGGTGCCCGCTTCATTCTGGACCACGAAAGTAGTTTCATAGGCACAGGAAGGCATAAAATTAACCCTTCCCAGCGTCTCATCATCCACCACATGAACAACCACACCTTCAATACTGGCCGAATCCTGTGTGGCCACTCCCCAGCAATTGAACATAGCCGGTTGATTCACAGGACCATTGTTGTATAAATCATACAGTACGCCTTCATTGCCATTGTCAGCAAATACATTGCCGCCGGGGTTGAAGGTTGCCGTAGCTGAATCGCCCATATTTACCTGAGGATAGCCGATGATGGTAATGCCCCACAGGTTGCCGCTGATGGTGTTTCCGGTTACTACCACATGTTGATTGGATGAAGCCGAGGAGGCGGTGAAATTCAGGCCACTGCCACCTATAGCCGGATTATTCTGAATGTTATTGTCGGTCACCGTATTGTATCGGATAGCGCTGTTCATCGGACTTCCGGTAAGGGTGATGCCATAACGGTTCAGATCAACCAGGTTGGAATCTATCACTACGTTACCGGCCAATCCCAGCAGGGATGAATAGGCTATTCCACCCGAGTTGGTACTACCGTTACCAATAACGGTATTGCCAATGATAAAGGTAGTGTCATTTTCCCCGGCAGGGCCCATATTTATTTGCGGGCGGTTAGAGTTTTCGGTGGTATTGCCAAACATGTAGTTATTACGAATGATGGCGGCACACGGAACGTTTGAACCGGAAGCAATGGCTCCCCGCTGGTTAAGTATGAAACTGCAATTGGTTACAGAAGCATAGCCCGAAATGTCAAGTGCTGCAGCGGAGGAATAGGAACCTGCGGATGAACCTGACTTATAGAAGTTTTTATAAAAAGTACTGCCATCTATACTGAAGGTGCCTGTTTGAACCCTGATTCCTCCACCAAAGGAGAAAGTAGCATTTCTGATGTGGGTTACATGATCAGCAATCAGTCTAAAACCTCTCCATCTGTTGGCAGTCAGCGTGGAGTCCTGGGCGGTAAATATCGCCTGGACAGGAGCATCAATGGTCAGTGTTCCGTTCGACTCAATGCCGGCCAGTTCATGAAACAGTACAGTAACGTCTTCCAGGATATTAACCGCATCTTCTGGAGCAATGGTGAGCGTGTTGGTAAATTCGTAATGATCGGCATTCCAGATGACGGTACCTTCCGAGTTTGTAACCAAGTCATCCAGATTCCAGTTTACCCCCGTACCGGGAGTACTGTATTGCGCTTTGACCAGCAAAGCAGTAAACAGAAATAAAAGTGTAAAGAGTTTTTTCATAATTTTTATAGGATTAAATGAAACATTATTGAAAGAATAGAATTCCGCAAAATAAAAACACCCCGCTGTACCAGGGAAGCAAACTTTAACAATTATTAAACGGAAATCCTACTGCAAAGATACGGTTAATGCAAGGAGGAAGCAATATACCTGTTTTGTAAGTAAATATTTAGTCCTGTTTGCCTTAGGCGGGTTAGGGTGTAATCTTTTGGTAATCATTATTTAGGAATGGGTTGATTATATCTTAGATTTGAAAATTTGAGGATTTGAACCCAATTTTCAAATTCATTTCTCCCCTTGTCTCCCATGCTCCAAGTCTCCCCATCGCCCCTTCGTTCTATCGCCCCGTCGCTTTGTCTCCTTGTCTTCCCGTCTCCAGATCCCCTTGTCTTAAAATTAGGAGCCAATTTAACATCATACAGCCACTTTAGAATCCTCTCGTCCATACAATTTAATTTTATCGCGGTCAATTGCTTTTTTAAAGATTGGATTTTTAAGGGTTTGAGCCTCAACCAAATCAATCTCCCGGGAGAATAAAGAGGCTAACGCTGACTTAAAATCCATGTAATTATCAAAATATTCTAGTGGATCTACACCTGAAAATCGAACCAGGAAATCTATATCACTTTCATTGTGGAAACTTTCCGTTGCAACCGAACCAAAGACATGCAATTCAGCTACATGAAATTTTTCACATAGATACTTCAATTTATCCTTATGTATTTCAATTGATTTCATTGCATCAAAGTTGCAAAAATAATTTCGTTCGTTGGTTATTGAAATTGGACGTTAAAGGTTGGAAGCCAGACCAGCGTCCGTTTACGCACAACTAAAGCATGAAAGCGAACAGTTGAGCCAGAGCAGATTTTATAATTAGCTGTTAATCATATTTATACACATGGCATACATTTTGCAAACGACCTATTTAGTTTACGATGAGTTAACTTTACGTATCACGGGTTAAATGCCTGTTGTGTCTCATGTGATTCCGAAACCTTACACGTTGGATATGTTTCACTTTTTAAAAAGCACCTTTAGAATTTTCCGTCGCAACGCAACGCATACCCTCATTAACCTTATTGGTTTGTCTATTGGCCTGGCATCAGGCGTACTGATATTACTATACGTTTTCAATGAAACCAGTTTTGACCGGTTTCATGAAAAATACAAGGATATCTACAGGGTGAATATGATTTTCATCAATCAGGACGGATCTTTATACACGCACACCATTCCTGCGGCTGTTGGCCCTTCGCTTAACGAAAGTTTTTCTGATATACAATCGGTAACACGTCTTACACATCCACGTGAAGGCTACTTTATAAAAGACGACAAGTTATTTACGGTCAGAAATATTGTCTATGCCGATTCCACTTTTTTTGATAACTTCTCCTTTCGGCTGATACAGGGAGATTCTGCTCGTGTACTAAACGGCCCTGGTAAAATTGTGCTTACTGAAACTGCTTCCGCGAACCTTTTTGGTAAAGATGAAGCGATGGGAAAGATTTTAAGGGACAATAAAGGAACCCAGTTTGTGATAACCGGCATTGTTGCCGACCCGCCCCAAAACTCAACCATTGGCTTTGGAGCCTTACTTTCATTTTCAAGCCTCTATCAGGATAAGTCTATATACTTTGATTGGAATGGCAGCAATCAGTTTATAAATTACGTTCGCACTGAAAAAGATTTCAATCAGGCAAGTTATCAGCAGTTGCTTGAGCCTTTTCTGGATGAAAAAATTAATAAGTTCGTTAAGAACAATGGGGTTCGTTTTGAGCTGAGGTTTGAACCTTTATCAGATATTCATCTTCACCCCATTTCATCCGATGATGACAGCGGAGCTCTGGGCAATATAAAGATATTCTCTGCCATAGCCCTGCTTATTATTTTGATTGCCTCATTTAATTTTACCAGCCTGGCCACGGCCAAAGCATTAAGGCGAAGTCGCGAAATCGGTATCCGTAAAGTTTCGGGGGCATCGCGCGGTGCACTGATCCGGCAATTTATGGGTGAAGCACTGCTGATGAGCTTTATGGCAATGGGCGTGGCACTGATTATTATTGAACTGGCTCAACCCTGGTACAATACCGTTTCGGGCTTGTCGCTTAATATATACAGCAGTCAAAGCTTCATGTTAATCCTATCGGTTTTGATAATGGTAATTATTACCGGAATACTGGCCGGTGCTTACCCGGCATTTTATCTTTCTTCTTTTAATCCCGTAAAAGTCCTCAGGGGCGGCGCCCTTTCAGTAAAAACCCGGAATCTTATTCCTAAAATATTGGTGGTTACACAATTCACCATTTCCGCCGGTTTGATTAGCTGCTCATTGATTATATTTAATCAGTTGCGCTACATCAGAGATTTTGATCCGGGCTTCCATACCAAAAACATACTTGTTTTGTACCTTTCGGCAGAAGAATCTGCTTCCAGGAAGGAAATCCTTGGAAGTGAGCTCCTTTCCATTCCAGGGGTAAAATCCTGGACTGCAGTTTCTGATCCTCCGGGTGTCTGGGTGTCAACCAATGGTTACCTGCCCGAAGGCTATAAGGATGTAGTGCTGCTAAACATTATTGATACCGATACAACGTTTTTGCAGACCATGGGACTAAGTCTGGTTTCAGGTAGAAACTTTGTGGCCGGCTCGGCCTATGATAGTACTGCGTATTTAGTAAACGAGACTTTTACCCGGCAATTCGGGATGCCTGATCCTATTGGGAAAGTTGTTTATCGTAGTGGAAAACATCCCATCATCGGGGTGGTGAAGGATTTTCATTTCAGCTCGTTGCATGAACCTATTAAACCGCTATTGATCTCCATGAACCCGGAAAGCAGGTTCAATTATATACTGTTACAGGTTGATCCGCGTCTTTATGGCAATATTAACCAGCAGGCGGAAGCCCGGTGGAAGAAGCTATTTCCTGAACAGCCTTATCTCAGCTTATCGTTGAACACTATGATAGCCGACCATTATGCAACTGAGCAGCATTTTGCACGCTTGTTTTCAGGATTTACCTTGCTGGCCATAGTCGTGGCATGTCTGGGGCTTTTCGGACTGTCGGCGGTCATTTTGCAACAAAGACGCAGAAACCTTGGTATAAGAAAAATATTAGGCGCATCCCCAAAAGCATTAATACTCAAAGAATCGTTGCGTTACCTAAAGCTGGTATTTTTGGCAAACATCCTGGCAGCCATCCCAATCTGGCTAATTATGAGCCAATGGATGGCAAACTTTAGCTACTCAGTGGGAATCAATCCCTTTATTTTTTTGGTAACACTCGCCTTCACATTGCTCATTGCATGGCTAACGGTGCTATGGCAATCCAGACAGGCCGCCCGCATAAGTTTGGTGCAGGTAATTAATTATGAATAATTTGATATTCTCATCATCTCCTATCTCTTTTTTAGAAGTGAGCGATGAGCAGTGAGTTCTGAGTTCTGAGTTCCTGGTTCCTGGTTTCGGGTTCCTGGTTCCTGGTTCCTGGTTCCTGGTTCCTGGTTATGGTCTTTGGTCTTTGGTCTTTAGTTTTTGGTCTCCCGTATCGCTGCGCTCACGGGATTTCGCTACGCTCAATTTGGTCTATGGTCTTTGGGTTCTGAGTTCTTGGTTCTCGCGAGAGCATAGCGATAATGAGATAGCTCCTGGTTTCGGGTTCTTGGTTCCTGGTTTCGGGTTCCTGGTTATGGACTTTGGTCTTTAGTTTTTGGTCTCCCGTATCGCTGCGCTCACGGGATTTCGCTACGCTCAATTTGGTCTTTAGTTTTTGGTCTTTGGCCATTAGCCTTTGGTCGTTAGTCCCGAAGCTTCGGAAGGAATTTCATTTCTCTTCTTGTCTACCCATCGCCCCGTCCCTTTTAGCGTCCCACGTCCCCCGTCCCTTTTTTGCGTCTCCCCGTCCCCCTGTCTCCTTATCTCCCCGTCCCTGTAAGGCGTCCCCCGCCCCTTTCAGGCGTCCCTCACCCAAACTTTACCACACAAACGGAATCAGTTTCTTAGAGGTCCGGGTATATTCGAGATAGGCAATAAAGGCTTTTTTCAGGTAACTCTCTTCAAGGTGTAGTTTAACTATCAGCACCAGGGTGAGGCAAATTACCATAGCCAACCTCAGCCAGGTGAAATGTCCAAGCACCAGGGGCCAGCAAACCATCAAAATAGAAGTGTACATAGGATGACGCACAAAATGATAAGGTCCGTGGGCAATCATAATACCATGGGGTTTTGGCAGGGGGGAAATGTTAAAATTCCCCAGGCGAATGGTTTGAATGGCCCACAATCCAAAGGCAAGTCCCAGCAGTATCATTATGATTACCCATATTTTGAGCTGAAATACAGGACTGGTAACAAGGATAAGGCCAATAAACAGAAATTGAAGGAAAACCAGAAGCCAGGCCAATAGCGAACGCCGCAAACCCATGCGGGTGGTGTTAAACATAAAAAAACCCTTTTTAATAGATAATTAAATACAATAACAACACTTTGGCGGGTATGTTGAATTGCAAACAAAAATAACTTGTTTAAAATAACCAATGCTTGACGCTCTGCACTTTAATCATTATTGGGTATTTCTTATTCGGTTTACTTGCAAACCCAGATTAAGTTTGCTATTTTTGGCCTATCAAACTATTCCCTATGAAAAAGATATTATTCTTCTCACTAATGGTGCTGCTTGTAGCTCCATTTGCCTGTACAAACAAAAAACAAGTTAGTCAGGATACTTCAATGAACAGGGCCGACAGCATCCTGGCATCGGCCAAAAATATATTTCAACCCTTACCTACCGAGGCAGTGAATCCTGAAAATCTGCTCACACCCGAGAAGGTTGCCCTTGGAAAAGCTTTGTACTATGACAATCTGTTGTCGATGAATAAAACCCAGAGTTGCAATACCTGCCACGACCTGGAAACCTATGGGGTTGATAACAAACCCACCAGCCTTGGAGATGGCGGCGCCTTAGGTACCCGTAATTCACCCACCACCTTAAATTCCGCACTGCATTTTCTCCAGTTTTGGGATGGCCGGATGAAGGATGTAGAAGAACAGGCCGGCGGCCCGGTAATGAACCCGGACGAGATGAATATGCCCAGCGAAAACGTGGTTATGGCAAGACTCGCTGCAGATGAAAACTACCCAAAGATGTTTGCTGCTGCATTTCCTGAAGAAAAAAATGCCATGAGTTTTGATGGCATGCGCAAAGCTATTGGTGCTTTTGAACGCACCCTGCTTACCCCTTCCCGGTTTGATGAGTTTCTTAAGGGCGATAACGCCGCGTTATCAGAGCAGGAATTAACAGGTCTTAAAACCTTTATGGATGTAGGATGTACCGCTTGTCACAACGGCCCGTTGCTTGGAGGTAATATGTTCCAGAAATATCCACTATTTGGCACGCATAAGGAATATACGGGTAGCAAGGTGGATGATTTGGGCAGAATGCAGGAGACGAAAAATGAATCCGACAAATATGTTTTCAAGGTGCCCAGTCTGCTAAATATTGCCGAAACCTGGCCTTATCTGCACGATGGCAGTGTGAGGGAACTCGACAAAACTGTTGATCTGATGGCCAAAGCCGAATTGAACAAGGAATTGACCCCGGAGCAAACCAACGATATCGTTGCTTTCCTGAAAGCCTTGACGGGTGAAGTGCCGGCGAGTGCAAAACGGTAAAATGAAATCTGGTTTTGAGGTTAATCCTTTGGGGAACAACTGCAATAAATAAGCACCAAAACTTTTGTAGTTGTTGGTTTGTTGTATTCTTTGATAGCCACTAACCTACATTTTGCAAAAAACGATTGATAACCCAATTGATTATCAACCGTTTTGTTTTTCTTCATTTGCCATTTTTAAGACTTTTGAAATCAATTTTGGATTTAACCATGTTCCTTTCTCTATAACCAAATCAATGTTTATTACGCATTTGTTACGTCTGATTCCAGTTCGTCTTCAAGCCCTTTGTATAAATAGGAGGCGCTGTATTTTCCAAGTAGTTCAAGAAATTCAATGCGATTGAGGTTTAAAAATTTTGCAGCAAGTCCAGACGATATTTTCCCAAGCTCGTAAAGCTTTATTAAAGATATCGTTTTCATTTCTTGCTCAAATTCCCTGTTATTCATTTTTAACGAAAGGGCCAAAGATTCAGGATAATTTACTGATATCAGGTGTTTCATTTTGTTGTTTTTTACAAAGATAATTATTTTTCTTTTTACAATAATTTCATTAAACGAGTCTTTTCCTAAAATGTGAGGTATTTGTAAATGCAAACATTAAACTATAACTTTAAAATCTACACCCTTGCTGCCGCTATTTTATTTGATTTGCGGCGTTTCAGCTTGATTTTTATTTCATACACCATCAGGTAAAGTGCCGGAACCAGCACCAGGGTGAGGAAGGTGGCAAAGCTCAGTCCGAAAATAATGGACCAGGCCAGCGGGCCCCAGAACATCACGTTGTCGCCGCCGATATGGATTTGCGGATCGAGGTGGGTGAACAAGGTTGCGAAGTTCAGGTTAAAGCCAATGGCCAGCGGTATAAGACCAAGAATGGTGGCGGTAGCTGTAAGGATAACCGGGGTAATCCTGGTTAAACCGCCTTGCACAATGGCTTCACGGGTTTTTAGGCCACGTTCTTTTAGCACATCAATAAACTCCACAATCAGAATGCCGTTGCGCACCACTATCCCGCCAAGAGCAACAATACCCAGACCGGTCATAATCACCGATATGGTCATGTTGAAAATCACAATTCCCAACAGTACACCTATGATGCTGAAAATAACCTCGCTCAGGATAATAACGGTTTTGCTGATGGAGTTAAACTGGGTAATCAGGATAAAGAAGATGAGGCCAATGGCAATCATCATGGCCATGCCGAGAAAATTGGCTGTTTCGGCCTGTTCAACCTGCTCGCCGGTGAGTTTGATTTGTACCCCTTCGCTGGTCGGGAAATCGGCAGCCAGGCGTTCAATCTGCGGCACAATTTCGTTGGCAGTGTAGCCGGTGAGTACCTCACTGGAAATGGTGATAATCCGCTTGAGATCCAATCGCTTGATTCCACCATAAGTATTGGAGTATTCAATCTGAGCCACCGATGAAAGCGGAATCTGCCGCAATTGTCCGGAGGTCATATCGCGATAGGTGATTTTCATATTGATTAGATTATTCACATTGTCGCGGGTATCTACCGAGTAACGCAGCTCAATGGGATATTCATCTTCATCCACCTTGTATTTGGAGATTTCCTTGCCCAGCACCGCGGTGCGGAGTTCCATGGCAATTTGCCCGGTGCTTAACCCGTATTGGTTGGCACGTTCGCGGTCGATTACAATCCCAATCTCCGGTTTATTGTCCTGGAAATCGCTTTTCAATTCCTCTATACCGGGTATTTGCAAAGAGTCGAGGTATTTCTTGAATGCATTGGCATCATGTATCAGATTGGGCAAATTTTCGCTGGTAATCTCAATGTTGATGGGTTTGCCTGTGGGAGGGCCGGCACGGTTTTTCTCCGTGGATATCTCGGCGCCGGGAATCCCTTTTATTTCATTTCTGATTTCATCTAAAATATCCAGGGTATTTTGATTTCCCCGGTATTTATATTCCACAAAGTTGATGGTAACTTTACCTTTCTCGGAGCTCACCGCCTGGCTAAAATCCTGTTGATCGCCGGCGCCCAGCGCCACATTGGTAATGACGGATTCAACTATCGGATTGTCCCTACCCAATACGTCGTAAACTTTATCTTCCACGATGCGGGTAACCGAATCGGTCGCTTTCTGATCGGTGCCCACCGGCATTCTTACCATTACGTAGATGTTATTGGGCATATTTTCGGGAAAGAAAACCACCTTGGGCGAACGTATGCCTACCAGCACAATGGTGAGGAAGAACAGTCCGATAATAATCAGCAGCAGATACAGTGGGTTTCGTCCTTTCAGCACCATGCGTAACTGACGTTCATATATCCCGATAAAGAATGGCCATCCTTTGGTCTGCCACCATTTGATGTAAAGTTTCAGCAAAGAGTGGTAAAACACTATAAGTATGGCAACAAACATCAGGAAATTGCCTCCAGCAAGCAAACCCTCCGTTTTTGACCCCAAATAAAGCAGGTAACTTACCACGGCCAGGGATACAATTACGATTAATTGTCTGATGATGAATTTTCGCTGCTTTTTCTTATCGGGGGTATCGTATTCATGCTTCATGAACGAGACGGCAAATACCGGGTTAATAATATAAGCCACGAAGAGCGAAGCAAACAGAGTAAGAATAAGGGTTACTGGAATATAAAACATAAATTCGCCCACAATTCCCGGCCAGAAAGCCAGTGGAAAGAAAGGGGCCAGGGTGGTAAGGGTTCCCGACAAAATGGGCAGAAAGACCTCTCCGGCTGCGTGTTTGGCGGCTTTGGTAATATCGGGCTCAAACTGATGCACCCGGTGTATATTTTCAATTACTACAATGGCATCATCTACCACAATGCCCAGCGCAAAAATAAACCCGAACATCACAATCATATTCATGGAGAAACCCATGGCAGGCATCACCATAAACGCCATAAACATAGACAGGGGCACGGCCATAGCCACAAAAAAGGCATTGGTGAAGCCCATAAAGAACATCAAAACAATGGTTACCAGGATAAATCCGAAGATGATGGTGTTGTTCAGCTCTTCCAGTGTGTTGCGGGTGTAGCGCGACATATCGCCCGAAATGGTTGATTTTACATCACTGGGAAATTCCCGATCGATAAGTTCATTGTTAATAATGTCCTTGATTTTGTCGGAAGCTTCCAGCAGGTTTTCACCACTTTTCTTAACCACATTCAGGGTAATTACATTTTCGCCATTCAGGCGCGAAAAACTCTCCTGTTCCTTAAAGGTGTCGTCCACATCGGCCACATCCTTTAAATAAACAATGGCACCACTGGAAGTGTGGATGAGAATGTTGCGCATCTGATCGAGATTGGTAAACTGTCCCTCCACGCGGATGGACCGTTTCATATCCCCATTGGTAATGTTTCCGGCTGATACGGTAACATTTTCAGAAGCAACGGCTCTTTCAATATCCGAAAAAGTTATACTGGCTGCCTGGGCCCTGTACAAATCAACATTTATCTGAATTTCGCGTTCCAGTGCGCCAACGATGTCAACACGGGTAATCTGGGTAAGTGCTTCAAACTTGTCCTGGGCAATGTCGGCGTACTTTTTCAGTTGATCCAGGTCATAATCGCCCGAAATCTGAATGTACATGATGGGGATTTCCGAGAAGTCAATATCCCGCACATCCGGATCATCCAGCAGATTGGTAGGCAAATCAGACTTGGCCTTATCCACGGCATCTTTCACGCGTTGTTTGGCTTCGGGCACATCTACATTGGTATTGAATTCAATGGCGATGGATGAAAAATCCTGCAATGAGTTGCTGGTGATTTTCTTAACGCCGTTTATGCCCTTCAACTGCTTTTCGATGGGGCGGGTAACCAGGTTTTCCATATCCTCGGGCGAAGTGCCGGGATAAATGGTGTTTACCAGAATGGTTGGAATCACAATTTCGGGAAACTGCTCTTTGGGAATACTGCGGTAAGCACTTATCCCCATCAGGGTGATAAAAAGAGCCAGTACGTAAACGCTGGTTTTATTTTCAATTGCCCAACTGGTGGCAAAAAATTCTTTGACTTTATGGTTTTTCATAGGATTTGGCGTAAGAATGAGCGGAGATTAATCCTGTGTACCATTTACCCTTATCAATTGGCCATCAACTAGATTGTTGTAACCTGTGGTAATGATTTTATCGCCTTTATCGAGGCCCGAAATTACCTCGGCCATGCCGTTATAGTTTCGGCCTGTTTCAATCACCCGGCGACGGGCAATCAGCTTGCCATTTTCCTGCTGAGCTGTGTAAATGTAGCTGCCGCGCGACGATTCTTTGATCAATGAAACTGGAATCACGAAAGTGGAAGGATTGGTATAGTCGTTTATTTTAACCACGGCCAGCATATTGGCACGGTATTCCACATCGCTCGGTTTTAGTTTTACTTCCGTTAAAAAAGTACGGTTTACCGGATTTATATATTTACTGGTAAAATGGATTTTTGTTTCAATCTCTTTTTTGAAATCGGGGAAGAATATAATAACCTTATCTCCTTTTTTAACTCTTGAAGCATACGTTTCGGCTATGTCAGCAACTACCTTGGCCGAAGAAAAATTAACCACCCGCACTGCCGGCATTCCGGGCGAAGCCATTTGGCCTACCTTAAGGTTGACCTCTTCAACCGTACCATTGATGGGCGACTTAATTTTTGTCATCTCCAACTGATCGTTCATTGCGGCCAGGTTTGCTTCAAGGCTCTCTTTGTTGTTTTTGGAGGTGAGGTATTGCACTTCACTGCCAATCTCCTGATCCCACAGAGATTTTTGCTTGTTGTATAGATTGGTGGCGAAGCTGAGCTGGGTTTTCAGGTTCTCCACCTGCTGTTTTAGCACACTGTTGTCGGTAAGGGCCATTACCTGGCCTTTTCTCACCGCATCGCCTTCTTTTACCAGAACGGATGTGATCAAACCAGGCGTTTGTGCCGAAACGGCAATATTGTCCTCACCATCTACCTTGCCCTGTACCTCAATGTAATGGTCAAAGGCTGATTTCTTAGCTTCGGTGATGGCTACCGTGGTCATTTTAACATTTGCGGTATTGTCTTTTTTACCCAGTTCCTCTTCCAGCGTCTCGATTTTTACAGTCAGTTCATCTCTTTGCTTTTTCAAGTCGGCAAGTTGGGCTTTTTTATCAGCGGATTTATTGCAGGCCACGGCAAAAAGCACCATTGCAGTCAGTATCAGTGATTTTGTCATTATTGTCTTCATTCTACGTTTTGATTTTTCGGGTGCTTACAGGTTGTTGGTTAATTTATCCAGCTTGTTTTTAGCCGTAATCAGTGCATAATTGGCATTGTAATAGTTGCCCAGTGCAGTTAAATATTGGTTTTGTGCATTGGTCAGATCAAGGCTCGAAGAGATACCCTCCTTGTATTTAATTAGCGTTTTGTCATAAATACGTTGGGTAAGTTCAATGTTTTTCTGGTTGTTCAGCCAGGTTTCCCAGGCGGTGGTAAGCTCGTTCAGTGCATTGTCGTATTCCAGTTGCAGGCCGCTGGCAACGTTGGCCTTGCTGTTCACAATTTTTTCCAGTTCAAGTTTGCGTTGCTGCACTTTAACGTTGCGTTGTCCGCTGGTAAAAAGGGGGAAGTTCAGCGAAAGCGCCACCAGGTCTTTAGGCGCAAAATCAAATTCAGGCTGGTTTACCTTTTCAGTGTGCTGATAAAAGGCAGCCAGAGAGGGGAGGTAGAGACTTTTTTCACGTTTCAGTGAATATTCGCTGAGTTTTTCCTGGGTTTCCATCATTTGGTAGTTGATGTTTTGACTTAGGTTAAACCGCGTGGCCACCAGGGTTTCAATGGTCACCTCGCCGGTTATGCTTTCGAGGCTGTCGGTGAGTACAATGGTATTTTCATAGGGCATACCCATCTGGAATTTCAATAAATCGCGGGTAGCTTCCACCTGCCTTTGCATGGAGTTAAGTGAATTGGTCAGGTTCAGTGAGTTGAGCTCCATCTGATCTACATCGGTGT
>Ga0265295_1003715_pt1 | contig 21701 bp, 19 predicted proteins | sample Munlansysbiofilm_FD_192503 | JGI IMG/M metagenome (GOLD analysis project Ga0265295, IMG submission 192503) | Leachate microbial communities from a municipal landfill in Southern Ontario, Canada - Methane capture system biofilm | ecosystem: Engineered > Solid waste > Landfill > Unclassified ...
CATGCAGCAGTTACCGACTCTGTCACGTAAATCCGTAACGACCGATGCCATCCAGTATGCCCTTAACCAGTGGCAGGCCTTGACACGCTATCTGGATGATGGGGAAATCGAAATCGATAATAACGCTGCAGAACGAGCCTTGCGCGGCGTGTCTGTTGGACGCAAGAATTACTTATTCCTGGGTTCGGATGCGGGTGGTGAGCGGGCGGCAACGCTTTACAGTTTGCTGGGCACGGCCAAACTGAACGATATCAATCCCGAGGCGTACCTGTGTCATGTGCTGTCGGTGATTGCTGACTATCCGGTTAATCGCGTAGACGAGTTATTGCCCTGGCGAGTGCAGCTGTAAAAAACAAGTTTTAAGCTGTCAATACGGTATGGGGCGGAGCATTACGCCGCTAATATTACTTTTCTGGGTATTGGTGGTGCTTTTTGGGGGCTAGTGATTGGTTTAGTCGCATATGCTGTACTTAATGGTCGTTTGTTACGATAGACACTGAAATCCAACATAATATCAACATGGATTAACAGACAGATAAGATGTTTGTTACAGTTCTAGTTCCAAACTATTTTGTCATTTTGAATTTTCGAATCAACTCACTACCTTATACCAAATTCTCATCTATTTTGTCCGTCTACAACGTGCTTCAGCTATCGCTTAGCCGGCCCGCTACAATAAGTGAAAAAGAGAGCCGCTTCAAGCTAGCCATAGATCATCTGGGCCGAGATAACTTAGGTTGATATGGCCAGGTTGAAGCGCTACTGTGGCTCGGATAATACCGTCGTGATTGGGATTGAGCAGGTGGTTGAGAGCGCCCAAAAATAGACCCTCTGCGGACAATACGACTGGTTGACCTGCCCAATGATGGAGAGTCACGGGAGTTTCAGGTGGTGGAGGTGCATTATGCCAACGGACTTGAGCTTGGTAGTGTCGCTCGCCCCAAATTTGGTTTTCGCGGGGGGAGACGTTCTGCACAAAATCCAGCCATAGCATATTAGTTTCAGCGCTAGGCCAATCGGCCTGAACAGACAAAACCGAGACGATCGGCGATTGCAACCAATCGCGGAATTGTTGACCATTTACGAATGTGGCGCCGGTGTCGTTCACTACCTTGATAGCAGCGAGCCGTGAACTGAAGCCGGCCTGTATTAGGATGGATGCGGAGCGATTCATCGTTCCGGTTTCCACTGCAGGTACAGCGAGGCCAAGTTCGTAGTCATCCAGCTTTAATCCGGTGTCGCTTACCACGTCGCTATTCGCCATTGCACGTACCCGCACCGCTTCCATCGCCCATGGCAAATGGTAGACCAGACCACTTTCGATGAACCGCAGTGAATTGGCTTCGTGCCCAGCAACAAGCCCGGCGAGCGACTGGCCTAACAGCCAGCAACGTAGAATATCTCGCCAGTTATCTGGTAACGGATCTGGTGTGAAGGGGCGGAAGGTGAAAACACGCTCCGCGATGGCGGTGATCGCCTGAATGGCGCCTTCGGTGTCAGACACGAGGAGCGCGCTATTAGCCTGGATTAGCAGCAGGTTGGCCTCGGGTGCTACAGTATCGAGGGCATGGCCCGCTTCAAGCCCAAGGCCCGCCAAGAAATAGCCTCGACGAGCAGCCGATGTGGAACGCTCCCAGATGTAGCGGCTACGAGTCAGCAGCGTGGTTTGAAGGCCTTGCTGAGAAGCAGCGTCCATCCGCAAGAGGCGCCTTTGCCACAAAGACGACTGCAAAATCGAATCAAGTGCCGCCTCGATCCCTTCATCGGGGACATCTCCTTCCCCGATCAAGCTGAGAATTGCCGTATCGAGGGTCGCGATATTGCGTTGCCATTCCTTCAACGCGCGTTCACGCTTGTCAGGTTTTTCGTCGGCGACCTCGGGGAAGGTCCATGCCTCGGCATTGTTTACAACATAGTCGAGCAGATGATTGAGGTCGCCGCCGACGCGGGCATGCATGCGCAAAAGCAAGGCTGCGATGAGTTGAATAAGGCCGCTTTCCATTTCGCGTGCACCGAGGTCTTCGATCAGCGACACCCATTCGTTATGCTTTCTGCTTCTCGTGTCTTCAAATATTGGGAAGAGGACCATACCCTCGACATCGACATAGGCGCGACCGGCGCGGCCAATGACGTTCTTGAACTCCGAGACGTTGATCCGCTCGCCGTGGCGGTATAACGAATGCATGACGATCGCGGTAGCTGAGAGATTGAGTCCCTGGGCCAGTGTTGGTGACGAGATTGTGACTTTCAGGACGCCCTCACGTAGTAGCTTCTCAACTTCTTTTCGATAGGCTGTGGGAAGGGCACCATGGTGAAGCGCCACACCAAGTCGGAGGCACTTGAGAATGTCGCTGTTGGCACCCAGCCATTCCTCGCCAAGCGCGATCGCTGTTGCTAAGGCAGCAGGATCAATCGTCAGTAAGGATTGCAACGCGCCACGTTCATTCAGATCCACAATTACTTCTGCGAACGGCTCAACACTTCGCCGTTCGGGGCAATAGATCAGGACGGTCTGACCGTCGTCGACAAGTCGCCACGCTGTAGCGAGGCTCAACTCTTGCTGGTTATCGGGGAACAGACGCGTGCGCAGTCTTTTGGGCCGGACGAATAATGGCGGGGCAGTGCCGGTCAGGAAGCGGGGTACAAAGGGGCGTTCTTCACCGACGCGAAGATTCAGTCGTGCGGCAGGAGTGTTCCATACCACTTCACCGAAGCGTAGTCGGGTAGGGCGCCAGCCATGCTTTATCACGCCACCAGGATGGTCACGACGGAGCCATGCAGAGAAATCCTCCAACTGATCGCCATCAGGCAGTATGGCTGAGAGACACACGATTCGACGCTGATCAGCGTCCTGTCGCCTAAGCAGACGTTGTATCTGGACCTCGTAGCGAACTTCGCGTTCGCCAGGACCGATCATATGCCCTTCGTCAAAGACGAGCAGGCCAACATCATCCAGCAAGGATGGATCGTTTCGCAAGGCGAAATCGAGCTTTTCGGGCGTCGCAACGACGATATTTCGTCCGCGTATCGCGTCCTCGTCGAAACTAGAGACTCCGATGCTGCCATAGAGCGCCGATATGGTTTTCCCAAGCGGGCCGAAGGTGCGCTGGAGCGTGATTTCAGTTTGCGCAGATAGGGCGCGGAGGGGGGTGATGAACATGACTCGCCGGCCTTCGGCCAGACACCGGAGGATGCAAAGCTCAGCGATTCGTGTCTTACCTGCACTGGTCGGAAGCGACACGACGAGATCATCCTCTTGATCTGCTGCGCGTGTTGCTGCCGTGATCTGGGAGGGCCACAGATCAATCTCGGCTTTCGAACGACGTCCGAGAGACGCGATGAATATCTCCCGAAGGTTCACCCAGTCGAGAGCCTCGCCGCCGGCTGGGTGTAGTGGTACTTTTTCGTGGAAGGTGTTCGCCCAGAGGTCGGGGAGAAGTTGGATCGCCACTCGATGTGACCACCATTGCGGTAAAAGATTAAATTCTGCACAGATGCTCAGGTTTTCCCGAAGTTGGCCGATTGCGCGATCGACCAGTTGTCGCTCACCCCGCTCTAACGCTAGTAGGAATTGGGCTATGGCGCCAAAGAAGGTGTCCGTCAGGGCAAGGTCGAGACCTTCGAATAGGAAGTCATGTCCATCGTTCTGTCCGTGACCGGCATTGTTTTCCTGCCCAAGGCGTTCTCGGAAAAGACCCACGATTCGCGCGTCGGAGCCACGGCCGTTAAGGCGAAATGTGTAGATCTGATCCCGCAGGGCAGTGATATCCCGCCGCATAAGGAGAGCAAGAGCTTGTTCGATTGGTGAAAAATTCTCGTCGCCGGCAACGATCGAGAGCAACGAATAGGCGCGAGCTGATAGGTGTGCGAGATGGTAGCTTGAGGCCGCCATGACAAAGTGAAAGTCTCGATCGGTTTCCTGATCGTTGCCTTTGGCCATGACGGCCTCAAGGGCGGTTGCTGCTTGTTCGAAAGCTAGTCGTGCCTGACTCCGGTCGCCATCCATCTCCAGGAGTCGTAAGCCGAGATCAAGAAGGACATAGCCGTAGCTATGAAGATCGAAACTGAGTTGGGATGAAAAGGCTGGCGCATCCGCTGGCAGAACACCATCTCGCCAGATCATTGCTCGAGCTTGACCGCGTGCGATCAGTCGGCCACGAAACCCGGTGGCAGCGGCTTCGGTGATGGCTTGGCTGATTGCCTCAAGGTTGGTTGGCATTGGAGATCACTTGCTCGTAAACTGTGCCGATAAAGGCGGCGTGCCCATCGACGTGGAGACCGACGCCCCATTGCGTAATCGGACCGGGATATGCCCGCATCGATTGCAACAGCAGAGCCTGAGGCGAATTACCTGAGAGGGTGAACAACAGGTGGCGTACGCTATCGACCGGAATCCCATGTCGAAGGAGTGCATCGTCGATCGCATCGGCTAACGGAAGCTCACCAAGTTCGAGCAGTCTGGCCGAAATGAAGGAAAGGGCATGGGCGGACGGAAGGCCGCCGTCTTTATCGAGACCGGCCCGAGCTTCGGTTAAGGTTTGCGCACGCAAACTGATCCGGCTCTTGGATTCGGTTTTCAGAAAGTGAAGACGTTGGGTGCCAGGATCGAGGATCATGCCAATAACATCCTCACCTCGCATTGCCATATTACGGTGGTCTTTCCAGCGAAGCCGTTTTATCGGGGCATGATAACCGCTATGGGCGTTAATCCATTCTGTTGCGTAGATTTCACCGAGATCGCCGGATCTGATTTGTGGAGTCTGTGGCAACAGGTCAGTCACCATTTGGGCTGCTTCTGCTTTCCCTAGACGTGTCAGTGCACGGGCCACACGTTCTTCTGCTGCGTAGTGGGCAGGCACGACGGCCGCAGTTACGTTGATTCCAGTGAGAATATCAGCTGGTCTGCTGGTGATTACCTTGACGTTATGATTTCCGATGGGGGTGTCCGCAAAATCGCACCAATCGTTGAACTGAACCATGCTCGCCTCCTTGCCAGTTCAATATGGAAAGAGGTCACGGACGCGTCCGAATGGTGATCCGGTTTCAGCAGCGTGACGTACCTTACGTTCGAGAATATGATTGAGTGGAATTTCTCGATCTAGCGTTTCATAAAGATCATATCCGTCCATACAGATAACCCGCTTGCCGCGTCCGAAGGCCACAAGGCCTTCTTCGGTGAAACCGCTATTGCTGACAAATAGGCCACGAGTCCAGGCTGCCTTCTGCTCTATTTTTCCGTGAAAAGTATGAAGCTCGGCCACGCCGATAGGCTTGCCGTGCCATTTTGCTTCGACAAGGTAGGTTTCGTTGCCGAACTGAAAACTACCATCGACTTGTTCGCCTTTCAAACGGAATGGTTCGTGGGGTGTTAGTGAGTAGGCGTTGAATAGCGTTTGCAGAAATTTTTCGAAAGCATATCCCCGAGCGTGTGCCTCCAGGGAGGTTAACGCGATAAGCTCACCCTTGAGTACCTTTAGTTTGGGCCGGTCGAATGCAGGAATGGGTTGTTGTTCTGACGTTGGCACAGTCTTTTGTGTGCCCTCAAGCTTGCTAATCAACGCCAGAAGGCGGCCATGGGAATTTTCTATTGTGTCGGCTTGGCCAGAGCGTTGCCGCAGCGCTTCTCGATACTCCCATAGGGCGTTCAATGTGCGGACAACGGTCGCCTTATCAACGGTCTGAAAAAAACAGCGTAGACGCTTGGCTTTGGAGTTGCCATTGCGTGCGTATACGGGATCATCAATATCGATGTTGAGTTCTTCGGCGAAAAACTGTGCAAAAGTGCGATCTGAAAACTTTAGAACATAGCCTCTACCCATATCGAATAGGTCGTCGAGGAACATCATGTCAATGGAGCGGATGTTGGCCATGCATACTATCCTTTGATCTGGCTGTCTGACTGTTGTTTATGGTTGATTCCATCAGCAACGTAATGATTAGCTATCGACTCGACTTCAGCGCACGCTTTTAAAAGTTCATCGGACGGCACTGAATTACCAATTATGATTTCTTCGGGCAGCATGGCGCCGTAGTCTTGCTCTAGGTCAACCTTGGCTTCGCCTGTTGGGACAATTGTTAAATTACCTGCCGTTGCAGCTGCATAGTCGATGATTTGGCCTACAGCGTCCTTCTCGATAAAGAAATAAGACTTATGACGGGCCACTGCTATGGCTACGTCGCGGCCGCCAAATTCTAATGTGACAACCGGCGCTACATAGTCGGTGCCTTGCATCAAGGCGGGGTAGCGCAGCAGTAGCTTGTCATTATCTTGGTCACTAAGCCCTATCTGTGCTTCAAGATGATTGCGTTTTAGTGCCTGCTGAATAACGGGTAGCACTTCGTTTGTGATCCAGTCAGGTAGTCGATTTCGGACAGCCTTGGTCCATTTGTTGGCTTGGCTACGACTGGTTGGAAGTTCGCCGTCCTCGCCAAGCAGGTCGGGGATCAGTTTGCGAATGTCATAGGTGAGGTTGATATCCTCCGAGAAACGATCGATGATTTTGTAGACTTTAGAAAGCGACGTACCGCCCTTGAAGGTTAGGTCATTCGCTATAGGGGAGTCAAAGAGGGCGCGTAGCGCCCAGACCACCCAGATATCCTTTTCCGGAAGGTGGGCGGGGCGGCCTGATTGAGCGGGGGCATACTCCAAGGCTTCGCGTTGATCTTCTTTGCTGAGATCGAAAAAGGATTCAGCCATGCATGGCTTCCTTGCCAATGGCTTGAGCCATCCAACTGGGCAGGCTAGCCCGTGCGGCCGTTAAGGTTTGCCACTCGGAATCGGGCAAGGTGCGGCGCAGTGATATCAGCGACTTATCGGCGTGAGTGGGACCCATCCAGGCCAGGGCGCGCACTGCAGCGCCTGCTGGCCGAGAGCCTAATGCCATCATCCAGCGCGGAGCGTGCTTGACGAGCACGACAGAGTTGCCTAGTGTTAATTCGCGTGTTTTTCCGGACGTAAGATAAACCTCACGGATGGGAACTTGTTGGGTTAGTCCCAGAACATTGGCCGAGCTGGCACCATGCGGTACGACGAGTTCGCCATTTTGTTCCGCTAACGCCTGAATCACTTTTTCTGGGGACGGTGCGCGCGAGCCGAACCGGTTAGACACCGGTGCGACGTAAGCACCACGTGCGACGCGCAGCAGCTTCCCGGCTTTGCTGAGTCGGGAGAAGGCCTGATCAATAGCTGCACGACCACCAAGATGCAAGAACTCTTTAGGCGACAGGACGCCTCCTTCGGGGAGGAGCTGTGCTTGCCTTAAGATAGTTTCAGGTAGGGTATTCATAGTCATATAGGGCACTTCTCATAGTAAGAAACTATACATCAGTTTCTGATATTGTGAAAGAGTGAAGGTTTCTGCTATGAACGAGATTGATTATGTCGATCACACCCAAATCCTTTAACCATATCGGTTTAGGTGGTTTGTTGATGATGGAGTGGGGTGCTACGCCTTTACAAGTTGGTGATTGAGACTGTTTGAGGCATCCTAAGGCCATATCTATCCACTACGGAGATGGCCATGTCCGACGAGCAAGGAATCACTAAGCGGCCGGCACACGCTGCTTTATCTGTAGCGCCTGCGTTTTAGCGCGTAGCCGATGTAATACGCATCACGGCACTTAGCCGCGGTATGATCTATCGACGTATATCAGAGGGGCGCTTCCCGTGGCCCGTTAATCTAGGCGGGTGCGCATGCGGCTGGACACCGTCTGCCTTGAAAGAATGGATAGGGAACCCTCAAGAGTACAGAGTGGAAGATATGCTGCAGGCTCCCGTTGAAGCCAGCCCCGTGAGGCGTCGTCGCAACACTGAACGTCTCAGGCCGTCTCGCATCCAGCGCTGGAAATTTCGGACACGAGAGCAAAATGAGGGGACAAGAAACAGAAAAGGGCTTAGCGAGTGATCGCTAAGCCCTTGATATTCTTTGGTGGTGCATCCCTGATTCGAACAGGGGACCTGCGGATTATGATTCCTTTCACTCTTAAGTAGGAGTAAATGAGATCCAGTTCCAAACTATTTTGTCATTTTTAATTTTTGCACTAGCTCATTACTTCACACCCAGTTTCCATCTATTTTGTCACTTTTCCCCAAATAACCCTCAAAACCCCTCATTTTTACCCCTCTCAGTTCCCAACTATTTTGTCCGCTCACAAGCACAATTAGTTCACAGCCCCGCCTTACTCCACCGTCACACTCTTGGCCAGATTCCTGGGTTTATCCACATCGGTCCCTCTTACGCAAGCGGCATGGTACGACAGCAACTGCAACGGAATAGTATGCAAAATGGGTGACAGCTTTCCATAATGCTCCGGCATGCGAATCACATGCATGCCTTCACTATTCGCTATTTTTGAATCGTTATCGGCAAACACATACAGTTCACCACCCCGGGCCCGTACTTCCTGCATGTTGGACTTGAGCTTTTCAATCAGTTCGTCTTTGGGGGCAATGGTTACCACTGGCATGTGTTCGGTAACCAGGGCCAGCGGGCCGTGTTTCAATTCACCGGCCGGGTAGGCCTCGGCGTGAATATAGCTAATTTCTTTTAACTTTAAAGCGCCTTCCAGGGCGATGGGGTAGTGCATGCCGCGGCCCAGGAACAGGGCGTTTTCCTTGCTGGCGAAGCGGTCGGCCCAGGCCATGATTTGCGGTTCCAGTGCCAGCACGGCACTGATGGCGGTGGGCAGGTGGCGCAGCTGTTTCAGGTAATCGACTTCTTTTTCTTCGCTAATGCGGCCTTTTACCTGGGCCAGGGCCAGGGTCAGCAGGAACAGGCCCACCAGCTGGGTGGTAAAGGCTTTGGTAGAGGCCACGCCAATTTCCACGCCCGCGCGGGTAATGAAGTTCAGCTTGCATTCGCGTACCATGGCGCTGGTTTGTACGTTGCAAATGGTCAGGGTGTGTTCCATGCCCAGTGAACGGGCGTGCTTCAGGGCGGCCAGGGTGTCGGCGGTTTCGCCTGATTGGGAAATGGTCACGACTAATGATTTGGGGTTGGGTACGCTGTCGCGGTAGCGGTATTCGCTGGCAATTTCCACATTGACGGGGATTCTGGCGATGGATTCAATCCAGTATTTGGCGGTCAGGCCGGCATAAAAGCTGGTGCCGCAGGCCAAAATCAGGATGTTGTCAATGTCTTTAAAAATCTTGTAGGCATCGTCGCCAAACAGGTCGGGGGTGATGTTGTCAATATCTTGCAGGGTATCGCCCACGGCACGGGGTTGTTCAAAAATTTCTTTTTGCATGTAGTGGCGGTACGGGCCCAGGTCGGCCGCGGCCGTATGGGCGTGAACGGTGTGAACCCGGCGTTCTACCGCTTTGCCATGGCGGTCAATAATCCATACTTTGGACAGTTGCAGGTCAATAATGTCGCCATCTTCAAGGTAAATGATCTGGTCGGTGGTGCCGGCCAGTGCCAGGGCATCAGAGGCCAGGAAGTTTTCATTGTTGCCCAGGCCCACCACCAGCGGAGAACCTTGACGGGCCCCCACCACGCGGTGCGGTTCATCACGGCAGAAAACCGCCAGGGCATAAGCCCCTTCCAGGCGGCGTACGGCCTGCTGCAGGGTTTCAAAAAGGTCGCCGTTATACAGGTGGTTAATCAGGTGGGCAATTACTTCGGTATCGGTCTGGCTTTCAAAGGTGTAGCCCAGGGCTTTCAGTTCTTCACGCAGTTCGTCGTGGTTTTCAATAATGCCGTTGTGCACCAGGGCAATGCGGGGCTCGCCTTTGTCCTGTCCTGAAAAATGCGGGTGGGCGTTGTGGGTGGCCGGGGCACCGTGGGTGGCCCAGCGCGTGTGGGCAATGCCCGTATAACCGCTTAAATGGTCTTCCCTGATTTGCATTTCCAGTTCGGCAACACGCTGGGTGCTGCGGGTGCGCCGCAATTGGCCATCAATATGCAGGGCCACACCGCATGAGTCGTAGCCGCGGTATTCCAGGCGCTTAAGGCCTTCAACCAGGACAGGGGTAATATCTCTTTGCGCAACAGCACCAACGATTCCACACATGTGAAAACTCCGTTCGGATAAGTAAAAATGCTATTCTGCCCTGTATTGAAAGAAATTAAATTTCTAAATTAATGGATTAATAACTGAATATTTCAATTAATGGATTGGTGGTAATATAATTTCATTTAATAAATAAATATGGAATTTAATTTCAAATTAAGGAATGATTATGTTTGAACTGGATGAATTGGACAAACGCATATTGCAGCAATTGCAAAGAGACAGTTCTTTAACCAATCAGGAGCTGGCGGAAAAAGTGCATGCCTCCGCCCCTACCTGTTTACGGCGTGTGCGAAGCTTGCAGGAAAATGGGGTGATCCAGAAGCAGGTAGCCATTGTTGACCCGCAAAAAACGGGCAGTACCCTGACGGCAATTGTTGAGGTGAGCCTGGATGTCCAGACGGCGGAAGCCAATACGGCTTTTGAGAAAGAGGTGAATGGGGAAACCGCTGTTTTACAATGTTACCGCGTCTCAACGGGGCCGGATTTTATCCTGGTGATCCAGGTGGCCGATATGCCGGCCTATCATGAACTGGTGCATCGTTTGTTTACGGCCCGGAAAAACGTTCGCAATGTCCGTACGTTTTTTTCCGTACATCGCAGCAAGTTTGAAACGTATATTAACGATCTTTAGCCAGCAGTTTTTCATAAGCCTGCAGGTAACGCTGCCCCATTTTTTCTGCATTATGTTCGTCAATCACATAGGCATAGGCTTTTTCTGCCATGCTGGCGGCCTCTTCAGGGTGATCCAGAAGGGTGTTCATGCCTTCGGCCAGCGCCTTGTTGTCACCCACATCACACAGAATGCCCCGGCCATCGGCCAGTACTTCTTTCAGGCCACCGGCATTGGTGGAAACAACCGGCACATGCTGCAGGAAAGCGTCCAGTACGCTGCTGCCCAGCGCCTCCTGGCAGCTGCTCATGACAAAGACATTCAGCAGGCTGTAGTAATCTTCAACCTGTTCACGAAAGCCGGCCAGTAAATAGACGTTTTCCAGGTTCAGTTGCTGAATCAGGGCCTTCGCAGCAGGTGTTTGGTCACCATCAGCGCCAAAATGAATGAACACAAAGTCCTGGCGCAGCTTGTGTAAGTCAGCGACAGCCCGAATCAGGGTGAGCGGGTCTTTTTCTCGCGTGAAGGCAGCTGCGGTGCCCAGTATTTTATTTGATTTAAGTTTGAAGTCGTTTTGCAGTGCTTCGGCCCGCTGGAGATTGATGCGTGGAGGCTGGATGGCACTGGGTATGATAATCGGCTCAATGCCCAGCCTGCGTGGTTCCTGTGCCGCTGCCTGTGCGATGGCCACGAACAAGTCGGCTTTTTTCCATTTGAAAGCCGTCATGCGTTCTTTTTTTGGAGCGACAGCAAAGGCGGTGCGCCGCGTGAAGACGACTTTAGTAGTTGAAAAAAACCGCGCCAGTACGGCCCAGGTTAATGTATTGGCGGTTTGGGAATGGATAATATCGAACTGCTTGGCGTGGCGGATTAAAAAGGGAAGTTGTTGCCAGCTTTTTTGTAAGGTATGTACCGTGAAGTCTGCGGCAAGAGCCCGCTTTGACAGTTCGTTATTGGCTCTGGTGAGCAGTGCCACTTCATGCCCGGCCTTGCGGAACTCCTGCATGCAAAGCAAAGTCTGGCGTTCACCGCCTCGCCAGCCTTTTTCAAAGTTCATCTGCAGGATTTTCATTAATGACTCCAGGGTAAAACCAAGTGTGCAAGGCCCTTGTTTATTCAATTACATGGGCTGTATCTTCCCGTCATTCAGGGTTAATGCCGGGTTTTTATGGCGTGAAAAGAAAAGAATGGCTTAAGCGATTATTTCCTGTTTATTTCCCGGTTTTTCAGCCATAAAATGGCATGCTTGTTAAAGACGGACTGTACTGACAGTACCGCAAGTAACAAACCGGCCTTGCCGTCCAGAAAGCCGCGCTTGATAAAGTAAGTCCTGAAAAAGCGGCCAATTGAATGCATCATGACCGAGGCCAGGCTGTTTTTCTTGCCTTTGCGAAAACGCTGTTCGGCCCAGGCTTCGGCATAGTTGGCTGATTTAAGCAGGTATTCGTGCAAGTTGTTATAGGTGTAATGCAGCAGGTCGCCTTTAAGCTGCTTTACCTTTGTACCGGCCGGAATAATAACGTTTTCATGCACCAGGGCATCATCAAAACGGGTCAGGGCGGTGGGGTAAAAACGCTCGACATAACCGGGATACCAGCCGCTGTGATGAATGAACTGGCCAAAGGCCCAGCTTAAACGGGCCACTTCAAAAATGGTGTTTTCGGGCGGGTTGGCCAGCACTTCCCTAAGGCTGGCAGCCAGCTCGGGCGTTACCTGTTCATCGGCATCTATCCACAATACCCAGTCGGCCGTTACGTATTGCTGGGCAATCTGGCGCTGGCGGCCAAAGCCGGGCCATTCCTGGTTCACATAAAACTTATTGGTGTAACGGCGGGCAATGGCTTCGGTTTCATCGGTGCTGCCTGAATCAAGAATAATAATTTCATCGGCAATGTCCTTGACCGAGTCCAGGCAGGCGGCCAGCATGCGGGCTTCGTTCTTGACAATCAGGGCAACAGCCAGGGTGGTTTTTTGAGTGGTCATGGTGGGGTTTAAATAACCGCTGTATCCAGTTTTTTGATAAAGCGTAACAGGTTGATGGCGACAGCAATAATAATAATGCCTGCCGCAATGACAAGCGCATAGATGGGCCCCTGGCTTTCGCTGAAAGTAAAGCACAGGGCAACAATGCCGGCACCAACACCTTGACCAAACAGACGGGTGGTGGCCTGCACGCCACCGGTGGCACTGCTGCGGTGATGGGGGGTGGAAAGCAGCATGGCCTTGTTGTTGGGTGTTTGGAAAAAGCCAAAACCCATGCCGGTCAGGAACATGTAAAAGCTGATGAGCGTAAGGGGGGCGGGAACCGGCAGGAATAACAGGCCTAATATGCCAATCGCCATGATGAGGGCGCCTGTGCCAGCCAGCAAGGAAGCCGGAAAACGGGCGGAAAGCCGTGCGGCCAGCGGGGCGATGACAATGCTGCCAATAGGCCAGGTGCTGAACAAAATGCCAACGGTTGTCAGGGGCAATTCAAGCGTGCGCTGAAAATAAAAAGGCAGTACCAGCATGGCGGTGGTGGAGGCGGCAAAAGTGAGTGCCGAAACCATGACGGCATACCTGAAAACAGGAATGCGGAACAGGTCGACCGGTACCAGCGGCGCTTGTTGTGGCGCCGAACGGCGGACCAGTAAAATGGCGCAAACGGCGGAGCAGAGCAGGGCCAGGCTTGCCGCCCAGGGCATGTGTCCGGCCTCATCAAGACCCCAGATGAACAGGCCGAAAACCAGCATGTTAAGCAAGGCGCTAATGTAATCGAAGGGGGCCTTGATGGTTGGAATAAGGGGCAGGAAACGGGCGGCATAAAGCGCCAGCAGGCAAAATGGAATCGTGAAAACGAAAATCCAGCGCCATGGGGCAATGGCAATGATGAATGCGCCAATGGATGGGCTAAGCACTGCCATTAGCCCCACAATCATGGCATTCAGGCTAATGCCGGTGGCCAGTTTGTGGGGGGGGTAAATGTTGCGTACCAGGCCGCCAAACAGGCACATGACCGAAGAAGAGCCCAGGCCCTGTATGACCCTGGCCACAATCAGGGTTTCCAGGCTTTGGGCGGTCCAGCATAACAGGGCACCCGCCATGAATACGGCAATGCCAATCCGGAACATCCGGGTAATGCCAATGCGCTCGGCCATTGCTGAAAACGGCAAGAGCGTAGAGATAATGGCAATGGTGTAAGCATTGACAATCCAGACCGACGATGACGGGAGAATGCCTAGCTCTTGGGTAATGGTGGGCAGGGCAATATTGGCGATGCCCGCGTCCAGTACCGTGATGCTGATGGCAATGAGCAATGCCATAGCGGCCCAGTACCGGGCCGGGGTGGGCAGCCCGGCTGGTTTTTTAGGTGCTGGTGACGGGGTGGGCGCTACAGATGGGCTGCTCATGCTTTTTTATCGGGGCGTTTCCAGTTTAGTTTGCTTTCCTGTTTCTTGGGGCTTAATGTCAGGGTATCTGCGGGGGCGGCCTTGACCAGTGTGGTGCCTGCGGCCAGGGTTGCACCCCTATGGACAGTTACCGGCGCCACCAGCTGGGTGTCAGAACCAATGAAAACGTCATCTTCGATAATGGTCTGGAATTTATTGACGCCATCGTAGTTGCAGGTAATGGTGCCGGCACCAATGTTAACGCGCTGCCCAATTTGGGCATCGCCCAGATAGCTCAGGTGGTTGGCCTTGCTGTTGGCGCCCAGGGTGGTTTTTTTCAGCTCAACAAAGTTGCCGACATGCGAATGTGCGCCCAGTTGGGTGCCAGGACGCAAGCGGGCATAAGGGCCAATAACAGCCTGTTCTGCCGCTTCGGCTTCCTGCAGGTGGCTGAAAGCCTCAACCCGGGTGCCAGTGCCCAGTTTGACATCACGCAATACGCAGTGCGGACCAATCCGTACGCCATCGGCCAGCGTTACATTGCCTTCAAAGACACAGCCCACGTCAATAAAAACATCCCGGCCGCATATCAGGCTGCCACGCAGGTCAAAGCGGGCCGGATCGGCCAGGGTTACCCCGGCTTCCAGCAGGCGTTTGGCTTGTTCGGCCTGCCAGGCGCGTTCCAGCTGGGCTTGTTGGATACGGCTGTTGACGCCTAGTGTTTCCCAGGGGAAATCGGGCTGGGCGGCACCAACGGTTACACCATCCTGGACGGCCAGGGCAATGACATCGGTAAGGTAATATTCGCCTTGGGCATTGTTGTTGTTAATGCGGCCCAGCCAGTTTTTGAGTAGTCCGGTGGGGGCGGCAAGAATACCGGTATTGACTTCAGTCACGGCGCGTTCTGCTTCGCTGGCATCCTTGTGTTCAACAATACGGATAACATTGCCCGCTTCGTTACGAATAATGCGGCCGTAACCGCTTGGGTCAGGCAGGGTTTCTGTTAAGACCGCTACCCCTTGCCCACGGGCTTGCAGCAGACGTTGCAGGGTTTGTGCCTGAACCAGCGGCACATCGCCATAAAGCACCAGCGTGGTGTCTTCAGGGGTCTGGCCGCCTGTCAGGAAAGGTACAGCCTGCTGAACCGCGTGGCCGGTACCCTGCTGGGGTTGCTGAAGTGCAAATTCAATGCCCGGTATATGGGCAAAATCGGCTTTCACTTTTTCGGCGCCATGACCCACCACAACGGTAATGCGGGTGGGGGCCAGTTGCATGGCACTCTCTATGACATGCGCCAGCATGGGTTTGCCGGCCAGTGTATGTAAAACTTTGGGTAAGTCCGACTGCATGCGTTTGCCCATGCCGGCGGCAAGAATGACGATATTGAGTGACATAATATTGTGTAGTGAGGCGTTATAAATAATGAGTACCGAATTATTGCTTACTTTAACCGGAAACCGCACTTTACAGCCGTGGTTTCCGGTATGTCGGATCATTTTTTTGCAGGTGTTGTCGTTTTCTTGGCGGCGGTTTTTCTGGCGCTGGTTTTTGCCGGGGCGGCAGCGGGTTTGGTGCTTTCCCCCGATTCAGCTTCAGGCGTGGCCTCGGTGCTGGCTTGCATGGTGGCGGCAGTTGCCTGGGCCAGCTGGTTGAACTGGTTTTGTAGCATATCCCACCAGACGTTGGCAGCAGCGCCCATGGCGTCACTGCTGCTAGCGGTCGTGTCCGGCTCGCTGGGCGAAGGGGCTTCGGCAGCCTTGGGTTTTATGCCAAGCACTTCATCAAGGGTAGCCTGGCCTTTATGTTGCTCGGCCACCGCGCTCACAAATGAATGCATGGTGGCAATGCTGGCACGCTGGATTTCCATACCCTGAATGGTGCTGGAAAGCATTGAAAGGTTAAGTTTCAACCAGTTCTCGACGGTTTTCAATTCCTGGATACGTTTGTCCAGCTCTTCGGGGTTAAGCGAGGTACTGGCCATGGGGAAGGTGGAAGGGGTGCCGGTTTGGGCAAATGCCTGCCATGCCTTGCCCATCATTTCCATGCTGCTGATAAGCGGGTTGCCTGCCGTGATGCCATCCTGCCCAAAACCGGGAAGAACAAAAGGGTTGGTATTTTGTGAACTCATGAGGAATCTCCTTGGTGAATTAAGGCAGTTGGTGCAATAATTGTCTGGCGGGCTGGTTGAGTAACCCGTCCAGAAGAACGACAGCCGCTTCTATAGTAATTACCCTGCGGGTAATCATGTCAAGCACTTCTTCCTGCTCAAATATCCTGATTTCAGAGACTTCACCGTCACGGTTGGCAGGCTGGGTTTCTGGCAGGATAATGCAGTCACTAACCATAATATCCTCAATCTGATAGCCTTCGGGCAAGCGACGGTGCATTTGTAAAATAGTACGTAATGGCGTGCGGATTTGCAAATCGGGCTCATCCAGTCCGGCTTCTTCGTCACTTTCGCGTAAAAGCGCCTGTTCCAGGTCTTCAATACCGTTGGCAAGACCGCCAACCAGTGTATCCCACATACCCGGGTCGGTGGATTTGGTAGCGGCCCGTTTGGCCAGGTAAAGCTTCAGGTCAGGGGTCCAGGCATTTAAATGCACGGCACGGGTCAATAGGCCAAGCGGGCGCATGGCGGCCCGTTCGATGACACCAATAACCTGTCCTTCGGCATACACATTTAGCAACTCATTACGCCAGGCCCTGGCGCAGTTGGCCTGGTGCAGGCAAGTGGCAATACTGGCCAAAAGAGGATCCAGTTCAGCCCTGGAAATGCCCGGGCTGGCAATATGGAATTCGGTGGCAGTTTGGCAAACCTGCGGATGATGACGCAAGGCTTGCTGTGCCTGGGCGGTAATGAAACCGGCAGATTTTCCGGCAATGAGCAAAGGAAGGGAATGTCTATGAGGGAATTCCTGTATTTCCTGCTGTAGCCCTTGATAAAGTTCAGTTAATTGCTTCAAATTGGTATGTGTTACGTATCAAACATGCAACGATTGTAGCCTTTATGCTTTTGATACAGTAACTTTAATCTGTGTTTATATGGTTAAATGAATGTACTATGATGTAAATCAATGCGTTGTAGATAAAGTTTGTGCCACTAAATAATAAATCTGTACCTGAATATTCAGTGTTGTAGATAGTAATAAAAAATGATATTTAGGTGCAACAGCCAGAGGTCAACATGAAAAAGTTGAGAGGGTTGTCAGGCATTACCGTATTCATTGGCAGCACGGCGGTATTTGCCCAAACAGGAGACATGCCGGGAGGGCCCAAGGTTGCGCAGCTTAACCTGAGCCCCGGGGTAACTGAAATTGCCGCAGATATTTACTGGTTACACTGGATGATGCTTATCATCTGTACGGTTATTTTTGTCGGTGTATTCGGGGTCATGTTCTATTCCATCTGGGCTCACCGCAAATCAAAGGGTCACAAGGCGTCCGTCTTCCATGAGCATTTGGGTGTTGAAGTCGCATGGACTGTTATTCCTTTTATTATTGTGATTGCCATGGCATTGCCGGCCACCAAAACGGTGGTGGCCATGAAAGACACCTCCAGTGCCGATCTAACCATCAAGGCCACGGGTTATCAGTGGAAATGGGGTTATGAGTACCTGGATGGCCCGGCCAAAGGGGTCAGTTTCCTGTCGAATCTGGCAACGCCTCTGGATCAGATCATGGGTGATGCTGAAAAATCAAATACTTACCTGATGGAAGTGGACCAGGAAATGGTGGTGCCGGTTGGCAAGAAGATACGTGTGGTCGTGACGGCCGCTGATGTTATCCATTCCTGGTATGTGCCCGACCTGGGTGTCAAGCAGGATGCCATTCCAGGGTTTCTGCGCGATACCTGGTTCCGGGCCGACAAGACCGGAACGTTTCGGGGACAGTGTGCTGAACTGTGTGGACAAAACCATGCCTTCATGCCGATCGTTGTGCGCGTGGTGTCCGAAGAAGATTTTTCAACCTGGTCAAAAGAGCGCAAAACGCTGGCTGCAAAATAACAGCACCTGGCTTGGTTCAGAGACTCATTTAACCGGTCGCCAGTTATAGACTGGGACTATGCAGGTAAGGAGAACAGCACATGACTAGCGTCGCAGTCGGTCACGCCCAGGATCACGTTCACGATGATCACGATGCCAAACCCAAGGGTTGGCGACGATGGCTTTTTGCCACCAACCATAAAGATATCGGGTTGATGTACCTGATCTTCTCGTTTATTGCCTTGCTGGAAGGCGGCACCCTGGCGCTGTTGATACGGATTGAGCTTTTTGAACCGGGTGTGCAGTTCTTTCAGCCGGACCTGTTCAACCAGTTTACCACCATGCATGGCCTGATCATGATTTTCGGGGCGATTATGCCGGCGTTGGTGGGGTTTGCCAACTACATGATTCCTTTGCAGATTGGTGCATCGGATATGGCTTTTGCCCGCATGAACAACTTCAGTTTCTGGCTGTTGCCGGTGGGTGGCATTTTGTTAACCGCTTCTTTTTTTGTGCCGGGCGGTGCCAATGCGGCAGGCTGGACCATGTATGCGCCCCTGTCCCTGCAAATGGGGCCGGGTATGGATATGGCCATTTTTGCCATTCATATCCTGGGTGCGTCTTCAATCATGGGGGCGATTAATATTATTGTGACCGTGCTAAATATGCGGGCGCCGGGCATGACCTTGATGAAAATGCCGCTGTTTTGCTGGACCTGGCTGATTACCGCTTACCTGTTGATTGCCGTGATGCCTGTTCTGGCGGCGGCGGTGACTATGTTGTTAACCGACCGTCATTTTGGGACCGGGTTTTTCAATGCGGCCGCGGGGGGAGATCCGGTGTTGTACCAGCACGTGTTCTGGTTCTTTGGGCACCCTGAAGTTTATATCATGATTTTGCCGGCATTTGGTATTGTATCTGCGGTCATCCCGACCTTCTCGCGCAAAAAACTGTTTGGTTATGCGTCTATGGTGTATGCCACCTCAGCGATTGCGATTCTGTCATTTATTGTGTGGGCGCACCATATGTTCGCAACGGGCATGCCGGTAACCGGGCAGTTGTATTTTATGTATGCCACCATGCTGATTTCCATTCCAACCGGGGTGAAAGTGTTTAATTGGGTGGCTACCATGTGGCGCGGCTCATTAAGTTTTGAAACACCCATGCTGTTTTCAATCGGTTTTATTTTCGTGTTTACCATTGGCGGCTTTACCGGACTGATTGTGGCAGTGGCGCCTATTGATATTGCCGTGCACGATACCTATTACGTGGTGGCGCACTTCCATTATGTGCTGGTGGCCGGCTCTTTGTTTGCCCTGTTTTCAGGTACCTATTACTGGCTGCCAAAGTGGACCGGATATATGTATGACGAGAAGCTGGGCAAAATTCACTTCTGGTCAACCATGCTGTCTTTTAACCTGACTTTTTTCCCCATGCACTTTCTGGGCCTGGCTGGCATGCCGCGCCGTTATGTGGATTATGCAACGCAGTTTACCGACTTCCACCAGATTGCCACGATTGGGGCTTTCTGGTTCGGGTTTTCACAGTTGCTGTTTCTGTATATTGTGATTAAGGCGTTTCGTGGCAAAGGGCAGAAAGCAACCGCGCAGGTATGGGAAGGCGCCGAGGGCCTTGAATGGACGCTGCCATCGCCTTTGCCGTTCCATACTTTCGAGACCCCGCCAGAAGTGAAGTAAACAGTAAACCGTTTTTTCATTAACAGGTAGAAACAATGACACCCGAGCAACGTCGTAAAAACAGAAGGGCAGGCCTCATATTGGCAGTGGTGGTAGTGGCCCTGTTCCTTTGGACAATAGGCAAAGGCCTTAAGATTGTCTAATTAAAAGGGCTAAAAGGGCAAGTGAATGAGTGACGATATTAAAGAGCTGGCGCAGCGAAAACTGAATTTTTTCCAGACCCTGAAGGCTATCTTATGGGCTTTTCTGGGCATTCGCAAAGGAGCCAGTTATCAGGAAGATATTTCAAGGCTCAACCCTGTTCATATTATTCTGGCTGGCATTATCGGGGTGCTGGTTTTTGTTTTTATATTGGTGATGCTTGCTCGGTGGGCCATTTCAGGGCTGGCCTGATTCCAAGTAAACGTATTTGTACCAAAGGAGAAAGCTATGGGTGCAAGTCATTCCGTCAATGGCAAAGAGGCGCCATATTATTATGTGCCTGCATTTTCGGCTCATCCGGTCAGAACCAGTTTTGCCATTTTAATCATGCTGATTGGGGCCGTCACCTGGATTAACCGTGTTCCCTATGGAAACTGGGTTTTTCTGGTTGGGTTGCTGTCATTGTTTATCATGCTTTTTTTCTGGTTTCGTGATGCCATCCGGGAGTCCGAGAGCGGGCTTAACAGCAAGCGTATTGATGATTCCTATCGATGGGGGATGGGCTGGTTTATTTTTTCCGAAGTCATGTTCTTTGCCGCTTTTTTTGGCGCGCTTTGGTATGCCCGTGAAATAACCACTCCCTGGTTAAGTAACCTGGATCACCAGTTAATGTTGTGGCCGGATTTTTCAGGCCAATGGCCCAATTTCGGGCCGGCAGGGATTGTTCCGCCTTTTGAAACGATCGGGCCTTTCTGGCTGCCGACCATTAATACGATTTTACTGTTAACGTCCGGGCTGACGCTAACTTTTTCGCATCATGCCTTGCGGGCCAGCAAGCGGGGCAGCAGTATTTTCTGGCTGTTGCTTACTGTGGTCCTGGGCTTTACCTTCCTGTATTTTCAGGCCGTTGAATATGGCCATGCCTATTCTGACCTGAACCTGCGTTTTGATTCCGGTATTTATGGCTCGCTGTTTTACATGTTAACCGGATTTCACGGTTTTCACGTATTGCTGGGCGCCACTATCCTGACCATTATTTTGTTGCGCCTGGTCAGGGGGCATTTTACGGCAGAGCACCACTTTGGCTTTGAAGGGGCGGCCTGGTATTGGCACTTTGTTGATGTGGTCTGGCTGGGCCTGTATTTGTTTGTTTATTGGTTTTAAGGTATTGGCCACCCTGCAGGGGCCGGTTTGATCCGGCCTTTTGCTGTTGGTTGGTTAGTGGGTGTGTGGCTTATGGCCTGAAACCGGTGCTGTGGATCCAGCCCATGTAGTTGGCAAACAGGACAAAAGCCAGCAGGGCAATCGAAAGGCCAACACGCAAGGTCAGGGCGTTGACGGTTTTGTTGCTGGTCCCTTTGTCCCGCATTAAATAGAAAAAGGCAAATGCCAGGCTGACAATAATGGCCAGGAAGGCTAACCCGATGAATACATGCATGATGGACTCTCCAATGGGCAAAAACGAATGAAAAACAGCCAACCCGTAAAGATAAAGTACTGGCTTGCCTTGCTGCTTTTGGCAATGCTGGTGGTGCTTTTTATTTTTCTGGGTCGATGGCAATTGCAGCGTGCCGATGAGCGACGGGCCATTCAGGCCGATATCGAAAACGGGCAACAGCTTTCCTCCTTGTTACTTCAAAATGATACACCTGAAAGTGAATGGCGGGAATGGAGAAAGGTTAGCGTGACCGGTATATGGCAACCGCAGTTCAGTGTGTTGCTAAACCGCAATCACCATGGCCGTCCGGGTTATTGGCTGGCAACCCCCCTGTTGCTGGACGGGAACTCTGATAAAGCCGTTTTGGTTTTGCGCGGCTGGTTTGAGCGACGTATTGCACCAGACCCCCTTCCTGATTTTCCGGTAACCGCAGAAGCGGTCACCCTTGGCG
>Ga0265295_1003716_pt1 | contig 21685 bp, 21 predicted proteins | sample Munlansysbiofilm_FD_192503 | JGI IMG/M metagenome (GOLD analysis project Ga0265295, IMG submission 192503) | Leachate microbial communities from a municipal landfill in Southern Ontario, Canada - Methane capture system biofilm | ecosystem: Engineered > Solid waste > Landfill > Unclassified ...
ATTTCACTGGAAATGTATTTTCTTGTACACTAAAAGGCGCAAAATAGCGCCTTTTTGATCGAAATATAATAAAAAGGACCTTAAGTCCTTAAAATCTTACTCGATTTTCATTTCTTTACAGGTCCTTCTTTTTACTTCATTTCTACAACTTCATGATTTTCATTAAGTATTTTTAAAGATAATTTAACTGAGTCAGTAATTGCTTGTTCGATGTTATCATCTTTCACTAAGAGAATTTCTTTTAGATAGCGATTATCGATATAAGCTTTCTTCGCCATGATTTTTGGTAATAACGAGAGATTAAGTCCTGATTCAATATTGTTTTGCTTAAGTTTTCTTTGTCTAAAGCTTAGTGATAGTTTAAAGATCCATTTAGGAATTGAGATGATTGGTTTTTTAGGTTTATCCATTGCTTTATGAATAATCTTTAGCATTCTTTTCCAAGTCAGGTTATAGTAACCTGTAGGAATCATTCTCGCACCCTTTGCTGTTTCAACGCTAGAAGCGATTACTTGGCCAACCTGGTTTACCGTAATCATTGCCGTTCCGCCTTTTGGGAAAAAGGTTGCTAGTGGCATCTTTTGAATCATTTCCACTAAGAAAACCCAAACTGGTTTTCTTCCCTCTTGAACACCGAAGATATATGGAAGTTCGAGGATAGTTACAGCGAAGTCTTTATCATAGAAGCTGAAGGCTTCATTAGTTTGATCAACTCGGGATTTGATATATGGATGATTTTCATATAAATAAAGGTTTTCCCATAAACGGTCTAGGTATGTGAAATAACTACCGCAGATAACCGCACTTTTTAGTTTCATTTCTTTAGCGATTTTTAATAATCTTTTTAAAGGGATGATATTTCTTTGATAGTAGAAATCGTAAATCGGTCCTGAATGTTCGATTCTTTCATCAACTCCAGCAGCAAAAACAAGCGATTCTTGGTTTCGCATATGTTTTCTTAATTCGTTATCGCTCATGGTTTCATAGTTTCCATAAACGATTTCAAGTTCAGCTGGGATATCAAGATTTTTAGGTACTTCCGGTAATGCTATGGCTTTAACTTGATGACCTCTTTTGATAAGTTCCTTAGCACCAGCAAGACCTAGTAATCCCGTACCGCCAATGATGATGACATTCATTTTTTTTGAGTCCTTTTCTAAACGATTTTTGTTACACTAATATATTAACTTTTATCAGACTAAAAGTCCAATGATTTTTCTTTTTAAGAGGTTATGAAAGTGTTTACTTTCAAATATCTGATGACCACTTAAAAAATAAACCATAAAAGTTTATTATTATAATAGAGAAACATTGTAGGGGAGTGTTTTATGAATAGGGAAGCTTTCAAAGATTTATATTTTCGTAATAATTTAATGAGCGAATTTGATGATGCTTGGAAGTTACTTGAAGATTTGAGCAAAATGTTTGGCGATTTGGATGACATTGATGAGGAAAGTTTAGATTTAGGGATTCAGTATCTAGTTAAAAACGATAAGAATACTATTGAAAATTTTATTGTTTTAATGCGATATTTCAAGGTTGTTAAAAGAAATGAACTTTATATTCATTTGACTAGGTATACCGGTATGTTGGATGTCGTTGATAATATTGTTAAGAGAATAAAGAATACAGTTAATGATGAGACTTATAAGGATATCATCAAAGGCTATAAAATGCCTAGACTCGGAATGAGTCCAAAGGAACTGCCAAAACGAATTGATGATTTGATGAAGCGTTTGGATGAACATTTAACTGATGATTTAGTTAAGTATGTTTTAACGGGTAATAATCATGATGTCAGTGAAAAGTCTCAATTACGAGAAAAGATTGAGTATGAAGCCGCAGTTGATTTCAAGACCTATTTAAAAGAAAGGCATGAAAGAAAGGTTAAGGAGTTAACTGAATGTTTGAATGAAGGCAAGGTTTGGTTTGAACAAACTATTACTGAAGAAGTTATCGAACATGTTAAAAGTAATCAAGAAGTTTTATCCGCTGTGTTAGAAAATGAGAAGTTGTATATAACTAAGATTCCTTATGATACAGTGAGTTATTTAGCCGCAACTGATGAAGTGACTAGGAAATATATGGGTTGTCATTGCCCTTTCGCAAGAGAAGCGATAAAGGAAGAAAAGAAGTTAGATGAAAGATTTTGTTATTGTTCTGCCGGTTTTGCGAAGTTTCCTTTTGAGGTTATCTTGGGACAAGACTTAAGGATTAGAACTTTAGAAACAATTTTAGGCGGATCTGACAAGTGTAGATTTGAGATAGATTTAAAAGGTGTTGATTATAAAAGAGAAAAAGTCGCTGAGTAGCGACTTTTTGTTTGAAATAAAATACTATATATCTAATATCATTAAAAATTGTTATTGAATCTTTTTAAGAATTCTTTTGTTCTTGGCAATTTTGGATTATTAAAGATTATATCAGGATTTCCTTCTTCATAAACAATACCTTCATTCATAAAGATTACTCTATCAGACAATTCTTTGGCAAAACTCATTTCATGTGTAACAATTAACATTGTAATACCCGTCTTAGCCAATGATTTCATCACGTCTAAAACTTCGCCAACCATCTCGGGATCTAGTGCTGATGTAGGTTCATCAAAAAGAATGATTTCTGGATTCATCATCAAAGCTCTAGCAATAGCCACACGTTGTTTTTGCCCACCAGATAAGTGTTTAGGCAATTTATTCGAAAAATCTTTCATGCCTACTGAATCGAGGGTTTGATAGGCTTTTTCAATTAAATCTTTTTTGTTTAGTTTAAGAACTTTTTGAGGTGCGAGAATTAAGTTTTCTAAGACATTAAAATTATCAAATAGGTTAAAACTCTGAAAAACCATCGTAACCTTGCTTCTTAGGTTTTGAATCAATTTGTTGGTTGCGTGGTAATCTGTATCTTTAAAAAGGATTTCTCCAGAAGTGGGGACTTCTAAATAATTGATACAGCGCAAAAGTGTTGATTTTCCACTACCAGAACTACCGATGATAGAGATTATTTCACCCTTTGAAACTTCAAGATTAACTCCTTTTAAAACCTCTTCAAGTCCATAGGATTTGTGGAGGTTTTTTATTTGTAGGATATTCATGTTTTACCTCCTTTAGTTAGAACTTGTTAGTTCTAGGGGTTTCATACCCATTCGTTTTTCTATTAGTTTTAGAATCGAAGTAATAGAGTAAGTAAGAATCAAATAGATTAAAGCAACTATCGCGTAGGCTTCAAGTTGACGGTAATGGAGTGATGTGATTTTCTTGGTTTGATTGAAAAGTTCAAAAATTCCAATTACAGATAGAACAGCGGTATCTTTTATATTAATGACAAACTCATTGCCTATAGCAGGCATTGAATTTTTGATTGCTTGGGGAAAGATGACAAAAATAAATGTTTGAGAGTAACTCAAACCTAAGGCTAGTGAACCTTCAGTCTGTCCTTTATCAATGGTATTGACACTACCTCTGATGATTTCAGCGATATAAGCAGCTGTATTAAGAGATACGACAAACAAACCGCAGAGCAGAGCATTGCCGAAAAGACCAAATCCATACCAGAAGAAGGAAGCTTGAACAATCATCGGTGTTCCTCTAAAGATTGTTATATATGTAGAGCTTAATTTGTTAAAGAATATTTTTAAAAATCGACCTAAGGCCTTATCTTGAGGGGTAGGTGCGATGATTTTTGCGGTCGCAAGGAAAAGCGCCAGAATAAAGCCTAATACAGTTCCAATTAAAGAGATTAAAAGTGTGAGACCTGCACCTTCAAGAAACATTTTACCGTATCTCACCAAGGTGTATAAAGCACCGCCTAAAAAATCGTCGGGAATAACTGGAGTTATAAAACCTTGATAGTTATATGTGAAACTTTTTTCAAGATAATTGAAGGTTGCTTGAATGACAAACTCTTGTTCGCCTTTAATGATATTTGGCAGGTTTAAAACTGTTACTTTAAGAACTTCTTTTTCGATTGTTGAGGTTCCTTGTCTTAAATTTATAATTTCTGTTTCTTGAGATAAAGCAAGGTATTCACTATCTATCACATAAGAAATACTAACGCCAAAATATTCTACGGGTAAGTAGAAGTCAGCTGTTAGTTTATTAAGTTTATCTTGAGTTAAAGTTTGATAGTTAAAAGAGCTATAAAACTTTACGTTTTCAATAGCGTCATTTAAGGTTTCATTCTCAGTTGTAGCGTTATTTATGTATTCAGCGTTTGTCTTTGGAAAGATCACTATGATAATTCCAAAGACTAGGGTAAAGAGTATTACTTTTTTAAAAACTTTTCTCATTATGGTTGTCTTGTGATGGCTTCAGCCATTAAGGCTTCTCTTTCTTCAATAGTAAGGTTTGCTAGGATTGCGTTGATTGAATTAAGCAAATCAGTTTCACCTTGGCGAAGTGCTATAGCTACTGCAGAGTCTTCATAGGAAATATCAAAACCATTGCCTTCAGTAAATTCGATAAAGGTTAATTCTGGGTTAGATTCAACAACTGCTTGAGCCACTGGAAGTTCTAGGATTGTTAAGTCGTAAGTGCCTTCTTTGATGGCGGTGATGATTGTTGGAACGTCTCCTAATGGGTTTTCATGGTTAGCACCAGTTAGTTGAACTACTAGATCGTCATAGATGGTTCCAAGTTGAGCAACTACATCAGCACCTGAAAAATCAAGAATAGAAGTAGAGCCGTTATATACTGAGTCAGTTCTTAATACTACTACGTGAGTTGATTGATAGTATTCGTTGGTAAAAGCCACAGTTAGAGCTCTTTCGGCTGTCGGACTCATACCAGCGATAATAAGATCGATTTCTTCACTTGTTACAAGTGAAGGAATTAAACCTTCCCATTCAACAGCTTTAATCACTAAATTCATGTTCAATTCTTCGGCGATTAATTTAGCTATCATTACGTCATAACCGTCTGCGTAGTTATTAGTGCCATCGATTGGTACAGCACCTTCATAAGCACCGCTAGCGTCAATTGTCCAGTTGAAAGGAGCGTAAGCAGCTTCCATTCCGACTACCAGTGTCTCTCTTTGTTCTGTTGTTTCTTGAGTAGTGGTATTGCCATTACAAGCGATGAATAAACTACCAAAGATTAAAATTGTAAAACTTAAAATAAATCTTTTCATTTTCTTTTCCTCCTGAAATATTTTTTGCGACAAAAAAAAGCGTCCATCAAGACGCTTTAAAAATAATTAGAAGAAATTATTAATATTTAGCGCCTCTATTCTTTTTAAAGAACAGGAGTGTTATAAGTATTCCTTATAACCCCATGTAAATGATATGTCTATCTTCTACATTCGGCGATGGTTGCCTTTTGCTTGTTTCTTAGTCTACCGACTCCACAAGTTACTCATCTGCATCGCTACCTCTAAAGTTTGATGAAGTTTTTTTGTTGCTTGGCTTATTATAATTTAATATTTTTTATATGTCAAAGAAAAACTTCATGTAAGTGTTTTCAAACATTTAAAATTATTATGTTTTAAACAGTGCTTTTATGATACAATCTATTTAATGAGGAGAAGATTAACATTATGAAAATAAAAGAGGGCTATGTTTTAAAAGTGATCGCTGGGCAAAACATTGTTGTTCCTATTGGTGAAGAGGGAGTTAATTTCAAAGGTATAATAAGTTTAAATAGTACTGGTAAATTGTTATTTGAAAACCTTCAAAAGGGAGCTTCAGAGAATGAATTGGTTGATTTGATATTTGATAATTATGATATTGAGAAAGATGAAGCAAGATTAGATGTAAAAGATTTTTTAGCTGTTCTAAAAGAAAAGAAGTTATTACAAGACTAAAGAGAGAAATCTCTTTTTTTTATTTTCTTTAGTTGCATTGTAGATATCAGTGGTATTTGATAAAATATAGATTAGTAGATTTATTATTTAGTTAGACTTAGGGGTAAAATAAATATGAAGAAATATGCAATATTTACACTTATAGTTATATTTACATTTTTGTTTGTGGCTTGTAATAAGACTAGTACTAATCCTTCAACTACAGATTCTTCTGCAGAAACCATGATTACGACTAATCCGGTAGTTACGACAGAAACTACAACCAATATTGATCTTGCAGAGTATGAATTAAGAAGCGGTCTTTTTAGCTTTAGAGATGAAAGAGAAGATTTTAAAAATATCTATCTCGAAGCAATGGATGATTATCTCTTTGAAAATCTTTATGGGGGAGTACCTTTATATAGCGAATATATTAACGGCTTTTTATATTCTGATCGAGTAAATTTGCCTTTGAATGAGTTCGATAGCGAACTAATGTATGGTGAAGAGTTCGGTAGTTTAAAGACTGATGACAGTTATCATATCATGTACGATGGTGATTATGATAACGAGGGTGAATATACACTTAGAATGCAGGTGAATTCATTTGGAATTATCAAATCTTTAAACAATCAAACAGTCAGTGGCAGTAGAGACTTTTATAAACTTATCAATATGAGCGGATATGAAAGAGAAGTTATTGAAGGTAATGCTGTTGAGGTTGATGGATTACTTGATGGAGAACCAGTACCTTCAAATTTAAATCCGGAAATGACTAATGTTTTAACGGCTTATACTTGGAAGTTTGAAGTTAAAGAAGGATTAACTTGGTTTTATCATCCTGATATGGATATTTCTTCACTTGATGAGGGACATGAAATATTAGACGCAAATGATTTTGTTGAGAGTTATAAATTAGCTTTAAAATTAGATAATCGCTTGGGAAGATTATTAGAGGATTTAAAGATTATCAATGCAGATAATTATATAGTGAACCCAACAGAAGTTACTTGGGAAACAGTGGGTATTGACTTAATTGATGATTTTACCTTCTCTATTACTTTTGATGAATGTTATTCTTTGAATGAAGTAAAAGATATCTTTAGAAATCCGATGGTTTCACCTCTAAATATCGAATTATATGATTATTTAGAAGGTGATTATGGAACTAGTCCTGAAAAGGTAGCTTACAGTGGAAATTACTATGTTGATACTATGTACATTGGCGATTTTTATAGTTTAAAAAGAGTACCATCTAGAAATGGTGTTTATGATGGTTATGAAATCTATACCAATACAAATACAGCTGAAACTCATGAACTTTATGAACAAGAAAAATTAGATATCATTTATACTATATATGATTATGATGACAGTGCGGATAATTATCCAGATTTCACTTATATGCTAGATCACAAATATAAGCTTGATTATGCTATTGGCTTTAACGCTTTTTTAACTGATGAATTATATCAGGAACAATACCCTTCAAGCGGCTTTGAAATTGAACCAATAGTTAGTAATCTGTATTTCAGGAAAGCTCTTTATACAGCGATAAATCGTGAAGATTTAGTAGGTTTAATTGGTGGATATAACGAGCCTAAAACCAGCTATAATAATGAAGATGTCTTAGATGGACTAAGTGATACTTATGGGTTTAATGTTGAATTGGCAAGACAATATTTTCACTTAGCATTACTTGAGATGGGTGATGATTATGATGAAGGAGAAAAAATTGTTCTAGAGGTTTGGGATGAATTAAAGATATTTGACTTATTAGAAACTGAGTTAGAAGAAATCCTTTACGATGAGGAGTTGGATATTGGAATCGATTTGGTTATGATTAACCCTTACGATTATAATGATGTTATCAATAAACATTTTGCGTTTGTTAACAATTGGTTATTGAATAAGCTGATTAATCTTCAATATGACCTTATTTTTGCCGGTATTGATTTTGAAAATATTGGTGGTATTGGTAATCATCTATTCTTGTTTAATGGTTTTCCTTTTGATAAAGTAGAAGTTCCTGTTCAGTATGATGTATTTAGATTTAATGAGAATAGTGAGTTGGTTGCTTCCTTGTCAATCAAAGAAGCCTGGTCTTTTAGAGCGCTTAGTTTAATCTTGGAAAGTCCGAGACGAAGTCTAATTATTGATGGAAAGCTGAATGAAGAAATGATGGTTAAGGTTACCCAGATAACTCCTTTCAGCATCCAGTTGGATATTAATGGATTAAGCTCTGAATATATCGAAAATCTTTCCTTGGAACTCATGTTTCCATATATAGGCTTTGAAAGATGGGATGATTTAGAATATACAAGTTTAGAGAATGGAATAGTTACTTTTAATGGCTTATTGCCTAGCTATTATGCTATCGATATCAGTTATAAAATAATTTATGAAGATGATTATGACGAGTTTTCTAATTTTCAAGCAGCGATTAGGATTCCATATATAATGAACCCTAGTTTTATTGAGAATGTTTTGGTTAATGGCGATACAGCTGAGATTTATCTTTATACGATTGATAGGGATAGGGTTTTTGAAGAAGGTTCGATTGTGGTATATCAAGGTGGTTTTAGAGAAGAAAACATTATTGAATGTTCTATCGAGTATATTGGCGATATGGCAATAATAACGGGTCTATTGAGTGAAACAACCTATTATTTTACCTTTATGACAGATGATGATTTTAGTGAGTATGCTGAAGAAGATATCAATCTGGTTTTAAAGAGTTTTATAATTACATAAAATGAATGTGAGAGAGTTTACTCTCACATTTTTTGTTATTAAAAGTTTTAAGATAAGATATCTATGATATAATGATTAAAGAGGATTTACATGGAGAGTTATGATGAATTATAAAGCAGAATTAAGCCTTTTAAAGGATAACATTAAAGAAATTTATGATCGAGCAATGCAAGAAGTGATTAGCTCAAGTTTTAAGGGCGAACAAGATATAGTCACAAGTACCGATCTTTTCATCGAAAAAGAGTTGGTTAAGACTATTCAATCTAAGTTCATAGATGATTTCTTTTTAACTGAAGAGTACTATAATTTAGCTGAGTTAAAAAATAGGACTTGGATTATTGATCCGATTGATGGAACTAGTAATTATGCAAGTGGATTAAGTGAATATGTTGTGCAAATAGCTTTTTATGATGAAGGTGATATTCAATTGTCTTATATCTATTATCCTGGTCAAAGAAAAGAGTATTATGCGATAAAGGGTTTTGGGGCTTATTTAGATGGAGTAAGATATTTTATTAATGATAGAAAAGAAACTACTTTTATGATTAGTATGGTTGGTATTACCCATAAAACTAAAGATAAATACTATTATATGAAAATATTAGATATGGCTATTAAGAATAAATATAAGATGAGAATGTTAGGATCGATTGGGTTGGAGCTAGCCTTAATGAGTAATGGTATTTTTGATTTGTTTTATTCAAATGTCACTAACATTTGGGATCTTTATCCAGGAATTTTGTTATTGAGAGAAGCTGGAGCTATTTTGGTTAATGAAAAGGGTAATGTATACAGTTTAGGCGATTTGAATCTTTTTGTTTGTAAGAACAAAGAAATTTTAAATAAATTAAAAACTTTAATTTTAATTTAAAGAAAGGATAGGAGATTTAGCGATGAAAATTAAATAATTGACCTGCTGAACTAATATAGCTTTGGTGGGTAGATAAATTTTAAAAAAATACCACTAAAGGAGAGTAATATGTTAAGTGTTAGTAATTTGACGGTTAAAAACGCCATTTTTGATAATGAAATAATAAAAGATCTTAGTTTCACGGTAAATGAAGGCGATAAGATTGCCCTTATCGGTGGCGAGGGGATGGGGAAATCTACGCTTTTAAAGTTGATATCTGGAAAAGTTTTAGATTATGTTAGTTATCAAGGGGAAATTATTTTTAGTTCTAAAGTTTACTATTTGGAACAAAATATCAGTTATTTATGGAATTTAAATAAGGTTTATGATTATTTATATAAAGATTCCTTGTTTTTGAATGAAATGATTTATAATGCAAAACTGTTGTTTGCGGAAATGAACTTAGATTATAATAAACTTTTAGAAAGAAAGATTGAAACTTTATCAGGAGGCGAGAAAGTAAAAATTTCTTTAATAAAAGCAATTATTAACAAACCGGATATTCTTTTATTAGATGAACCTTCTAATGATTTAGATTTTGAAACGATTATGTTTTTAGAGGGTTTTTTAGTTAATTTCGATAGAGGAGTGGTTTTTATTTCCCATGATCAAAGATTGATTGAGAATGTAGCCAATGGTATTATTCATCTTCAGCACGTACATAAGCAGATGAAGGCTAAGTCATATTTTTATCGAAGTGGATATTTGGAGTATAAGGATAGATATTTTCGTAAAATTAATTCGGATCTACAAATAGCGAGAAAACAAAGATCTGATTATCAAGAAAAAATGAAGAAGTTTAGGCAAATTTATCAAAAGGTTGAGTACCAACAAAACCAAGCGGTGAGAGACCCGGAACTTGCTAGATTATTAAAGAAAAAGATTCATTCTTTGAAAAGTCAAGAAAAACGGTTTGAAAAAGAAAAGCGGAATTGGGTTGAGATTCCTGAAGTTGAAGAACCGATGAATGTTTTCTTTGATGAATTAAAGCGAGTTAATTTAAATAAGATAATTTTAGCTGTTGATATTGATAATTTTATATTAAAGAATAATAAAGTGATAAAAAAGATATCATTAGAAATGAAAGCTAATGAGAAGGCTGTTATTTATGGAAAGAATGGTGTAGGAAAAACCACTTTTATTCAAAAAGTGATTGATATATTGAAAGAAAAGAATATTAATTATGGATATATTCCTCAGAATTATCTAGAGGTTTTAGATAAAGACGAGACAGTGGTTAGGTTTTTACTTTATAGGCAGGATAAGTATTTAGAATTCAGATTAAGACAGATTTTAGGACAATTGGGTTTTAAACGTGAAGAAATGGATAAGCCGATTGAGTATATTTCTGAAGGACAAAAGTTGAAGGTTTTATTATTGTTGATAGTATCTAAAGATGCAGATATCTTAATTTTAGATGAACCTACAAGAAATATTTCTCCGATTAATCAAGATGAGATTTATGATTTGTTTTTGAGTTTTAAAGGTGCTATATTAGGTATAACTCATGATAGGGAGTTTATTGAAGCGGTTTTTGATAATATTTATGAGTTGTGTGAAGACGGTTTAATTAAAAAGTAAAGAGAGGGCGATTTTAATGGCTTTGGATAAGAATGAATTAAAGATTATAAAAGCATTTCAAAAGGGTGAGATTACTGAGTATTATGTTTATCGTAATATCGCTAAGAAAGAAAAAGATGAGAAGAATAAAGAGATTTTATTAACAATCGCTAAAGATGAAATGCGTCATTATAAGATATGGGAGAATATAAGCGATATTAAAGTTAAAGAGAGTAAGTTATTAATTTTTATCTATAAGATTATGACTTTAATTTTCGGTTATACCTTTACTTTAAGGGTAATGGAAATGGGCGAAGAGAAGGCTCAAAAAGCATATTTAAGATTAAAGGGATATGAGGACGTTATTGACCAGATTACTAAAGAAGAAGAGGAACATGAACAAAAACTACTAGATATGTTAGATGAGGAAAGACTTAATTATGTTGGCTCGATGGTATTGGGTTTGAATGATGCTTTGGTAGAGTTGAGCGGTACTTTAGCAGGGTTGACTTTTGCTTTTCAAAATACAACGCTGATTAGTTTAAGTGGGCTCATTACTGGTATTGCCGCAAGTTTAAGTATGGCTGCGAGTGAATATTTGTCATCTAAAGCCGATAATCAACCTAACGCTTTAAAGAGTTCAGTATATACCGGTAGTGCTTATATTGTGACAGTTATTTTATTGGTGTTACCATATCTGTTGATTCATAATCCGTTTGTGGCTTTAGGAATCATGATAGGGACAGTTATCTTTATTATTTTCTTCTTTAATCTTTATATTTCCGTTGCGAAAAATATTGGTTTTAAGAAAAGATTTTTACAGATGGCAGCGATTAGTTTAGGTGTTGCCGGATTGAGTTTTGTTATTGGAATTGGAATTGATCGACTTTTAGGTGTTACAATTTAAATGCTTAAGCACTTCTTTTAAAGGGAAGTGCTTATTTTTTATTGTTAAATATATAAATTAAGTTTATAATTTTTATAGATGCAACATATAACTTTGAGGATAAGATGAAACAGACGACAATTTATTATTTAACAAGGATTATTATGGGTTTAAGTTTTCATATGCTATTTACTGCAGCTGGATTATATAGAATTGATGTGGCTAGTTTAGAAGTTTACGAACTTATTTTGATTGGTTCAGCTATGGAAATTTCAATCTTTATCTTTGAAGTTCCAACAGGTATAGTAGCGGATTTGAAATCAAGAAAGTTAAGCGTCATTATCGGTTTATTTGTGATGAGTATTGGGATATTTATTGAGGGATTAACAATTGTGTTCTTATTGATATTCTTAGCTCAGTTTATCTGGGGTTTCGGTTATACTTTTATCAGTGGTGCTTTAGATGCTTGGATTAGCGATGAGATTAAGAATGAAAACATCGAAAAGGTGATGATTGGTTCTACCCAAGCTTATCAACTAGCGAGTGTTTTAGGAATAATCTTAGCGGCCGTTATTGGTCTGAAAGATATTAGAATTGCACTTTTTGTATCTGGTGGATTAAGTTTATTCTTAGCCGTTTTCTTAATTTTTTTCATGAAAGAAACCAGAGAAAGAGAAGTAATTATTAAGGGTCATTTTTATAAGAAATATTATCAGCAATTAATTGATGGGTTTTCCCATATTAAGAAACATCGAGTTTTAAGAATCATGTTCTTCATTATGCTTTTTTATGGGCTTTATAGTGAAGGGATTGATAGAAGTTATGAAATTTATATTTTGGATGGTTTAGATTTTAGAAATGTTTTTAACATAGCACCAATTTGGATTTTAGCGATTGTTAATGCAGTTGTTGCAGTATTTAGTTACATAATGCTTAATATCGTTAAGAAGTATTTGAAGAAGGGGCATCATATTTATATTTGGGCTTTCAATTTTACTTTGATGATGATTATTGGCATATTGGGTTTTGCGTATTTGCCTAATATTTATTTTGCTTTATTTGGTTTTATTTTCTTCTCAATTTCAAGAGGAGGAACTTACCCTTTGTTAAATGCAATTTTGATTAAGAATACTCCATCCAACGTTAAAGCTACTGTGTTGTCAAGCTTTGGACAACTAGATGCGATAGGACAATTGCTATCAGGTGGATTGATGGTTTTATTGGCTATCTGGTTTGAAGTGAAAGAAATGTATTTGGTCACAGCATTACTTTTAATGGTTCCAGTGATATTGTTTACCAGGTTAAAGAATAATCATATTAAAGATGCTAAATTCTTGGAAGTGAACGGATAAAACTCTTAAGAAGTAAAGGATGATTTAGATGAAGACAGTTAAGATTAAAGTAGCTGAAATTGTAATTGAATATACTTATAATTTTGATGATTATTTTAAAAGCAATATTGAACAGTATGAAGTTTTATTAGAAGAAGCAAAATATCGAATTAATTGTGAGATAGTGAATGATATTGAAGATGTTGATATTGATGGGTTAACGAAGATTGATAATCGCGATTATTATTTAAGTCCAGTTTTAGAAGTCGTTAAAGTATATCATCCGGGAACAAGAGTGTTGTCACAATTAGTATATTTTGACAAGTTAAGAAAGACTTGTGAGATAAAGTTAAACAGATTAAGCGTTAAAGATTTAGCAATGCAAGAGTATGTTTTAAGCGGAGTGATTTTTATGGAAATTGCCCTTATGGAAGGGTTTTTGCCTCTTCACGCTAGCGCTATCAGTTTTGATGATGAAGCAATTCTTTTTGCGGGAAGATCAACAGTTGGGAAGTCTACTCAATCGACTATGTGGCGTTTTTATTTTAAAGATCGAGTCAGTCTGATTAATGATGATAAGCCATTGATTTTTGTTAAGAGTGGAATGCTTTTTGTGTCTGGGAGTCCTTTTAGCGGGAAAGACAGTTTAAGCAGAAATATTACAAGAAGACTAAGAGCGATTGTTTTCTTAGAAGAAGAAAACGCTCCATTTATAGAGCATTTAGACAATAAGACTAAAGTGGAATTAATCTTTAGAAATACAATCAATATCGGACATACGGAAACTATTGACAATATTGTTAGCATAATTACCAAGATAGTAGAAGAAACTGACATTATTCGATTTTATGCAACTAAGGGTTATGAGAGCGTTGAGTATTTAGAGAAATATTTAAAAGGTGAACTTGAAGATGAAACAGTTAGCTAAGCAAAATTTATTGAGTTTAATCAGGGATTTAATATCCCTGCTTTTTTTTACTGATTTGTTAAAAATATAGTTTTATAGTAAAATAAAGTTGTAATAAATATATAAAGGGTGTGAAGGAGATGAATAAAAAGATATTCTCAGAAATTGACGAGGTATTCGCAAAAGTCAATTATTCTGAAGAAGAAAAAGCAAACTTAAGGGAAATAATTAAAAGGCATCCGATGCGGATACCTGAGTACTATTATGATTTAATTGATTTTAATGATTTGCATGACCCGATTAAGGCTTTAGCAATCCCAAGTGTCTTGGAAGGTAATTCATTGGGCGAAGAAGACACTAGTGGTGAAGCTAGTAATACGAAATTGCCGGGATTGCAACATAAGTATAAACAAACAGCTTTAGTACTTTGTACCAATAATTGCTTTATGTACTGCAGACACTGTTTTAGAAAAAGAATGGTCGGTTATACGGAAAAAGAGATATTGGATACTTTAAATGAGGCAGTGGAGTACATTAAAGCACATAAGGAGATTAACAATGTATTAATCACCGGTGGTGATGCTTTTACCATGAATAATAATATGATTGAAGGTTATCTAAAAGAACTGACAAAAATGGATCATCTTGATTTTATTCGTTTCGGCACAAGAAGTTTGGTAGTTAAACCGGATAGAATTTACAAAGATAAAGAATTGCTAATGATATTGAAGAAGTATCGGAAATTAAAAGAAATCATCATCGTAACCCATTTCAATCATGTAAAAGAGATCACCGAAGAATCAAGAAAAGCAATTAACGCTTTGAAGGAACAAGGTCTTATCGTAAGAAACCAAGCGGTACTTTTAAAAGGCGTAAATGATAGTGGCGATGCTATTGCAAGTCTTTTTAATGGTTTGGTAAATTCCGGTGTTGAGCCGTATTACTTATTCCAGTGTCGACCGGTTAAGGGTGGAGTGCATTTTCAAGTTCCTTTAACTGAAGGGATTGATTTGGTTGATGAAGCCAGAGGAAAATTAAATGGCATATCGAAAGCATTTAGATTCATTATGTCTCATAAACGGGGTAAGATTGAAATTTTTGGCAAGAAGGATAATGAGATGATTTTTAAGTTTCACCAAAATAAGTTTGAAGAAGATGCAAATAAAATTTTTACAAAAGAAATAGATGCTACTGCAGTATGGCTAGATGAAAATCTAAATTATATAAGAAGGTAAATATGAAAAAGGCTATTGTGTTTTATAGTAAGACCGGAAACACTTTAAGTGTTGCGGAAAGATTCAAAGGATTTGATTTGTTTATCACTCATCAGTTTCCTTATGCATGGATGGGTGGAAAACAGACCTTAAATCAAATGAAGAGAATTGTTGAAACTAAAAAGGGATCCGTAAGGCGAATGACTTCTATTAATTGGAGTAACAAAAAACGCGAAGAACAAATTGAAAATATGCTCAAGTTGTATTAAAAAAAGTGAGATTTTGATTATCTCACTTTTTTCATGAATTCATTAAGTTCAATTGTCCTAGGATTATCCAAGATATCTGGTTTTCCGCACTCATGGATTTTGCCTTCGTGCATGTAGATGACATAGTCCGCAAAGTCTTTTACGAAGCTCAAGACATGAGTAACGAAGATAAAGGATTTACCTAAACTTTTCAATTCTTCAACAGCGGTTAAAACTTCATGAGTTAAAATTGGGTCCAATGAAGCAGTTGGTTCGTCTAAAAAGATGATTTCGGGATTAATCGAAAGAGCTCTAGCAATAGAAGCTCTTTGAGCCTGGCCGCCTGAAACGTTTTTAGGTAGTTTATTTACTTGATCTTCTAAATGTAGAAGTTTTAGATACTTCATGGCGATCTCATCTGCTTCTTGAGGAGTTTTGTTTCTGGTTTTTTCCAGAATCAAAGTAATGTTCCTTTTGAGTGTTAAATGCGGAAACAGATTGTGTTGTTGGAAAACAAAGCCAACGTGTTTCTTATATTCTGGATCATCAACAGAAAGATCATTGATTTTGATTGAGCCTGAGGATGGTTTTTCCAAACCTGACATTAATCTAAGAAGGGTTGATTTACCACTACCGGAAACACCGATGATGGCAATAGAATTATGGTTATCCAAAAGGAAGTTTAAATCTTTAAGTACATCTACATCATAGGTATGATTAATTGCATTTATTTCTAGTTTCATAACGATAACTTCCTTTCGATATATTTGGTGAATTGCGATAATGGAATAGTTATCAGTAGATATAATCCCCACATCAAGATATAACCTTCAACATAAGCAAAGTTTCTTGATTGGGCAACGTCGATGGTAAAGAATAGTTCAGGATAACTTAAAAGATTTAGTAGAGCACTACCTTTGATAATAAGAGAGAAGTTATTCATTAGCGGTGGCATCAAGATTCTTATAACTTGCGGGATGATGATGTAAAAGTATCTTTGAAACGGAGTAAATCCAAATAAATCCATTGCGAGATATTGATCATGAGAAATTGAGGAAAATGCCGCTTTAAAGACATTTTTCATGTATGGAGACATATAGACAATAAGGGCTAAAACGCCAAACAAGTTACGGTTGTAAGAGTTAAATGCCGGTCCGATTAAAAACGCGGTTACGATGATTAATACCAGTAAAGGCGTTCCATAAATAATTTCTGTGAAGACATCAATAAGTGCGTTGAAGTACTTGATTTTTGATTTCTGTAATAGATAAAGAACGAAACCTAGAATCATAGAACCAAGTAAAGAAATCAGGGAAACTAGGATAGTATTTTTGATACCGTTTAGAATAACGTTACGATATGGAGCAAATGGTGCGAATGAAAAATCATCTGTTTGTCTTAAAGCTACAAAAACCATAAAGGCGATTATCGTCATAATCGCCAATATGTATGAAATTATAGTTTTTAGTTTATTGAGTGATAAAGAATTCGAGACCATATCTACCTAACCCTTCAATTATTGTCGCATCCCATTTATCTGCTAATATTTCATATAAACCACCAGTTTCATTGAAAGTAGCTATGAAAGCATTAGCTTGATTAAGAAGTTCGGTATTTCCTTCCTTAACAGCCATTCCGATTGGACTTGAAACGAATGAATCCCAAACGATTATTGTTGTGTTTGGATTAGCTCTGTTTCCGTCTACTACAGGATTAGCGCTCATTAATAAGATATCGGCTGTACCTTGCGCAACTGATTCAACCGCTGTTCCTAGATTAGTAGAGATAATAACTTCTTTTCCATATGATTCAGGAATAGTAGCTGATACTTGGGTCGCAATACCGCTGAATTTAGAGTCTTCAATTGCGAGTAAATCCTCATAACTTGAATCTTCAGTGATATTGTTTGCTTCCGCAAAGTCTTTATTTACTAAAGATATTATCTTAAAGTAGAAGTAAGGATTAGAGAAATCGACACTTTGTTCTCTTTCTTCAGTAATACTCATTGAAGCGATGATGATATCAATTTCACCAGCATTTAGTGAAGGTATTAGTGATGCAAAGTTTGTGTTAACGATAACCACTTCTCTACCCAAAAACTCACCAAAGGCATCGGCGATATCAACGCTAATTCCCTCAGGGTCAGATTCTAAGTTTAAAGTTTCAAATGGTGGATAACGAAGATCCATACCGACTCTTAGAGGCGGTAGTGATGTAGTTGTCGGATTGTTTGAATCATTAGTTGTGGTAGTTGTTGAACAAGCTGATACTGTAAATACAGTAAGTATTATAAAAAAGACCATTATTAATTTTTTCATTTGTTGTGTTAGACTTAAATCTTATTTTTCCCTTTTAATTATTTTTCTATTTAAGTCTTTCTCCTTCTATCAAAATTAGTTTATCATAAGTAATTCGTTTTTACACGAATAAAGTACTAAAAATTTCAAATTCAAACTAATTTATGATTAATCGTGTCAAGATTATGTAAGATTAATGATTTAAAGTTTATTTAAAAACTATGTTTATGATATATTATAGAGGGTAGGTGATATATATGAATGAAATCAATAAGAATAAAGAAGCTTGGAATTTATTATCCAAAGACCATTATTTTAACTACAAAAAGCAATTAGAAGAGAATAAGACTTTACTTAATGACAATATCGTCAAAGAATTGGGTGATATTAGATTTAAGAGTTTGATACATTTGCAATGTAACATCGGTCAAGACACTATTTGCTTAGCGAGAATGGGGCTTAGCAAGGCTGTAGGTGTTGATTTATCTAATGAAAATATTTTTTACGCAAATAAACTGAAATCAGACTTCAAGATGGAAAGGATGAACTTTATTGAATCGGATGTTTTGGAGTTTGGTGACAAAAACAGCGAGAAGTATGATATTGTATTTACTTCTGAGGGAGTTTTAGGTTGGTTGCCTGATTTGAAGAAGTGGGCTAAGGTTGTTAAGGGATTATTAAAGGATGACGGTTTCTTTTATGTTTATGACTCACATCCGATTCTTCATGTTTTTGATGATCGGCTGATTGCGGAAAAACGTGAGTTTGTTTTAAAATATGATTATTTTAATGCTCAAGCTGATTTGGGATATGAAATTGGTGGTTATGCGACTAATGTCAAACATGCGGAGAATTACTGGTGGAATCATAGCTTAAGCGATATAGTTAATGCGCTTATAGAAGCTGGCTTAGAAATTGAATATTTACATGAGTTTGATACTTTGTTTTGGGATATGGGGGGGATGACTCATGTTGGAAGAAGTTTATATCAGTACCCTGAGTTTAGAAATAAGTTGCCTATGGCTTATAGCATTAAGGCTAAGGTTAGAAAATAACGAAAAAATCACTTACTTAAGTGCGTTACTGTTTGAAAAGCAGTTATTAGAATTATTTTAAAAAAAGCATTATATTAAAATCAAATTATGATATAATTAAATAAATCATTAAGAAAATATACTATTTTAATTGCTTTTTTTAGGAGAAAACATGAGTGCTAAAGAGTTTTTGCCATTAAGTGATCAAATTAAAAAACTGAATAATGAAAAGCATATCGAGGTAAAAAATAAAAAATCTAAAGAGTATTTAGTTAGGAACGGATATTTTAACTTAGTTAACGGGTATAAAGATTATTTTTGTAGATGCAAAAAGGGAGTAAGAACATATTTTTCAAATGTTAAGATTGATGAACTTAAAGCCATTATGGTTTTTGACCGAAATCTTAGGAAGATTATTTTTAAGTATGTTACCCAAATTGAAGAAGAAGTGGGAACGATTTTTGGATACCTTTTTGAAAAAGACCTAACAAGTAATAAACTTAATTGGGGCGACATGGCACTATATAAAGACAATAAGACAAAAACCGGTAGAGAAATGCTATCAAGAATTTATGGTGATGTATCTAAGAGAAGTAATGATTATCTTAGGCACTATGAAGAAAAACACAGCTACTTACCTTCTTGGATTATGATTAAGGCTTTAAACTTTGGTACTTTAATTAAGCTAATATCCAATACTGATGATAAATACAAGCGTAGATTATGTGATTTATATCAGGTTAGTTATGATAGCAATCATAATGATTATAGAAAATTAACTGCTATGTTGAGTTTAATAAATGCTTTAAGAAACAATATTGCTCATTCTGAACGGATAATTGATTTTAAAGGCAGAATTTCAAACAAAAGAACGATGACACAATATCATCATAACTATGGATACACAAAAATTGAAAGAGAAACGTTATTGGATACCTTCTTATATATGAAAATGTTCATTCCTGGTACTGAATTTAAACATTTTATAAACGAAATTGTTAATGAATTTGATACTTTGAAATCTTCAATCCACAATAATGCTTTTATTAAAGTATGTAAGTCTATCGGATTAGATACAACAAAGAATTATAAAGAATCTTTACGTAATTTTCAGACTTTACCACATAAAATCGATTATATAAGCATAATTTAAGTAAAAGTCCTTGCAATTGATAACATATTAGTGTATAATTCACACAGAGAATCCGGTTAACCGGATGAAGACGCTTTCGCTTTAGAAGGCGTTTTCTTTATTTTAATACCCCTTAAAAGTATGACATATCCGCCGTTACATTATTTTGGATTATGGTGTATAATGTCTTCAAATAGAATGGGATAGTATCATTTTATTTAATAAAAGAGGTGAGAGATATATGTTGGTTAGAAACATCAGAGGCTTTGAGAGTAGAAGAGTACCAAATAATATTGAATCCTGGTTGGAGTATTATAATCGGAATATTCATAGTTCCAACCGAACCACTTGCAGTAGATGTCATGGACCGGCTGAGGTCGGTGCTCATGTTATTAAGATGGTTGGAGTAAAGGAATGGTATTTGGTGCCGCTTTGTAAGACATGTTACGAAGAAGAAACTAATTTTGAAGTTGAAGAGAAAAATCTAGTTAAAGTATATTTAATGTAAAATAGAATAAAGATAAAATGGCATTCTTTTAGTAAGTAAAGATGCCATTTTTATTTTGGTTATTTTTGTTGATAAAAGATTGTGTTATAATTTTTTTAACGAGGTAATCTAGTGGAAAGAATCATTGAAGCAAAAACGCTATTGACTAAAATCAAAAAAGGTAATCATTGGTTTGGCTATGATTATAATATGAATCTTTACCGTGGTTGTTTGCACGGTTGTATTTACTGTGATTCAAGAAGCGAGTGTTATGAAGTAGGCGAGTTCGAAGAAGTCAAGGTTAAAGGAAATGCTTTGGAGTTATTGGAAAAAGAACTAAGAAGCAAACGCAATAAGGGTATCATCGGAATGGGTTCTATGAGTGATCCATATAATCCATATGAAAATAAATATCAGTTGACAAAGAAATCATTAGAATTAATGGAAAGGTTTAAATATGGCGTTTTTATAATAACGAAAAGTGCTTTGGTGTTAAGAGATAAAGATATCTTAAAACGTGTAGATAAGAATGCTAAAGCGGTTGTAGGTATTACTATAACTTGTGGTGATGATGGTTTAGGAAAAATAATAGAACCGAAAGTATCTTTATCTAGCGAACGTTTTAAAGCGATAAAAGATTTGAATGAAGCTGGAATAGATGCTGGTATTTTATTAATGCCGATTCTACCATTTGTTAACGATACTCTAGATAATGTAAAAGAGATTGTTAGGTTAGCTGTTATCAACAAAGCTAAGTTTATCTATCCATATTTCGGAGTGACTTTAAGAGATAAACAGAGAGAATTTTTCTATGAAAATTTAGAAAAGCATTTTCCTGGAACTAAGGATAGATATATTAAAAGATATGGAAATATTTATAGTTGCGAAAGCGATAATGCTAAAGAGCTTTATAAGTTGTTTGCTAAGTTATGTGAAGAGGAAAAAATCCTATATCGAATGGAAGACATTAATAAGTTGTTTGTAATGAAGAAGGAGTTTGAACAAATGAGTTTGTTTTAAAAGAAAAGGACCTGTAAAGAAATGAAAATCGAGTAAGATTTTAAGGACTTAAGGTCCTTTTTATTATATTTCGATCAAAAAGGCGCTATTTTGCGCCTTTTAGTGTACAAGAAAATACATTTCCAGTGAA
>Ga0265295_1003717_pt1 | contig 21677 bp, 16 predicted proteins | sample Munlansysbiofilm_FD_192503 | JGI IMG/M metagenome (GOLD analysis project Ga0265295, IMG submission 192503) | Leachate microbial communities from a municipal landfill in Southern Ontario, Canada - Methane capture system biofilm | ecosystem: Engineered > Solid waste > Landfill > Unclassified ...
CAAGCGGCAGGCGGCCGAACTTGCCGAGCAGCAGGTTCCTGAAGGCGTCGTTGGCGTCCTGGTAGATATTCAGGCGCTCGGTCCTGATCTCGTCGGTCAGCGCCTCTTCGGGCAGCGTGACCACCTGGTCCAGCACGGATAGAAGCTTGCGCAGGCCTCGCCGTCCACCGCGCTTGTAGGCGCCGGTCACGGCCAGGAAGGCCGTGTTCCAGGTGATCTGGGAGCCCGGGGTCACATCGTGGTAGCGCACGATCTTGCGGATTCCGGCCAGGAATTTGAGCATGAAGGGCAAGAGGTGGATGTAGCCCTGTTTCATGGCCCCTTCCTGGGACGAGGACGTCGCGCCGCCGGGCATGCCGTGCTCGATGACGTCGTAGTCGACGCCCTGGAAGTAGGGGGCCGTGTAGCGGTCGTAGTAGGGCATGACCTGTTTGAGCACAAATCCGGTGGTGCGGATCATGTCCTTGTTCAGATTGGTCTTGAGTCCCAGTTCCTCGATGTAGGCCGCCGTGGAGAGCACCTCGCCCTGGCCGTACCAGCGCACCGATGCGCCGATGGCCGTGTCCACGATGTGCGCCCCGGCCTTGGCCGCCGCTGCCACGGCCGGGACAAAGAGACCGTCGGTGTAGTGGCGGTGATAATGCAGGACCAGGTCGGGGTGGGCCTTGCGGATGGCCGTGACCAGGGAGGTCATGAAGATCGGCGGGCATGACCCGGCCATGTCTTTCAAGCCCAGGATGAACGTCTTCTCCGCCGCGTCCCTGGCGCAGCCCAGAACTTCGGCGTTCATGGCGATGATCTCCCGCACCACGCCCAGATAATGCGGCACGTCAAAGTCCTTGGCAAAGGACAGGGAGATGGCCGGTTCCCAGATGTTCCTGCTGGAAGCCAGGGCCATCTCGGCGAAGGGGCGCATGTTTTCGATGTGGTTCAAAAAATCGAAACAGCGCAACACGTCGTAGTGCTCGCAGATCATCTTGCCGGCGCGGCGCATGATGTTGCGCGGCAGGGGCTTGTAACCGAGCACGTTGGTGGAGCGGATGAGCAGCTGCTTCAAGGTCTTGGGCGCGAATTCGTTCCACTCCCTGGCTTCGGAGAAGGGGTAGGTCATGTTGGCCAGCATGGCCACGTGGAAATGCGCCCCGCCGCCGTTCTCCAGGGAGAAGAACCCGCAGTTGTCCAGATAGGGGCCGATGATGCGGTCTTCGGCCAACCGGAAACGGTTGCCCGAATTGGACTGGGTAATGTCGCGGGCGGTGGTGTCCGTGAAATGGACGTGGCCGGAATCGCGGACGTACGACAGGATCGCGTCCCGGTCCCCGCGCGGGTAGGGGTACTGATAGTATTCGGGTTCGATGGCCGGCAGGGACGGCCTGAAGGGGTCCATGCGCTTGCTTTCCCGCGTGCGATAGTCCCCGAGCTTGACGTGCGGGTTGTAGCCGTGGGCCGAGATCTCGGCCACCAGGCGGGACAGGCGCACGGCCTCGGACTCCTTGTCCATGTAATGCATGAGCTCGGGAGCGCTTGCCACGAAATTGGTGTCGTAGTCGCCGTTGCGGAAGCGGGGGTGCGCGATGATCTGGCGGTGGAACTGGATCGTGGTCTTGACGCCGCCGATGACGTATTCACCCAGGGCGCGCTTCATGATCCCGAGCACCTTGCTCCACGCCGGGCCGTAGGCGATGAGTAGGGCCGCGGCCGAATCATATTGCGACGGGAATTCATACCCGGCGCAGACGCAGGAATCCACGCGCACGCCGGGGCCGCCGGGAGACATGTAACGGGTGATGCGCCCGGCGTTGGGGTTGAAATCGTGCTGCGGGTCTTCGCAGTTGATGCGGACCTGCATGACATGGCTCTGCGATTTGCAGTTCTCGTCGGTCAGACGCAGTCTGGCCCCGAAGGCCACGGCGATCTGCTCCTCGACCAGGTCGATGCCGTAGCGGCATTCGGTGATGCCGTGCTCGACCTGCAGCCGGGTGTTGACCTCGATGAGGTAGGCGCGGCCCGTCGCGTCCACCAGAAATTCCACCGTGCACAGGGAATGATACCCCACGGCGCGGACCAGCTGGCGGGAATACTCCTTGAGCTGGCCGCGCAGCTCCTCGGTCATGCCCGGCCAGGGGGAGGGGGTGATCTCGACCAGCTTCTGGTGGTTGCGCTGCACCGTGCAGTCGCGTTCGTCGAAGGCGAAGACATTGCCGTACGTGTCGGCGATGACCTGGATTTCGATGTGCCGAATCGACGTCAGCAGGCGTTCCACATACAGGCGCGGATTGCCGAAAGAGGCCTGGGCCAGGGTCGATGCCTTGACGAAGGCGTCGGCCAGCTGATCTTCGCTGAACACTTCGTAGATTCCGCGTCCACCGCCGCCGCCTTCCGCCTTGAGCATGACCGGCAGGCCGATACGCGCGGCCACAGCCTTGGCCTCCTCCACGGAGACGGCTCCATCGGAGCCCGGCACGACGGGGATGCCCAGCTTTTGGGCCAGCATCCGGACCTGCACCTTGTTGCCCAGAAGACGCATGGCTTCGGAGGTGGGGCCGATGAAGATGATGCCCGCGTCGGCGCATTTGGAGGGGAAGGACTCGTCCTCGGAGGCGAATCCCCATCCGGGATGGATGGCCGCCACGCCCCTGGCCTTGGCCATGGCGATGACCGTGTCGATGTCCAGGTAGGCGCGCGGGTTCTCGCCAAGATGCAGGAGCTCCTGGGCACCGGCGGTGAAGGGCGCGGTCTTGTCCACATCCGTGGCCGTGATCATGGGCACGGCCCCAAAGACTTCCTTGATGGAGCGGACAATTCTGCGGGCAGGGATGCCCCGGTTGGCGACAAGTATCTTCTTGCCCTGGATCTCCCGGGCGACATCTTCAAAGCTGGGTGGGGTCAGCGACATATATCTCTCCGTAAACGTTAGTTGGCAGCGTAACGATGAACTAGGGCGAAACATCTGGGTTCGGCAGTGCCGCGCGGTACAGGAGCGCGTACGGTCATTTTCTGAAACCGGCAAGTCGCGCGGGGTGTCCGTCAAATCGGGAAAAGGGCGCAGAGACGGATATTCAGAGGCGTCGATGAGCATATGCCGATCACGATGTACTTTTTTGCGGACAGTTTTGACCACATACGCCCCTGCCGGGCACGTTTTGAATTATCGCGCCCGGCAGGGGTGTCATGACAAAAGAGCGCGCAGGGCTAGAAGAACATGCTTTGCGGTGTCGGAACGCCCAGCAGCAATGCAAATCCCAGCCACACGGCAAGGCACAGCGCTACGGTGAAAATCGCCGACGACAGGGCCCTTTTGGCGGTGGTGACGCTGGAATCGCTCAGGATCATGGCCATGCAAAAGAGGAACAGCACCGAGGCCGGATAAAATCCGAGCACAGGGATGATGCCCACGTACACGATGGAGGCCAGGGCAATGGTGGCCACGCGTTTCACAACCACCGGTTCCTCTGGCGGGAGTTCGCATGGGGCTTCGTCGACACGTGCCCGGGGGGTCAGCAGGCCGGATACGAAAATGAACACGCCGCCAATGGTCATGAAGATGATGAGCATCCTGGGAAAAAGCAGGCTGACGCCCTCAAGATCCCCGCTTTGAGCCTGGAAGATGCCGGCAACGGCAAGAGTGGCCAGCCCGGCGGCAATATCGGAAGTGCGGCTACGCATGAGGGGGGCCCTCCTTCAAGGATGTCGGCGCGCAGGCGCATTTGGCCTCCATGCGTTTGCGTTTCCAGTCGAGAAAAAGCGGCGTGAGCAGGGACAGGGCGGTGAGAATCATGAGCAGGACGGCGATGGGACTCTCGAAAAACACAGCGATCACGGAATCGCCGGAAGCCTTTGAAAGATGAACGCATCTGCCGAGGTTTTCCTCGATCATGGGGCCAAGGATGATGCCAAGGGCCATGGCTCCGGTATCGAGGCCCACCAGGTTCGAGAAATACCCGATGAAGCCGAAAACGATGACAATCCAGACGTCGAGCATGCTGTTGCGGATGGCGTAGGCGCCGATCACGGACAGGACCACGATGCCGATGGCGACAAAGGTCAGACGGATGCTGAGCAGCTTCGTCATGATTCGGGCCAGGAACAGTCCGACTGGGATCATGAGCAGGTTCACGGCGAACTGCGACATGATGAAGGTGTACGCAAGGTCGCCGGTGGCGGTGAAGACCTTGAATCCGGGCTGGATGCCCTTGGCCAGAAGCGCGCCGAGGATGACCGCCGCCACGGCGCTGCCGGGAATGCCCAGGGTCAGCATGGGAATGAGCGCGCCGCCGATAACGGCATTGTTGGCGCTTTCACTGGCCGCGAGGCCCTCGACGACGCCGGTTCCGTAGCGTTCCGGGTGCTTGTCCCAGCGCTTGGATTCGTTGTAGGCGATGATGGAGGCGATTTCCCCGCCGGCGCCAGGCAGCATGCCCACCAGACCCCCGATGATCGAGGAGCGCATGAGGATGACTTTGCATCGTGAGGTCAGTGCGTGGAAAACTTTTTTGAGCGCGCCGGGAGTCGGCACATAATCGGCAAGGAACGGTTTGTGGCTCCCGACCAGGTAGAGCACTTGCGAAAAGGAAAACAGCCCGATCATGGCCGGAATGACCTCTATCCCTTGCACCAATGGGTAGTATCCGAATGTAAAGCGGGGCACGCCGACGTTGGGGTCGATGCCGACAGTGGAGACGAGAAGGCCCAGCGCGCCGCCCAGGAGGCCTTTGACCATATTGCCCGACGACATGACCGCAATGGTCGACAAGCCGAAGATGCACAGCCAGAAATTTTCGGGCCCGCCGAACTGGAGGGCGAAGCGGGCCAGGGGCGCGGCCAGGAACAGGAGCATGACAGTCCCGACAATGCCGCCGAAGGACGACGACAACAGGGAGGTGAAGAGCCCGATGTCGGCGTGGCCTGACTTGCAAAGAGGCCAGCCGTCGAAAGTCGTGGCCACGGAAGAGGGGGTGCCCGGCGTGCAGATGAGAACGGCGGAATTGGAGCCCCCATAGATCGCCCCCACATAGATGGCGCCCAGCATGATCAGGCCGCTGGTGGCATCCATGGCGAAGGTGGCGGGGACCATGAGGGCCACGCCCATGGTGGCGGTCAGGCCCGGCAGGGCTCCGACGATGATGCCGCCGGTCAGGCCGACGATCATGAGGAAAATATTGAGAGGGTCGAAAAGGTGCCCGATGGCGGGCCAAATGAATTCCATCATCAGCTGCTCCTTAGAGTATCGGGGAGGGAAGCCCCCCCGATACGTGAAGGTTCTACTTCAACAGGCCGGCCTTTTCGAGGGCAACCTTGGCAAGTTCGCTCTGCTGTTTGACGTAGACGGCAAATGCATCGCCATCCATGTATTCCGTAGGCTGACCTGCGGTTTTCATGTCGGCCAGGTACTCGGGATCTTCACAGATTTTCTTGAATGTTTCGCGCAGAAAGCCGAGCTGCGCCGTGTCGATGGCTTTGGGGGCGACAAAAGCGCGACGGATGTCGGACACCACGTCAAAGCCCTGTTCGCGCAAAGTCGAGACCTCGGGCAGGAACGCGTTGCGTTTTTCAGCGGCCAGGCCCAGCACGTTCATCTCTTCCAGGCTGCGCATGACGTCGTTCAGGTTGCCGAACATGACGTCGATTTCGCCGCCGAGCAGGGCGGCGTTCTGGTCTGCGGCGCCTTTGTAGAAAACTTCCGTGACCGGGAAGTCGAATTTGTCCTTCACGTCAAGAAACATGAGGTGATGACCGCTATTGGGGCCGACAAGACCGACTTTAAGCTTGCCGGGATTGGCCTTGGCGAACTCGAAGACGTCCTTGACGGATTTGAGCCTGCTGTCCTTGCGCACGGCCACGGCCTGGGGGTCGTTGACCACCTGGCAGATGTAGGCAAAATCGTCGGGGGAGAATTGGGCTTTCTGGACCAGGGGCTGGAGAACGATGTGGGGGACGTTGATGCCGCCGATGGTGTAGCCGTCAGCCTTGGACATGGCGATTTCACCGAATCCGATGGCTCCGCCGGCGCCGGGCTTGTAGACGAAGACCCACTGCTGATCGGAGTATTTGTTCCAATACTTTTGCATGATCCGGGCCTGCACGTCGCTTGAGCCGCCAGCCGTGAAGGCGATGATCATGTTGATCGATTTGTCGGGATATTTGGCGAAGACGTTGCCGGAGGCAGTAAGACCGATAAAGAGCACCATCAAGAAAAGACATATGCGTTTGCGCAATTTCATACCATCTCCTCGTTCACTATTTATATGTTCGCGAAATGCGGAACATTTTCCTTGAATAGGTAACATCAGAAAAATTCAGTACGAATGATATTTGCGCAGATTCGATATGCTTATCCCTGCATTATGCGCTATTATCCGTAATGACAGGCACGTCTGAAATTGAATTTCTGCCTGTCATATTTTGTACTGAGTTGTTTCTGCACATTTCTTTCATTCTCTTTCGATGCGTTGCGATGTTCAGTGCCGCCATGGCTGTATGCAAATTGTCCCCCTCTCCCAGTATGAATCGGGAGAGGGGGACTTTTCAGGAGGTTATGCGCTTTCGTACAGACGGGTGATGATGAATTCACGATGATTGAGCACTTCGGCGGCGGTCATGCGGCCGTTCGCGGTGCGGATCATCATTTCAAGCAGCATGTCGCCGGCCTGATCCATGTTGATTTCGCGGCGCAGCAGGCCGGAAACGTTCACGTCAAAGTGCTCCGACATGGTCCGCAGGGTGCGGGGATTGGAGCACAGCTTGATGACGGGCAGGATCGGGTTGCCGATGATGTTGCCCTGGCCGGTGGGGAACAGGTGAACCACGAAGCCGGAAGCGGCACACAAGGTGACCTGCTCGGCCGCGGCCGAGGAGGAATCCTGGAACCACAGGCCGGGGCCGGTGGGGGCGACGGCCTTTTCCAGGCAACCGACAACGGGGGCCTTGCGGCCGATCTTCTGGATGTTGCCGAGGGCCTTTTCCTCGATAGTGGTCAGTCCGCCTTCGATGTTGCCTTTGGTCGGCTGGGAATCGGACAGATCGCTGGTCTTGTGGTCGTCGACAACCTTGGCGTAGCGGTCGAAATAGAACTGGAAGTCCTTGCGCACCGCGTCGTTGATGCAGCGTTCGAGCACAAGATGCTCGCCGCCGGTCAGTTCCGTGGTTTCGCCGAAGAGCAGCGTGGACCCCTTTTCGTACAGCTTGTCATAGGCATTGCCGACGGTGGGGTTGGTGGCGATGCCGGAGGTGGTGTCGGATTCGCCGCACTTGGTGGAGACCCACAGTTCGCTGACGTCGCACTCGGTGCGCTGGTATTCGGTGGCCATCTGCACGAATTCCTGGGCCTTGCGGGAGGCGGAGCAGATGGTGTTGTATTGGCCGTTCTGTTCGATGGCGAAGCCGACAACCGGCTTGCCGGTCTTGGCGATGCCTTCGACGATGCGGCTGGTCCACTGCGGTTCGATGCCGATGACGACGACGGCGGCGACGTTCGGGTTGCAGCCCGTGCCGATCAGCGTGCGAAAATACAGGTCCAGGTCCTCGCCGAACTGTAGGCGGCCATAGGCATGTGGCAGGGCCATGGTGCCCTGGACATTGTTCGCCACCGCTTCGCAAGCGGCGTTGGACAGGTCGTCCAGGGGCAGGATGACGACATGGTTGCGAATGCCCACACGGCCATTTTCACGACGGTATCCGAAAAATTTAGTCTGCATGAGTTACCACCTCTTGGTTTTGACGTTGTGGACGTGCAAGTGTTCGCCTTTCTTGATGGGGGCCACGACCTTTCCAATGTCGGTATTGTATTTGAAAACTGTATCTCCGGCGGAAAAATCTTTGAGGGCCAGCTTGTGCCCGATCGGGATGTCGCTGATGATCTTGATTTTGACGGTCTGGTCTTCTTTCATGACCCAGCCAGTGATTTCCTGATTGGCTTTCAAGCCCTCAACAACAACTACTCCAACGCCATCCGCGGCTTCGTGTACCAAAAAATCGATAGCCATGTATGCCTCCTAAAACGGTTAAATTGTAGAATCGAGGGATACAGAAATATTGTTGACTGTATCATTCCGAAATAACGTCCTCGATCTGCCTCAATAAATAAAAATAAAATAGCTAAAATTCATTGTTATCTCATGATGAAAAAAATCTTGATGAAGAAATATTTGATCAATAGAGATGATTTCAGAAAATACATTTTGAAATGAAAATCATATTATGGAGTTACATAAATATCTCATGTTCTCGATGCATCCTTTTCTCCATTTAGCAAGGAGCATTCCAAAAAAAATATTCCGCAGTGGATTGCTTAACTAAATGAAATTCAAGGATTTCTAGATAGAGATGCAGGCGGTGTGGTACTGGCTGTGCGCGTAACTAGACATATTGCCCGATTTCGGGCAATATGTGGGCAATTCAGCTCGATTTGAACATACGGCCACCAAGGACGACAAAAATGGAATCCGCAAAGATCTCCAAGGCTCATGACATGCGCATGCCCAATGCGCATGTCATGAGCAGGGAGCTGGTTTCTTCTCTGGGTCAGGTGTCTTCACGAAATGTGTTCCTGCAGACCCTTGCGCGTTTGTTCCGGCAGCAATTCAATTTTGATCGGTTGTGCATCAATCTCTACGACCCCAACAGCGAGCTTTTGAGCTATTTCACCGCTGCCGAGGGCGCCGTGATCAATTCCCTTTCGCCAATCCGCAAGGCGGAGAAGACGACCGTGGCCGGACATGTCATCGCTTCGCGCAAACCGGTCGTGATCACGGACATTTCCCAGCATTTTGCCGACTCCATGCTCCATCCCATGGCCGAGGCGGGCCTGACGACCACGATGGCTTTCCCGCTTGTTCTCAATGACAAGATCATCGGCACCCTGCACTGTTCCTTCCGGCAAAAGCCGGATAATCTTTATGAAATAATGGAATTTCTTCTGGAGCTCTCGCCCTATGTCGCCGTGGGACTGGGGTCCCTCTTGGCCATGGAATTCCTTGAGCAGGGATCGAGCCTCAATCAGGTTCAGTTTGTAGGCGAGAATGTCGCGTGCGAGACGTTCTTTTATGAAAGTCCGATGATGCGTCAGTTTATGGCCAAGGTGCACGCCGTAGCGGTGCTGGACATACCCGTCCTCATCCTCGGCGAGACGGGGACGGGAAAAACCCGGCTGGCGTATTACATCCACTGTCACAGCCAGCGTCGCAAGATGCAGTTCGTGAAGGTCAACTGTCCGGCCATGGCCTCGACCCTTTTTGAAAGCGAGCTTTTCGGTCATGCCAAGGGCGCGTTCACGGGGGCCGCGACAAAGCGAGTTGGCCGTTTTGAGCTTGCCCATCAGGGAACGCTCTTCTTGGATGAGATTGCGGAACTTAATCAGGAAATGCAGAGCAAGCTGCTCCACGTTCTGGATGACAGTTGTTTTGAACGGGTCGGGGAGAGCGTTTCATTATCCGTTGACGCGCGGTTGATCGCGGCAACGAATGTCAAAATGCAGGACGCCGTGGCCAAGGGAAAGGTGCGGAGCGATTTTTATTACAGGCTCTCTTCGTGCACGTTGGAAATTCCGTCGCTGCGAGATCGGATTGATGACATTCCCGCGCTTTCGAGCTTTTTCGTTACGCAGCTCTCCAAACAATATTCACTTCCGCATATTCAGCTCTCACAGGATATCCTGCATCGACTTGAAGAGCACAGCTGGCCTGGAAACGTCCGGGAGTTGCGAAACGTCATCAATGCCCTGCTCATAAAGAAAAGCATTTCCGGAAAATTGACTCGGGATGATATTGAAGATGCGGTGCGCACGGATTCAATATTCAGCGATGACTCAAAAGATTCAAGCATGGTACGGCAGAAAAGCATGCCTGGCGGCAGGCTGGAGGACGTTGAGCGGGAGCATATCATTCAGGCCTTGGCGCGTTCTCGCGGGGTCATCTCCGGCCCGAAGGGCGCCGCAAAAATGCTGGGATTGTCGCGGTCGACCTTGCAACGGCGCATGAGCAAATTGGGGATAGGCGATATGGCGAATAAAAGAAGCGCTGAATGAGCAGGAATGATGCGAAGGCTCACATGGCAGGCATGCATCACGCGCTGTTTATGCGGTCGTCCTCAAAGAATGCTCAGAACAAGGTGGTGTCAATGCGGGATTTTTGTCTGTAAACTTACCGTCGAGAAGCGCATTTCAGCAATATCAGCCACCAGAAGATTTCCTCGCAGCGCTGATGGCGCACCGATCAAAATACGTATCACTTCCGTCGCTTGCAGCGATGCGGCAAAGCCGACGACTGTGCTGGGAATTCCTTGCACCAGTTCGCAGCTGTCATTTTTCCCGCCCATGAATTCAGCCAGCCCCGTCTCATTCGGCCACGTGGTGCTTACAAGCGCAGTCCATCCCGAAACCCCGGCGGAAATGAGCGGAATGCTCGCCGCGGATGCGATGTTCTGCAGTTCCTTTCGATGCCTCCCACCGCCCAGGCAGTCAGCCGCGACGTCCGCGCCCCGGAATATTTCCGCGTGAAATTCGGCCGTTACCGGCTCCACGTTGACCAGCGGGTTGATCTCCATGGCGCGCACGCAGGCCGCCTGCGCCTTGAATTGTCCGACGCTTGCGGTTGTCGCCAAGAGCTGGCGATTGGCGTTGTGCAGTGCGATGGTGTCCGGGTCGCAGGCCACGATGGTTCCAACCCCGGCCCGCACCAGAAATTCGAGCACGTGCCCTCCGAGTCCGCCGCAGCCGACCAGGACCACCCGGGCCATGGCCAGGCGGGCCTGGTCGCACGGAAACATGGTCTGGGCGTTGCGCCTGTAGCGTGACGGCATTTCACCGTGTTCGATTCCCAGCGCCACTTCCTGTTGAATCGACCTGCCGGACAGGCGCGCCCGGTCCTGAAACACATGATCGGGCAGGAAGGAGTAAGCTGCGCCTGCGTTCATCGGGCCGGCCGGTAGAAATAGGTCGTGTTGGCGTTGGGAACGACCGCGATACGCGGGGCTTTACCCGCCGGAGCGTCACCCAGCCATTGGTCCACGGTTGTCTGGGCATCACCTTTGGGCAGATGGCACTCGGCCAGGGTCTGCCTGTCCATTTCCGAATCCACGACCACCGTGAAGCGGGTCAGGGTTCTGCTGAAAAGGAAGGCCTTGTGGGCGCCCATCCGAAAGCCCAGTTCCTCGAACTCGCGCATTTGCTCGGTCGGGTTTGAAAACTGGCGGACATAGTTCTGATAATGATCGTCGCCGACCCCTTGCGGACATGCGGCCAAAAGAAGGATTTTTCCTCCCTCCACGGCGCATTGCGAGGCGAGATTGAGGCCCTTTTGCGCCTGATAGAGGCAGATGTCCTTGGGGTCTCCGCCGCATGAGGCGATGACGATGTCAAAAGGCTCTTCGAGCGGCAGCCCGTATACCTGCTCGGAAAACGCGGCGCCCGCGCGCAGTACGGCCTCGGGCTCGCCGGCGAGAAGCGCGACGGCCTTCTTGGCCGGATTCAGGCTGACGTTGATGGCCAGGTCCACCCCGATCATCCGTCCGGCCTCGTTGATGTCGAGACGGGTGGGATTGTCGTGGATGTTGCCGACCCTGGCCGCCGGGTCCGACATCAGGCTGTGGTTGTGCTGGATCAGCGCCTTGGACGCGCAGCCGATGGCCACGCCCTTGGCGCCGCCGGTCATGCCCTGGAACTGGTGCGGGTCGATCATGCCGATCACGAGTTTGAGTTCGGCTTCGCCGTAGGCGGCGTTGATCTCAACGGGGGTGCCTCGGCTGGTCAGGCCGAAATGCGTCATCGGGGATGTCAGCGCGTCGTGGGAGACCACGGTGCAGCCGCGCAAATCGTCGGGCAGGATGCGCCGCAGCTGGGCTTTGTCCGGGGCGGGGTGCAGCCCGCCGCCGACAACGATGCGAATGTTTTTCGGGTCAAGTTTTGGCCAGATGCGCAGGAGTCTGTCCACGAGCACCGGCAGGAGAATCTTCAAGGGGGCCGGTCTGGTCTCATCCGGGACAGCGATGGCGACGCTGGAGGGCTGGGGCCTGTCCTCCAGCGTTGCACATTCCAAAGGATTGTCGAGGGCCGCTTCCAGCGCGGCCCCGATGTCGGATACTACGGGCAGTTCTCGCGGCTTCATGATTGTGACATCCGCGTCATCCGGGATCGTGAGCGTTCTGTATTCATGACCGAATTTGAGTTCAATGTTCACAATCCTAACCTCCGCATATATAAGGACATAAAGAAACAGACGCGTTGTCTTGAAGGATCGTGTCCAGTGTCGCCATGTGTCCGTTGACGAAGACGAACATGACAAGATGCTCCGGTATGCCAAGCTTGGCTATGAGTGCTCCGACATTCATCCCGAAAGGAACTTCGTACGCGTCCGGGTTGTCTGGAGCATATTTTCCGAGAATCGCTTCCAGTGTCAACTTTATCAGCATATTATCTTCCATTGCAGTTGAACTAGCTCAGCGATTCCAGACTCAGATTGTAGAGAGCCCCTGCGCGTGGGATACCTTTTTCATTCCAGTTCATCATGGCATAGTACATGGCCAGCATGTTCTTGAATTCCTTCGGATCGATGGTCGTGCCCTTGAGGGGGCCTTCCGGCAGAGGCTCGAACATGCGGCGGAACAGTGTGTCGTCCGTGCTGTCCATGCCTTCCCGTACGTTGAACATGCGGGCCAGGACCATGGAGCGCTCCGCCACGAGCATGAGTTCGTGCAGGCTGGTCGACCAGCCCGTCACCGCTTCGACGACTTCGCACAGCTTGGTGTAGCTCAGGGCGAAGAGGGGCGCGACCACGAAGTTGCAGATGCCGAGCGTGTTGTTCATGGCCCAGGTCTTTTCACCGGCGATGAAGTAGCGCACTTTGCCCGGGCCGTTGTCCAGAGCCTTGGGGGCCACGATGATGCCGAGCGGGTTGACGAGCTTCACGCCTTCGCCCTGAAAAGGGACCTCATGCGGGGCCTCGATATGGTCCGCGCCCGTGGGGGACAGCGCAAAACCCAGGCCCACGCCGGTTTTGCCGCGCGGGTCATGGAAGGCCGGTTCCTGCCCCTTGACGTGGAAGGCGTATTCCTCGGAGCCCTTGCCGATGCGTTCGGCCGCACGCTTGACGCCATCGGCGAGGACATCGCCAAGTCCTTCACGGCGAGCGATCGTGCCCAGCAGTTCGAGCATGCCCGCGCCGTCTCCGAACGTGATCAACCGTCCGCCCATGTCCTTGGCGTCGAGGATGCCTTTTTCCGCCAGTTCCATGGCAAAGGCCACGGCGGCTCCTGCTCCTACGGTATCAAGGCCCATGGCGTTGCAGATCTCGTGACCGCGGCAAACCGCGTCCAGATCGCCCACTCCGCACATGGACCCAAGGGCGGCCAGGGTTTCGTACTCGGGTCCTCCGTAGCGCTTTTCGGCGATGTTGTTGACCTTGCGCTTGCAGGCCACGGTGCATTTGTAACAGGTGTGGTTGCCGTCGAAGACTTTCTCGTAGCCTTCCCAGCCGAGTTTGGCCGCGTCTTCGAACTGGCAGTCCTTCCAGTTGCGGGTCGGCAGGATGCCGGAGTTTTGCTGGGCCATCATGTGCTGCACCGTGCCGAACTTGCGCATGCCGACGTTTGGCATGTGTTCGCCCAGGCGTTTGCGGTGGAACAGATTGAGTTCTTTGAAGGCCTCGGGGTTGGCGAGCTCGATGCCGCCTTCCTCGCCGCGTACGATGACGGCTTTCAAATTCTTGGAGCCCATGACCGCGCCCATGCCGCTGCGGCCGTTGGCATGCGCCAACTCGTTGATGATGCAGGCCAGGCGGCTCATCTTCTCGCCGGCCGGGCCGATGGAGGCGATGCGGATCTTCTTGTCGCCCAGTTCCGCGCGCACGGCGTCCAGGAACGGCGCGTTCTCCATGCCCCAAAGTTGACCGGCGGGGCGCAGTTCGACCTGTCCCTTGTTGATCCACAGATAAACGGGTTTGGAGGATTTGCCCTTGAAGACAACGGCGTCAAAGCCGGCGTGCTTCATCTCCGGGCCGAAATATCCGGCCGCTTCGGATTCGCCGAAGCCGCCCGTCAGGGGACTCATGGCCGCCACCGTGTAGCGGTTGAAGCCCGACATGCCGCAGCCGCAGAGCACCGAGGCCGCGAAAATCAGAACGTTTTCCGGGCCGAGGGGATCGGTCTTCGTCGGAATGAATTTGTGCATGTACCAGCTGGCCAGGGCGCCTCCGCCCCAGTAGGTGCGGTACCACGTCTCATCGTGTTCATCCACGGACCATGTGCCCGCAGTCAGGTCCACCACCAGGATTTTTCCGTTATAACCATACGGCATTTTCGCTCTCCTTGGAATTTTATGTAGCCAATTTCCGGCGACGGAATGCCCGTCGCCGGAAGTATCTGTTTATTGTCCCATGCCCAGCGTGTACGGCAGCCAGGTGGATATTTCGGGGAAGAATGTCAGGATCAGGATGCAGGCCAGAAGCGCGGCGAGGAAGGGCAGCACGCCGATAGAGATGCGCTCCACCGAGATGTTCGCCAATCGCGACGCCACGAACAGGTTGACTCCCAGCGGCGGCGTGAGCAGGGCCATTTCGTTGGTCACCACCAGGATGATGCCGAAGTGGATGGGATCGATGCCGACCACGTGCAGCATGGGCATGAGGACCGGCACCAGGATGATGATGGTGGACAGGGTCTCCATGAACATGCCGAGGATGATCAGCACGCCGATGATGAGCAGCAGGACGATCTTGGGGTCCTGGGAGATGCTCATGACTGCTGCGGCCAAGCGCTGGGGGGCTTCCTCGAAGGTCAGGATCTTGCCGAACAGGGTCGACGTGCCGACGATGAGCAGCACGGCTCCGCAGAGCAGGGCGCCTTCCAGCAAGGCCTTGTAAATATGTATGGGCCGCAGGGCGCGATTGATGACGATGCCGACGAACATGGCGTAGGCGATGGCCAGGACGGCCGCTTCGACGGGGGTGCATAGCCCTGAATAGATGGAGCCCAGGATGACGAAGGGGGTCAGCAGCGAGAAAAAGCTTTTCCAGATGGTTTTCAGAAAAGTGATCAGGTTGAACGGCGGGGTGTTCGCGTCGCCGCGAAACCCTTTCCGCCTCGCCACGGACCAGGCCGTGAGGCACATGACCAGGCCGACCATGAAGCCGGGGATGAAGCCGGCGGTGAACATGGCCGTGACGGATACGTTGCCGAGGATGGAGTAGATGATCATAGGGTTGCTGGGCGGGATGAGCAGGCCGATTGTGCCGCCGGAAGAGGACACGGACGCCGCATAATCCTTGCTGTAACCGCTGCGGATCATGGCCGGGATCAGGATCGTTCCCACGGCGGCAACGGTGCCCGGACCAGAGCCCGAGATGGCCGCGAAGAAGGTGCAGGCCAGGATGGTGGTGATTCCAAGGCCGCCGTGCATGCGACCGACCATCTGTTTGACCACGTCCACGATCTGGTTCGTGATGTTGCCGTACTCCATGAGGGTGCCGGCGATGACGAAGCAGGGGATGGCCAGGAGCGGAAAGATGTTCAGCCCGTCGAAAATCGAGTTGTGGATGACGGACATGGGGAGGTAGCCGCCAAAGGTCAGGGCCACGACGGCCGAGATGGCCAGGCTCATGAAGACCGGCATCCCGAGCAGAAAGAATACGCCCAGGGTAATGAGGACCATTTGCAAGACGGAGAGCTCCATTATTTGTCCCCCTTTTCAAATTCTTCTTGCACAAGTTCGATCAGGGTTCCGTTCCTGAATCTGATGACGTAGGTTTCCACGATTCGCCAGCTCATGAGCACGAAGCCGAACGGTATGATCATTTCGACATAGCCTCTGACAATTTTCAGGGTGGGAGAAAGCTCCGGGAATTCCAGCCCGCTGCTGACGACCTGCCAGCTTGTCCAGGCGATGTAGATGTTGAAGATTATCCAGATGGTGTCGGTGAACATCCGGAAGCCCAGCCGGTATTTCGGCGGCATGAGCAGATACTGGGCGGTGATGCGGACATGGGACCCGTGCTTGGCCACGAGGGCCGCCGCGGAAAATACGGCCCACAGAAAGGCGAAGCGGCTGAGCTCCTCCGTCCATGGCAGGCCGTGCCCGCCTATCCAGCGGGCCCCGACCTGTAGCATGAGGCAGGCAACCATGACGCCGACGCACGTCACGCTCAGGATTTCCTCGAAATTATCGTACAGCTTGCGAATGATAGACGTCGCCTGAATCGACATGGTTGCCGGCCTCCTTCAGTGTTTCGTTTAGTTCATGAGGGAGAGGGCTTCGTCGATCATGGCCTTGCCGCCGACCTGTTCCTCGAAGTTAGGCCAGACGGAGCGGGCTTTTTCCTGCCATACGGGCTCGTCGGTCAGTTCCGTGACCACCATGTTCTTGTCAATGCATTGCTGCTTGGCCACGGCGTCCTGTTCTGCGGCCCACTTCCATTCGTGCTGCGCGGCTTCCTTGGCGGCCTTGTCCACGAGGGCCTTGGTGTCGGGGTCAAGCTTGGCGTACCAGGCTTCGCTGACCAGCATGGGGCCGACCCAGAGCATGTAGTGCAGTTCGGTGATGTGCTTCTGGACTTCCCAGAACTTCTGGTCGCGGTTGACGGTATGCGGATTTTCCTGGCCGTCGATGACGCCCTGCTGCAGGGCATTGAAGGTCTCGGACCAGGCCAGGGGATGAGGTTCCACGCCCCAGGACTTGAAGGCTTCGAGCTGCACGGCCACGGGGGGCACGCGGATTTTGAGCCCCTGCAGGTCGTCGATTTTGGCGATGGGATGCTTGGAGTTGGTGATGTGGCGGTACCCGCCGATGAGCCAGGAAAGGGGCCGGGTGCCGCTCTGTTCGACGACCTTGTCGGCGATCTTGGCGGTGAAGTCGTCATGACCCAGCAACTGGTAGGCCGAGTCTATCTCGGGGAACATGTAGGGCAGGTAGAAGATGTTGGCCTGGGAGGCGAAGGGGGTCAGGTTGCCCACGGCCAGGACGGCCAAGTGGATTTCCTGGCTGCGAAGCTGGCGGACATTGGATTGTTCGTCGCCCATGGAGCCGCCGTAGAAGGTCTGGACGGTAATCTGTCCTCCGGATTCTTTTTCGATGATCTCCTTGAACGTGTTGATCGCCGTGGTATGCAGACTGCCTTCGGGGTTGGCCGTGGCAGCCCTGATGGTCATTTTCTTGTACTCGGCGGCGGAAGCCGTCGTCACGCTGAACAGAAAAACTAGGGCCGTGATGGCGTACAGAACTCGTCTCATGCGGTCTCTCCTTTGATCTCTGGCCGGGTTATATCTCCGCCTGCACAGGACATCCATGCAAGGCATTCACCGTATCGGAAGGATATGGGAAGCGGTTTGCCCGCTTCCCGCAGGACTCATGGTAAGGCGTTTCTCACCGCGTTATCGCGAAAACCCTCGAACTTGAGAAAGAATGGTTAGTTGCCGACGACCTTGGCGACTGCGTTGCAGTCTTCCTGGCCGTAGCCTTGGGCGCTGGCGTTTTTGTAGTAGACTAGGGCGGCTTCCATGGCTTTTAGATCAAGATCCCAGGCGCGGGCCATTTCCAGTCCCAGGCGCACGTCTTTGAGCGCCAGATCCAGTCCGAAGCGAGGCTTGTAGTCGTCGGCCGCGATCCACGGTCCGCGCACGTCCATCTGGAAGCTGCGGGCGCCGGTATCGGTCAAAAGCTCAAGCAGCAGGGTCCGGTCCAGGCCGGCCTTGTCGCCGACCTTGATGCCTTCGGCGAGCACGGCGAGGTTGGTCATGCCGATCATGTTGGAGATGAGCTTGACGGCGCAGGACGCGTCGACGGTTCCGACATAGAAGGGGATGCCGATGATTTTGAACAAGTCCTCGTTGGCGGCATACAGGGCCTTGTCGCCACCGATGAACATGGGCTCTTCGGCTTTTTCCGCATGGGCCGGAGTCTTGCCGAGGGTGCACTGCAGATAGCCCAGGCCCGCTTTTTCAGCAGCGGCCCGCATCTCGTTTGCGGCTCCCGGATCAATGGTGGAGAGTTCAATGTGCAGCGCGCCCTTGCGCATCTGGGCATACAGTCCGGTTTCACCCAGAACGACTCCCTTGATGTGCTGCGGCAGGGGCAGGCTGGTGAAGACGATGTCGCAGGAGGCGAGATCAGAGACTGCGGCCACAGCCTTGCCGGATGTTCCGGCGGCCAGGGCGCGGTTTACGGCTTCGGCGCTGAGGTCGAACACAAGCACATTTTTTCCGGCCCGAATAAGATTGCGGGCCAAGGGGCCGCCCATGAGCCCAACTCCGATGAATCCAATCTGCATACGTCTACTCCTCTTGAAATTGTCTTTTAATTACAAAATGTTGTGAAAAATTTACGGATACATGAATTGCGACCGTGCCGCTTTGTATTCGCCATGAGCAAAGAGCGTTCCAATATGCTTTGAAGCTTCGGAATGTCCTTATGTGCTCAATCTACAGAACATTTTTGTCCCTTGCGACACAGTTTTTCAATATATTTTGCCCGCTGGAGGGCAGCGTGTCTGTTTTTGAGCAATTCTGGGCAATGCGTGGGCACAACCGATGCGATTTTTCCAAGTTTCGACAGGAGAAGAACGCAACCTCCTGAAAATTGGAGATCGCGACGGAGCGGATTTTTTGCGCGATATGCGCGGGTGCGTCCCGGAGTGGCCGATAGGCAAGAAAGTCTCAGGCCCCCGAGGCGGATATCAAGAAGTGCGAGCGCTTGTGCGATTGATGAGGTGAGATGGTCAGACTGGAGCTCTGTCCGGTTCTTCCGTCCATGAGCTTATGAAGCGCGAGTTCGACGCAAGGATGACCGGCTTGAGGCGATGCTTTATGTGCAGGGACTGAACTGGTGGCAAGGGACCGCCTTTTCGGCAGGCCCTTGCTACCAGTTCGCTGCCTTAAAGCATTCGTGGAAAGTTTCCACGGCGGGCCTGCTAGCGCTTGTCCAGACCTCCAAGCAGGATGTATTTGGTTTCCAGATACTCGTCCAAGCCCTGCCTGCCGCCTTCCCGGCCAAGTCCGCTGTCCTTCATGCCTCCAAACGGGACTTCGCCCGAGGCCAGTGCGACCTCGTTGGCGCCGACCAGTCCATATTCGAGCTTGGTCACGACCCGCCACAGCTGGGGCAGATCGCGGGTGAAGACATAGCTGGCCAGTCCGTAGGGCGTGTCGTTTGCAAGTTCGATGGCCTCTTCTTCGCTGGAGAAGCGAATGATGGGGGCGATGGGACCGAAGATTTCCTCCTGGAAGAGGCGCATGTCCCTGGTCACGCCGGTGACGATGGTGGGCTCGAAGAAATTTCCGCCCAGGGTCGACGGTTTGCCGCCGCACGCGATGGTGGCTCCTTTGCTTGTCGCGTCCTGCAACAGTTCGCGCATGAAGGCGAAAGCCTTGGCGTCGATGAGCGGGCCCTGGGTTACGCCGGTCTGGGTTCCGTCGCCCAAGATGATCCTGCCGACTTCCGTCTTGAGCCGCTCCACGAATTCATCGTGCACGGCGTCCTCCACCAGAAAACGGTTGGCGCAGATGCAGGTTTGTCCGGCGTTCCTGAATTTGCAGCCCACTGCGCTGCGCACGGCGTCCTCCACATCCCCCTTTTCAAAAACAAGAAACGGCGCGTTGCCGCCCAATTCAAGGGAGAGTTTTTTCATGGTCTGCGCACACTGGGCCATGAGTTTCTTTCCGACAGGAGTGGAGCCGGTAAAGCTCAGCGCACGTACCGTGGGGCTCTGGCACAAGGCATCTCCGATTTCGCGCGCGTTGCCGGTGATCACGGAGAATACGCCCGCAGGAAAGCCTGCGCGCTCAGCCAGGACCCCGAGCGCAAGCGCGGACAAGGGGGTCGAGGATGCGGGCTTGACGATGACCGGGCACCCGGCCGCCAAGGCTGGCGCGGCCTTGCGCGTGATCATGGAGCTCGGAAAATTCCAGGGCGTTATGGCCGCCGCCACCCCGATCGGTTGGCGTATGACCAGGGGCTGCTTGCCGCTCCACGGGGAAGGAATGACTTCTCCGTATGCCCGGCGTCCCTCCTCTGCGAACCAGTCTATATAGGTGCATCCCAGAAGTATTTCCCCTTTGGATTCAGCAAGGGGCTTTCCCTGCTCCAGCGTCAGTATCAGGGCGAGGTCGTCGATGTTTTCGTGAATGAGAGCATGCCACCGGTGCAGGACAAGGCCGCGTTCTTTTCCGGTCATCGCGCCCCAGGCCTTGAAAGCTACAGCTGCGGACGCGATCGCATGGTCTGTTTCGGATTTTCCGCAATTCGGAACTGTGCAGATCACTTCGCCGGTTGTCTTGTTCATGACCGGGAATGAACCGTTACTGTCTGCCTCAACCCACACGCCGCCGACATAACACTTGGAACAAAGGAGTGACGAGTCCTGTAATCGCATGTTTTATAAACCTCCGCTTGAAATTGTGATGTTCTTGTTTGTCGAGTAAAATCAATGGAGTCCTTGGCGAATATGCATGCTGGTCGGGAAGCAAGAAGTGAGCCTCTTTGCATGCAATCTCGGTCTGCCTGTATAATGATCTGAATTAATGACGAATTTTAATTATTGGCGGGGGGCGTCGCAATGGTGTTGTGTCGGAAAAGGCATGATTTGCGACGTATCATGTCCGCATGCGGGCATGATGTCCGGATGCGGGCAATGAGGCGCTTGGCATTGCGTGCGAGGAGCTAGAATCCCAGAGTGGTCAAGGCGTATGGTTCTTCTTTTTTGCGACCTTTTGCGCAAATGTGCTCGATTGTGAGTTGCAAAACGCAGCAGTCGCTCAGTCGGTGCTCGATGTGCCTGTCGCCGCGTTCCTGAAAGCCCGGGGCGAGTTTGTGTACGAAAAATTTCAACAAAGCCCTTTTCGCTTCCGGGTCGTCGACTACCTCGATGTTTCCGGAAACCATGGCGCTGGCATACGCGGTGCTGAATTTTTCGGGAAGCGTTTCGGCATCTTCGACCGCGACGAAGGCGGCTTGTGGGTGGAGTTTCAGGTAATCTGTCTTGCGACCTTCATTGGCACAGTGGAAGATGAGGTGTTTTTCATCATCCTCTTCAAGGAGCGCGTAATTGAGGGGGACCCCATAAGGCGTCGCATTCGGCCCGACAATGGAGAGAAAACCCCACGTACACCGACGAAGAATTCCCCATGCTTCATCATTCTCTCTTTTTCTGTTTGTGCGTCGTAACGTGTATTCCATCTGTGTTTTCCTGATGATTATGAATGAGTATTTATGTGGATATATTTCGGGTTATCGTTTGAAAAATACAAACTTATGAATTCCCGTGTACGTGGTCGTGTACCGATTCTGGTTTGTACAGTAAAGAACCGCTTGCATGCGCAGGTCCATTCTTGATGAGAGGGTGATCGACACAGGCCGACAACGCTTTGAATTTCACACCGGGGGATTTCGTTTGTCGGGGCCGGGGGCGGTATTCGATCCTGCGCTGTCCATGAAGAGGTCGCGGCAGATCTCGTCCATGCGTTCCAGCATGTGCTCGTGGTGGGAGCCGGGCCAGTAGATCTTGTCGCAGCGCGGGCAGCGATGGAAATCGGAGTAGTGGCGCCTGGTCAGCGGCAGCAGCCGGTGCATGATCTCGGCCTTGGGCACGCGCTCAAGCGGAACGTTGCAGAGCAGGCAGCGGCTGAAGAGGTGATAAGGCGGGCGCAGATCAAGCAGGCGCAGGACCGCGCGAAGTTGCTGGTGCGGGTCGTCTACGCGGATC
>Ga0265295_1003718_pt1 | contig 21677 bp, 17 predicted proteins | sample Munlansysbiofilm_FD_192503 | JGI IMG/M metagenome (GOLD analysis project Ga0265295, IMG submission 192503) | Leachate microbial communities from a municipal landfill in Southern Ontario, Canada - Methane capture system biofilm | ecosystem: Engineered > Solid waste > Landfill > Unclassified ...
TACCAGGACTGTGGTCGCGGGTCGGGAGATGACCAAGAAGTTCGAGGAGTTCCTGCAGGGCAGGGCTGGTGAAGTAGCAGCACTTCTTTCTGCAAGGCAAGCCATAAAGGGGGAGTTTGCTCTTCTGGTAGCCCCGATTGAGGCAGAGGCGGCTGATGATAACGATTGCGAAGCTTAGGACACTCAAAGATCGCACATGTGTCCGCAAGACAGCCCTGCTCTTCCATCAAATGGCAGCCTCGATACCGTTGGACAGCCAGCAAAGGGCCTATCTTGGCTCCTTGGCTGAACTCTTCACTTCTGAGCAATTTTCCCAGGTGCTGACGGAAACAGAGCAGAGCCATCTGCTCTTGCTTGCCCGTCGCTTGGAGAGCAAGGAAGGGAAAGACTTGGCCATTCTCTGTGAAGATATTCACTATTTCCTGTTGGGTGTATTGGGAAGCGATCCTTCTGACTGGGATTTTGTGGACCAGCAAGGGAACCTCGATGCCTCCAGAAGGAGGGTGCTGGCCCATTCGCTGGTGCTCGATCGCCTGCGCTCACCGCATAACATCGGCTCGATCTTCCGCAGTGCCGACTCCTTTGGGGTGAAGAAGATCTATCTGGTTGAGGGCTGTGCGGATGTGAATCATCCAAGGTGCCTGCGCACCAGCCGCGGCTGTACCGATACCGTTGATCATGAGGTAATCAGCGAAGAGGCGTTGCTTTTGTTGCTTCGCTCTTCTTCTCTTCCGCTGTTCGCCCTGGAGACAGGGGGGACCAGTGTGGATCTCTTCCCCTTCCCAGAGGAAGGCTTCGCCGTCATCGGGGGGGAGGAGCTAGGGGTCAGTCCCTCCCTGCTCGCCCTTTGTGAAGCTTCACTGGGCCGGCTTTCCATCGAGATGGGGGGAACCAAAGGGTCCTTGAACGTGGCAGTGGCTGCTGGCATCATGCTTCATAGCTGGTACACGACATGACAATGCTCAAGGCCGAAGAGAATTTCCGAAGGATGACCGAACAACCGGTGAGAAGCTTGGTTGTCCAGCTCGCCATCCCCACCATCATCAGCATGCTCATCACCTCCTTCTACTCCATGACCGATACCATCTTTGTCAGTCGTCTGGGTACGACAAGCAGTGCAGCTGTCGGGGTGGTCTATTCGATCATGAGCCTTATCCAAGCCATTGGCATCACCCTCGGCCAAGGTTCTGCCAATACCGTTGCTCGCCTACTGGGAGAGAAGAAGCGGGTGGAGGCTGATCAGGTTTTCTCCACGGCTTTTGCCACCTCCATGGCACTTGGATTGCTCTTTGGTGTAATCGGACTCTCGTTTACGCACCGGTTTGTACAGTTTCTGGGTGCCACCCCCACCATCGAGGAAGAGGCGGTCAAATATGCTTCGATCATTCTCATCGGAGCCCCTTGGATGACAGTCTGCTATACGATGAACAACAATCTCCGCTCTGAAGGCAAGGCGTACTTGGGGATGCTGGGGATGAGCGGGGGAGCCCTGCTCAATGTTGTTCTTGACCCCATTCTCATCTTTACGTTGGACATGGGTATCAGGGGGGCAGCCCTTGCTACGGTGATCAGTCAGCTGTTCAGCTTCGTGGTACTCTTCTCCCACTTTGTGCAGAAGCGCAGCAACCTCACCCTCTCGTTTTCCCATATCCGCCTGAAGTGGTGGATCTACCGCAGTATCCTCAGTGTGGGGTCTCCCTCCCTGATCAGGACCTTGCTTCATACCGTTTCTGCCATTTGCCTGAATGTGTTCTCAGCCCCCTTCGGCGACGGAGCGATAGCGGCGATGTCGATCACCACCCGGGTTATGCAACTGCTCAATTCTGCTTTGATAGGTTTTGGCCAAGGGCTGCAACCGGTGGCGGGATTCAGTTGGGGTGCAAAGCGATACGACCGTCTCAAGGAGGCATTCCTCTTCTGTGTTCAGCGTGGGGTGGTGATATTCAGTGCAATCGGTGTTGTGTGCTTCATCTGGGCACGCGAAATCATGCTGCTCTTTCTTTCCGACCCACAGGTGGTGGCCATCGGTACGACAGCAATCAGGCTTCAGTGTCTTCTTATGCCGCTTTCGGCATTCAACACGCTCAGCGGGATGGTCTTCCAGAGCACAGGCCATGGCAATGCCAGTTCTGTACTCGCCCTGGCCCGTCAGGGAATCTTCTTCGTGCCGGTGGTTGCGCTTCTTCCCTATCTGATGGGCATCTGGGGCGTACAACTTGCCCAACCGATTGCCGACGTGGCAACCTTCATTCTTTCGCTCGTGTATATCATTCCGTTCATGAAACGGCTGACTCGGCTAGCCTCGGTTGGCTGAGACTGCTTGGTACATCTTGCGTAGACGGTCCTCGATGTCGAAGTTGAAGTTCCCGGCACTCCAGTTGCCCTTTGCATTGCGTACTCCAGCGTTGCGTCCGGTGAGCAATTGCATGCCTTCCTCGATGGTCCTGATGGGATATACGAAGAACTGCTTCTCACGAATCGCTTCGAGGACCTCATAACTGAGGATCAGGTTGCGCACATTCTGGATGGGGATGATCACGCCCTGCTGACCGGTGAGACCGGTGGTTCTGCAGGTACGGAAAAATCCCTCAATCTTCTCATTGATGCCACCCACCGGTTGGATGAGCCCCATCTGGTTCACCGATCCGGTGACAGCAATGTCCTGGCGTACCGGCAGTTCCCCGATGGCTGACAGGAGAGTGTACAGCTCGCTTGAAGAGGCGCTGTCCCCATCCACCTCAGCATAGGATTGCTCGAAGGCGATGCCCGCATAGATGGAAAGGGGGAAGGTCCGGGCGTAGTGCTTGCGCAGGTAGCCTTCAAGGATCAACAAGCCTTTGTCATGGATCTCTCCGCTCAAGCCGGCCTCATGCTCAATGTTCACTATTCCTTCATTGCCGGGGGCAACCGTGCAGGTGATGACGGTGGGGGTCCCGAAAGATGCGCTTCCGCGATCCATGACCGCCAGCCCGTTCACCACCCCGACTTTGCTTCCGCTTAGGCTGATGAGCATCTCCCCGTTGAGTATCTCCTCGTTGATCTTGCTTTCGCTGATGCCGCTCGCAAAGCTGCGTTCCTCATTGGCTGTGAGGATCATCTGGCTGTCTATGGATGACTTTCCTTGTTTTTTGGCCCACCAGTTTGCCTCTTCAAGCAAATCGTAGAGGACTGAGAACTGGGTGCTCAGTTGCGTTCTAGACTCCACAAACCAGCAACTATAGCGAAGCAGTTGGCAAAAGGCACTGTCATCGAGTGGAAGCAGCTTGTGCTCTTTTGCATAGGACTCGAGTACTGCTATGCTCTGTTCGATGGATGTTTCATCGAGGGGCATGGAGTAGTCAAACTGTGCATTGAGCTTGAAGAGGGTCAAAAAGCGCTCATCGCCTTCGGTGAGGGTATCATAGGTCTCTTCACTTCCGATGAGAATCACCTTCAGAGGCAAGGCGGGAACCTGGGGACGGATGAAGCTTCCTTTCAGCTCGCCTTTGGAAGGAATCTTGCTCTCCAATACCAGCGTATTGGCATCAAGATGTCGTTTGAGCGCGTCCCACAACCCGTTTTCGCTGAGCAGTTCCTCAGCATCGATGACAATGAAGCCTCCGCTGGCTTCCAGAAGGGACCCGGCATGCAAGCTGAGGTGGGGGACTTTCTCCCTGCTGTCGACCGAACCGAAGAGGTTGGTGAACGAAGGATGGTTTTCGATGATCAAGGGTTTCTGGGTGGTTCTGGCGTGGTTGACTATCAGATTTGCACGGTACTTGGTGGCAATGCTGTCCGAACGCAACGCTTGCTCATCCAGGTAGCGGATGTGCTTTGCCATCCGCTTCAGGTCTGCCCGTAGGTGGGTGAAATACTCAGGCAGGAGGGGAGTGGTGACGAAGTCTGCTTCGAAGCCGTCAACCAAGGCCAGAGCTTTTTCCAAGAACTGCTCCTTGGCGATGGCCAAGTTGAGAATCTCCTGATTGAAGAGCTCACAGGCATCGCTGAACCGCTCACCTTCCCCTGCAGGGAGGATGAGGACTTTTGGACTATCGGGCTGGAGGAAATTGCACACATAGACAATGTCCCTGAGAGAGGAGATATCTGATCTCAACTCCTCAGCACAATGACGAACAGCCTCATGTCGGCCGCTGCCACTGTCTCCGCTGACATAGAGATTGAATCCACTTTTTTCCAACGAAAGAGCCAGTTCCAGGGTACGCAGTGCCCGGGGTTGGCCGACGATGCATTGTCGGGCTTCCTTGGCACGGCAGGCCTGGATGACAGCGAGGTCAAACTCAAAGGAGGCTTCTTCAAAGGTGAGGGGTTTTACCCGTGCACTGGTTTCGGTCATGACCGAACTATAGGTGGTGGAACAAAAGGTGTCAACTCTCTATACTGGGGCCATGAAACGTTCAGAACTCATAGCCTATCTTGATGCATATCTGGAAATTGGGGCCTTCGAGCCATTGGACCGATCTCTCAACGGATTGGTGGTCGCAGGTGAGGATCGCGAGGTGACGAAGGTAGCCTTTGCCGTCGATGCCTGCCAGTCCACGTTTGAACTCGCACGAGAGCAGAATGCAGACCTTTTGGTGGTGCATCACGGCCTCTTCTGGGGTTCCCCGCTTGCGGTGACCTCTACGCATTATCGACGATTGAAAACGCTCATTGAGGGGAATCTGGATCTCTATGTCGCCCATCTTCCGCTCGATGCACATCCAGAGGTTGGCAATAATGCTGTCATGGCACATAAGCTCGGCCTTTCGGAAGTGAGCATGTTTGCTCCCTACAAGGGACGGATGCTCGGATGCAAAGGTACACTGGCCAAGCCTTCGAGCCTGTCAGATTTGTGTACTGCACTTGGTTTCGAAAAGCCTGTGATCCTGAACTTCGGCAAGCAAGAGGTTGAGCAGGTGGGTATTGTCAGTGGTGGTGCCAGCTCCGATGTCCATGAAGCGATAGAAGAGGGCCTTGATGTCTTCATCACCGGAGAGGTTGAGCACCAAATCTACCATGAGGCGTTGGAGCATTCCATCAATGTGATTGGAGGAGGACACTATCTGAGTGAGGTATTTGGTGTCCAGGCTCTGATGGAACACCTGAGGCAGAAGTTCGGCCTTTGCGTCGTCTTTGTTGCCAACCCAACCGGGTTATAGTATAGTCAGCACTATGGCACTTACACAGAAAAGCCGGTACGTACCGTTGCTACTCACCCTATTCATTGTCCTGAGCGACCAGCTTTCGAAGGCGTGGATCGTCAAGAACATCGCAGAGAACACCATCGGGTGGACCTTTCTCGGTGACTTTCTTGCCATTGTACATGTACGCAACACAGCCATAGCCTTCAGCATGGGTGATACCCTTCCGGTGATGGTGAAGGTACTCTTTTTCATCATCGTCCCGGTCTTGCTGGTCATTGCTGTGTGCTATGCCTATTTCTCCAAGAAATTCGAGCTCACCCAGTTCCATCGTTGGGTCCTTGCCCTCTTTTTGGGAGGTGGTATCGGGAATCTCATCGATCGTATCTTCCGCAGTTTCCGCGTAGTCGATTTCATCAGCGTGAAAGTCTATGGATTCCTTGGATTTGAGCGTTGGCCTACCTGGAACATTGCGGATGCCTCGTTGGTGATCAGCGGTATCCTGCTTGCCCTGAGTATCTTGTTCATGAAGGAAGAGAAGAATGTCCAAAAAAAGTAATACCTTATGGTTCATGTTGGCAGCCACGGTGCTGAACATCCTGCTGATGATGGTCATCTTCATCATCTGTTTCATTCTCATCACCCGCTTTGTCGATCCGAACAGCAACCTCATCCCCTTGTGGCTGGGACTCACCTTTCTGGTAAGCATCGGCGGTAGCTTTCTCCTTTACTCCCGCGTCATCAAGTGGATGAACACCAAGTACAACCTTGAGGATAAGCTCGGACCGATCTTCGGCAGCAAGAAAAAGTCCGATCGCAGGATGGAGTAGGTCCGATGAAAGAGTCGATCGCCACCTATTCCAGAGTCTCCTGGTACCCTTTCAGTGATGAACCGGTAATCCACAGCAAGTGGTATATGCCTAGGTTGTGCGATCCATTTTTCCTTTTTCCCGAGCAGAGTCCGGATGGCAAGTGGCATCTTTTCGGCCACACATGGGTGGGCATCGAACACTTCATCAGCGAGAACGGCATCAGCTGGCAACCGCGGAAAATGGTGGAGTTGCGGGGCCACAGTCCGTCCCTCTATATCGAGGATGGTGTGTACTATCTCATCTATGAGAAGCACAATGCCTCGCTTCCCGCACTGAGCAAGGGACGCTTGAGAAGGCGGGAGCAAGAGAAGATCAAATACAGTCGTTTTGAGATGCGCTCCTCAACCGACCTGATCTTGTTCAGCGAGCCGAAGGTTCTGCTGGACAGCCGGATGATAGAATGTGCGTCGGTCGGTTTGAAGAAACCCCGGATAAGTCGGCCCCAGATCATCAGGGATGCAGCGGGCTATCGTCTCTATTTCGGAGCGAGCCATCTTGTCTTGGGTGATTCCGGCCAGAAAACAAGCCGATACTTTGCACTTGCCCTTTCCAGCACGCTTGAAGGGCCCTATGCCCTTGCCAACGAGGGAAGGGCGTTGCTTGAGCCGAACCCTGATGACGAGTATCGCAGCATGGCGGTGGGAAGCATCAAGGTGCTTCCCGTCCAGGATGGGTTTGTCGGGTTTGAGTGCGCAATGTACTGGGACAAGAAACGGGGCAAGACATCCTCAGTGCTGCTGCAACTGGAAAGCCCCGATGGGCTTGTCTGGAAGCGCTCGTTCAGAACCCCCATCCTGGTACCACCGCAAAGTGGATGGGCAAGCAGATACCTTGTCGCATGTGATATCCACTACAAGCCGGAAGAGGGATGCTGGTACTGCTACTTCAGCGCCAACGCAAAGAGAGGTTTGCTTCCGGTCAGTGAGTCCATCGGCCTCTTGCTGGGCAAAGAGCCTACGCTGCGCAAGGTCTTCATCTAAGCTCTTCGCGTTTTTTCCACTTCGTGCTGCCTTCCCAGACCAAGGTTCTCGATCCATCACTCTCCCTTCGTTCAATGATGTGCTCCAGTTCTGCACAATCCTGCAACAGGACATCATTGCTCTTTCCGAAGGTGCTGACGAGCAACTCATCACCAAGGAAGGTTTGCCGGAGGAAGGATACATCTGCCTGAGAAACCTTGAGACGGTTGCGGAAGGAGGACGGAAGGCTGTCCAGCGCCCAATTCAGGTAACTGATGTTGTTTACATGTTGGTTGCGGTCTGTGTCCAGGTAGCTGATGGCGGGTCTGCTGCTGGTCAAGAGCACACGCTCATTCTCCGGTAGGGAAGGACGCTTTTCCAGGTTCCTCTCCTGCTGATGCTCAGTATCCTCTTTCGGAGGGAGCCCGATGCGTGTTGCCATGTCCAGCGGTCTGCAAGGCCGTCCGTTCTCCAAGGTGAGGATTGCCCATTGGGTACGGGTGGTGAACAAGAGGTTCCCTGCCTGATCGAAGGCACGAACTACACGCGGAAGGTGGAGCCGAATGGGTTCCTGTGCCCAGGTTTCCACCTCCAGTACCTCCGGCCAGCGGGTATAGCGTTCCACCTCCATCTGGCTTCGGGTAATGACCCACGTCTTTCCTTCCTCATGCATGGCAGGAATGGAACACCCCCGTTGTGCTGCGTGCATGCCTGCCGCTTCCTGCACTACCTGAAAGTAGAAAGCCAGGCGTGCATCGGAAAAGCAGTCGGTCTCGTAGCTGTAGGTGACGAAGCTGCTGTGTGCCACATTGTGTTCATCAATGGTTACCAGTTCATTGCTCATCGTGTGCCCCCTCCGTCTTGGTATTGCGGTAGAAGCGAAGTGTGCTTCTTCCATACTTGCGTTGGTCATAACAGACAAGGTTTCCCACCTGCTCGGGCCACTGGCCCTTCTCTTCGGAGGGATAGTGGATGATGAACAGGCCTCCTTCAGTCAGCAGTCCCTGCTTGTCAACTGCTTGGGCGAGGGATACCTTGCCGTGCATCGGAAAGGGAGGATCGGCATAGACGATGTCATATTGGCGTTTGGCAGTGGGAATGAAACGGTTCACATCGGCCATGAAAAGCTTGATCTCCGTCTCAACCATACTGATGTTATCAAGAATGGTTGCCTTTTTCAGGCGGTCTTTCTCAACAAGATGAACCAAGCTGGCCCCGCGGCTTGCCGCCTCGATCCCTACGCAGCCGCTTCCGGTGAAAAGATCCAACCAGCTCTTGCCCTCGAGATTGCCCAGGATGGAGAAGAGTGATTCACGCATCATGTCCATGGCAGGTCTGATGATTCCTGGCGGACAAACGACTGTCCTCCCCCGATAGATGCCTCCGGTTATGCGCATGGCTTACCCCCAACTCCTTGATGATAGTTTTTCATCCGCACTTGTGCAAGTTGCCCCTATGCATCACAGCTCTCCTCCTCAAAGGGAGGGGCATTGGAAAGGACAGAACGTATCGGCTCATGTTCGGCTTTCACAAGGCCGGGATCTGAAGCAAGGATACTGTCTGCCTCTGTTCGGACAAGTTCGATGAGGTGCAAATCCTCAGTCAGCGAAGCAAAGATGAGCTTCAGATATCCTGACTGCCTGGTTCCGGTCAACTCACCCGGACCCCTGATCAGGAGATCCTGCTCGGCGATGTAGAAACCATCGGTTGACTCTTTCATGACTTTCAGCCGTTGCTTTGCTTCCTCGGTCAGCTCATTGCCGAAAACCAGGAAACAGTACGACTGCAGATGGGATCGTCCTACCCGTCCTCTCAACTGATGGAGAGCGGAAAGGCCGAACCGTTCGGCATGCTCGATGACCATGCATGTCGCATTGGGTATGTCGATTCCGACTTCCACCACGCTGGTGGAGACAAGATAGCCGAGCTTTCCTTCCTGGTAGTTCTTGAGGATAGAGACTTTCTCCTCCTCCTCGAGCTTGCTGTGGATGAGCTCTGACGGTACAGAGGGATACTCGCCTTTGAGAAACTCGTACATACTCTGTACGTCCCTGAGGTCACTCTCTCCGCTGTCGTCGATGCGCGGATAGACGAAGTAGGCCTGATGGCCTCGCTGGAACTCCACTCCTACCGCTTGGTACATGCGCTTTCGACTCTGTTCGTTCACCAAGTGGGTGATTACGCTTTTCCTTCCCTGGGGCATCGTGTGCAGTGTTGAGATGTTGAGGTTCCCGAACACAGTCAGGGAGAGTGTACGGGGGATCGGGGTGGCGGTCATGAGCAGAAGGTCGGGGACACGGGCCTTCTCCAGCAGGGCAAGACGCTGTTCAACTCCAAAGCGGTGTTGCTCATCTATGATGACATAGGTGAGGTTATGGAACACCACTTCCTTGGAGAAGAGGGCATGGGTGCCGATCACAATATCCACTTCCCCTTCTGCGATGGCCTGGAGCAGGAGCTTTCGTTCCTTGTTCTTGACCGAGCCGGTGAGGAAGGCAAGCCGAATTCCCAACTTTGCAAGCAACTGAAAGCCGGATTCTGCATGTTGTCGTGCCAGAAGTTCGGTAGGGGCCATGAAAGCCACCTGCCCGCCCTTGCCCAGCACATGGAGGGCGCTGATCCAGGCTACCAAGGTCTTGCCGCTGCCGACATCGCCTTGCAAGAGACGGTTCATCGGCAGGTCGCTGTCCAGATCCTGGCGGATCTCCTTGAGGCTGGAAAGCTGGTCACGTGTCAGCGAGAAGGGCAGGCTCTCGATGCAGGCAAGCTCAAGGCGGGAGGGGATGCTTGCTCCACTCGCCTTGCTTCTCTGTTCCAGCCCCTTGTGACGGCGTGCAACCAGCTGCAAGTAGAAGAGCTCGGTGAAGGCAAGGGTTTTGCGTGCCTGTTCCAATGCCTGCAGACTGGGGGGATTGTGGTAGAAACGAATTGCCTGGTCAGTATCCAGAAGGTCATAGCGTTGCTTGAGGTCTGGGGTAAGCTCATCGGCAAATTGGGTTATTTGGGTGAGGACTGCCTGGATGTTTGTACGTATGAGACGTTGGCTGAGCGAACCGCGTAGTGGATAGATGGGAAGAATCTTGCCGAACTGGTGGGGGAAATCGCCATCCTCGGTTGCGGGGTAAAGCTCAAATTGGGAGCACTGCAGTTCTCCACGATGGAGGGAAACGCTGCCATAGAGGTAGTAGAGTTTGCCTATCCTGATGGTCTTTTCGAGGAAGTTTCTTCCGAAACAGAGTAGGCTGAGCCTTCCGTCGCCCTGCCCTGATGCGTCCCGCACAATGATTTTCAGGGTTCGCTTCTTGCCGGTTTTCAGACCGAAATAGGAGTGGGAGAGGACCTCGACCAGCGTATTTGCCACCTGCCCGTCACCTAGCTTTCCCAGCGGCCTTACCTGGCTGCGGTCTTCCCAACTGCGGGGAGAGAGGAGCAGCAGGTCGCTGTAGGTGGTGATGCCCAATTCGGCATAGGAGGCCTTGGCGGCAACACCGACCCCGCTGAGTGTGCTGATATGCTGGTTCTGATTCCTCAGGTACTCCATGCGCTAGAAGCTGAGATTGGCAAAGAAGCCTATCAGGAAGCGGAGCACCAGCGAAGTAACGACGTACAGGGCTATGAAGAAGATCAGGCTGGTGATGACCAACTGTCGGTCGTTGATGGCCTTCTTGGGATAGAAGAGGTTCTGCACCCAGTTGAGTACTCCTCCAATCATGGAGTCGAGCATGGTGATGTAGCCGATGCTCTGGGGACTGCGGCGGTAGCAGAACACCAGTCGGATTCCCAGAAGGATGATCACGAACCAGAAAATCGGGCTCACCAGATAGGACCACAGGGTCTGTATGACCAAGGCAAAGACCATACCCACGGTCAGCTTTCCGTAGCTGCCGTAGAGACGGAGCATTGATTGCACTACCGATAGGGCAGCAAGTGCCACCAGCGGGGTGAGATCAAAACGGCTGCGCCTGAGGCTAGTGATACCCTTGAACCAGGAAAGATAGGAATCGACAATCTTCCCCAGATAGTGGGCGAGCGGATTCTCCTGCATCTGGCCGGGGACCTTGATCCAGGTGAGGACTATCCTGAGCCAGATCAACAGGGAGTAGAAGGAGAGCAGGCTTGCCAGGATGGATGCAATGGTCATGAAGACATTTGATCCTGAGGTGACTGCAATTCCATCGATGTAGGTGCTTTGGTTCATCGTATTCCTCCACAATCCAACATACCCAACTTTTATCGGTTAGTCGAACCAAATGTGTAAAATTGCCGGATTTTCCTGCAAAGCAGTTACCAGTTCATCGCAATAACGCACACTGAACTCCCTGCCGCATGCAACGGTGGTCCCCAGTTCCTCCCCTTCATGCTGGAAGTGGAGCAACAGCGAACAGCTGCCTCCCCAGCTCAGGCATGTGTCCCTGAGGTGGGAGATATGCTCGGTGCTGCAGAAGGATTTCTCCAACTCAACATGGCAACGGGAGACAGCGAGGGGGGCCAACTGATTCGGATCTTCGAAGATCTGCTCGATCAGGAAGGATATCTTGTCGTTGCCCCGGGAGTTGTCGAACTTGCCGATGAAACCGTAGATGCCGTCGACCCGTATGATGTCACGATACTGCTCGAATATCTTGGGGAAGAGGGTGGCATCGAAAGTGGCATTGCGGTCGGTCAGCTGCAAAAACCCCATGATTCCCCCCTTCTGGGTGGTATAGGGCCGGATCGAGCTTACCATGGCAATGATGTTGGTCGGTCTTCCGAAGGGCATCTGTTCCAGCTTGGACGTGTTGACCGTCACCCGCTGGTTGATCGCCTGTGCATAGGCGTCAAGCGGATGGCCACTGATGTAGAAGCCCAAAAGGCCCTTCTCCATTTCCAGTTTTTCCGGAATCTTCCAGTCTTCCACCTCACGCATCACAAAGGTTTCCATCGAAGCTTCGGTCTCCTCATCAAAGAGGGAGATCTGACCATAGGCTGTAGCTTCCTTGCGCTTTTGCACATAGGTGATGGCATCCCCAAGGTTATCCAAGAGCGTAGGACGGTTGGTTCCCAAGGTATCGAATGCCCCTGCCTTGATGAGCGACTCAAGCAACTTGGTGTTCATGGCCTTGGTGTCGAGACGGGTGAGGAAGTCCATGAAGTCCTTGAACGGACCTGCCGCCTCCCGTTCCTTGACCAGCAGTTCGACCACTCCTTCCCCGACATTCTTGATACCAGCAAGGCCATAGACAATCTTGCCGTCAACTACGGAGAAGTGCTTGTCCGAGTAGTTGACCGAAGGCGGGAGGATTTCCAGACCCTGGTCTTTTGCAACCTGCAGATACTCGCTGAACTTATCGGGGCTCCCCATCTCATTGGTGAGGTTTGCCGCCCAGAACTCGGCGGGGTAATTGGCCTTGAGGAAGGCTGTTTGGTACGCAACTACCGAGTACGCAACCGCATGGCTCTTGTTGAATCCGTAACCGGCAAAGGGTTCAAGCATCTCAAAGATTTCGTTTGCATGCTGTTCACTCCGTCCCAATGCCTTTGCTCCGGCAATGAACTTCACCTTCTCCTTCTCCAGCGCGGCCACTTTCTTCTTACCCATGATACGCCTGAGGATATCTGCACTGCCCAGCGAGTAACCGGCGATGATCTGGGCCACTTTCATGACCTGTTCCTGATAGACGATGACTCCATAGGTGGTTTTCAGCTCTTCCTCGAGCTCGGGGTTCGCATAGGTGATGGGCTGTTTTCCCAACTTGCAGTTGATGAACTGGGGGATGTATGCCATCGGGCCTGGGCGGTAGAGGGCATTCAAAGCGACCAGGTCCTCGATGTTCGATGGCTTTGCTTCCTTGAGGATGTTCTGCATCCCCTGACTCTCAAACTGGAAGACAGCGGTGCTGTCCCCCTTGCAGAGCATGGCAAACGTCTTCGGGTCCTGCTCATCAATATGGGCAGCATTGAACGAGGGATCCTTCTTGTGGATCAGGTCCTCGGTGTGCTTGATGAGGGTCAGGGTCTTCAAACCCAAGAAGTCCATCTTCACCAATCCGCACTCCTCAATGAGGTCCATGGTGTATTGGGTGGAAATGGCTCCGGTCTTGGCATCACGGTACAACGGGACGTAGTTGACCAACTGCTCCTTGCCGATGACCACACCGGCTGCGTGGGTGGATGTGTGTCGGTTCAGGCCTTCCAGACGGCGTGCTGCATCAAAGAGTTCGGCATAAATACCCCCGCGTTCTTCCAACTCTCCCAGTTCCTTGTTTTGCTCAAACGCCTTGGAAAGGGTCATCTTCGGATCATCGGGGATGAGTTTGCAGATGTTGTTCGACTCGTCAAAGGGGATGTCCAGAACACGTGCGACGTCCTTGACAACGGCCTTGGCCTTCAGGGTACCGAAGGTGGCGATCTGGGCTACCCGCTCGGTACCATAGTGTTCGGTCACATAGTTGATGACTTCCTGCCTTCGTTCGAAGCAGAAGTCGATGTCAAAGTCAGGCATGCTGACGCGTTCGGGGTTCAGGAACCGTTCGAAGAGGAGGTTGAACTTGATCGGGTCGACATCGGTGATCTCGATGGAGTAGGCAACCAACGATCCAGCACCAGAGCCACGACCGGGGCCTACCGGGATGTCGTGTTGCTTTGCCCACTGGATGTAGTCCATGACAATGAGGAAGTAGCCTTCAAACTTCATCTTGATGATGACGTCCAATTCATAATCAAGTCGCTTTTGCAACTCGTCTGTGATGGTCGCATAGCGTTTTCTCAATCCCTCGTTGGAAAGATGACGCAGATAATCAGCGGGATCTGTGAAACCTTCAGGAACCTGGAAATCCGGCAGGAGCGGACCGGGGAAGTGAATCTCAAGGTTGCACCGCTCGGCGATTTTGTTGGTGTTCTCCAACGCTTCGGGACACCAGGAAAAGAGGTCGTACATCTCTTCCTGTGTCTTCATGTAAAATTCTTGGTTCGGGAAGCGCATGCGATCGGGATCATTCTTTTTGGAGTTGGTTCCGACGCACAGCAATAGGTCCTGGGCGTTTGCATCGCTTTGGTCTATGTAGTGGATATCATTGGTGCACACCAAGGGAATACCCGTCTCATCGCTGAGTTGCTTGAGCAGGGGGTTGGTGCGTTTCTGCTCGGCAAGATTGTGGTCCTGCAGCTCGAGATAATAGCGGCCGTCGTCAAAGACGGAGGAGAACCAAAGAGCCCGCTCCTTGGCCAGCTCATACTGGTTGTTCAACAGGTGCTGGAGAATCTCACCCCCAAGGCAGGCTGAGAGGCAGATCAAACCCTCGTTGTACCGTTTCAGGAGCTCATCATCGATGCGTGGCTTGAAATAGAAGCCTTCCGTATAGGAAATGGAGTTGAGCTCCATCAGGTTATGATAGCCTTGCTCATTCATTGCCAAGAGAATGAGGTGGTATTGGTTGGTCCGCTTTCCGCCTGGAGCCGGTCTTTCGGTGTGGCCGGAAGGATTGCAATAGAATTCACAGCCGATGATCGGATTGATCTCAGCATCCTTGGCGGCCTTGTAGAAGCGCAATGAGCCGAACATATTCCCGTGGTCGGTGATGGCCAGGCTGGTCATGCCCAAATTCTTGGCTTTCTCCATGTATCGCTTGATGGGGGCTGCCCCATCAAGGAGGGAAAAGTCTGTATGATTGTGCAGGTGGACGAAGTCCCTGTGCACGGCGTGCTCTTCGGTTTCAGACATGTATCAGTACTCCATGCGCCTATTGCGAGAGGGATTGTGCATTGAGCTCATGGAGGAAAGACTCGAAGATCCTTCTTCCACGTTCCAACTGCAGATCGCTGATCGCTGAGTGCATTTTTGTCAATTCGGTCACCAGCTCATACGAGAGCGTATTGACCCGTTCAGGATGAATCGGGAGGGTGATTCCCGACAGTTTGGACTCAAGATCCTTACTGATGTGGAAGGCCTTGCTGGGGAAGGTTATGCAGAACTGTGCCTTGTTCAGTGAGTTCTGCGAGCGCTTCGCCTGGAACGCCACTATAACACATTCGTCAGTGTTTCGGATAGGGTCCTCAACGGTAATGATCTTCTGGTAATCCCCATATTCAAGCCCGATCCGAATCCTGGTGAGGAGAGCTTTTTGCTCACCCAAAAGGAGCTTTCCCTCTCTGTCATAGAGCTTTGCGATCGGAATCCAGTGGGTGGATACCTTTCCTCCCTGATAGTACTTGATCTCAGCCATTGCATCGAGGACGGCAAGTGTTGTGGAGAGGGGAAGGCGCAAATCGGGTACACACAGCGATCCTCCGATGGTTACCTGGTGCCTGACAATCTGGCTGGCCAAAGTCCTGAGTGTTTCTTGCAGGATGTCGGGCAGAACCAGTTTTCCTGCAGAGAGCAACTGGCTGGCCGTCACCATGGAGCCTATTTCGACAAACCGGTCGTTGCGTGTGATTTTCTTCAGTTCCTCCATCCCGCCAAGGTCAATGATCCCGTCTTTGATCTCACTGGGGTAGTACTCTTTCTGGCTCATCAGATAGGTGCCACCGGCCCAAAGCAGTGCTTGCGGATAGCGCCATGCTATGGCCGCAAATTCGCTGAGGGTTTTGGGTGTATGGATGACAGGAGACCTAATTCCTTCGTACACGTTTGCGCCTCCTGTAGGTGAGAGCTATCTCGACAATCTGCAGCATCTCCGACATATCCATGCACTGGCACGTATTCAGGGAGAGTTCCTGGATAATGGCTTTCTTGTCCAGTTTCTCCTCGTCGTTGTGATCATCCCTGAGAGGGAGGTTGTTACTGCTGAAGGTCTTGGTGCGTGTGTTGTTGGTCAGCTCACGTAAAATGGACTCAATGATCAACGTCTTGCTTGCAAAGCAGTTTGGGCACGGGGTGTTGCCCGTGGCTTGGTATGCCCGCTCTATATCACGATACTGACGGGTTTTCTGGTAGCTTTCAAACGTTTTGATCGTGGCATCCTTGAGTCGGAAGGCGGGGATGACGCAACTGAGGGCTGCCTCGTCATTGAGCAGGACAATGCAGTTTCCGCAGGCATTCCCCTTGCAATGGCTGGTTATCGTCTTGTTGCCCACGTCCTCCATGAGAATCAGGGAGAGGGGCTTGTTGGAATTGACGGAGAGCGAAAGGGCCTTCCCGTCAATGGTGCATTCTATCTTCATGGTTTGCCTCTCATGGCTGCAAGCAAGGTAGCCCCGTCCACCGGCATCTTGGCGACCGGACTGAGCAGGGCCTGCTCAAGGGCGGAGATGAAGGCGGCACTCACTACCCCCTTCAGGGCACTGGTGATGGAGGAAGAGATCTGCTCTCCCTCACCTTTGATACTTATATCGATGTCAAAACTGCTTCGGTTGGAGAGCAGGGCTCCTGCCTCTCTGAGTGTGGTGACGATGGTATGGCGGATTTTGCTCTTGAGCACCTGCTCGTTGAAAATGCGTGCAAGAGAGACGGAGGTCCAGACCGAGCGTACAAGCGGCTGGAGGGTTACCGAATCCACTTCCAATTCCAAGGCGACTGCCACGTAGCTGTTGCTGAAGAACAGAGAGCCCTTTGCTGATGCTTGGCGGGAAGAGAATACGCTTTCGCAGATGGGCAAGGGCTGGACAAACCGTTTTTCCTTGATCTGGGTACAGGCCTTCTGTACTTGCATCGGCATCCTTCCGCTGTTTGCTGCAAGAACGGAGGGCCCGCTGTCGAGCATCTCCCGTTGTTCCTCCAAAAAGGTGATGTCACTTTTTGCCACGCCCAACTCTTCGCAAATTATCTGGCGCCAGATCTCTGCACTGGATCCATTGCGGTAGAAGGAGGTGTTCACCTCCACCTTGTTGTTGGGGTTGAGCGTAATCTGGACCGGCTGTTGGGGGAGTGAGCGGCACTCACTGCTGAAGCCGCTGATACCGGCACCACAGGCCAAGGCAATACCCCTGCTGTAGTTGAAGAACGTAGAGAGTTTTACCCGCATCTGCTTTTGCATCTCATAGGCGGCACTCTTGCGCTGGAAATCCGACCGTTCGCTGACCGAACTGATCAACTCCTTGAGTTTTGCATATTTGTCGCTGCGGATGGCTTGGCTGTGGCTCGGGCTATCCGCTGCAAACTTCAAGCGCCAGGTCAGGGGATTGTAGCCGGTGATCTTGGCGAGGGCACTGTAGTGTGTCTCGGTGGAACAGAGTGCATCATTGTATCCCAGATCACCGAAGAAGTGTGCCGGGGCGGTATTGCTGGTATGGAAGGTGATCGAAATGGATAGGGCGGCGAGAGGATAGAGCGGGACCAACCCTGCGATCAGTTGGTTGGACATCTCTTCGCTGAACATCGGTTCGCACCCTTGGTTGACCTGAACCTCGATGGCTTCAGCATGCACGCGTCCATCAGGGAGATACCAGCTTTTGCGCTTGATGGTCAGTTCGGGTCGTGAGCTTTCGATGGGGCACAACAGTTCCACCGGACACTGTCCCTTGATGCAGGCAATGGATGCAAGGGATGAGAGCCAAGACGGGGTGAGCAACATCTCATCGTGGGGTGCGTAAAAGGGCAACCGATGGATGATGATCTTGCGTTTGGGTATGCCGGTGGTATCACTGACCGTCTCTCTGACATGGCTGGGCCACTGGGTGGGGGTGTAGATGTGAAGGATGTCCTCTTCCATCTCCACATTGATTCTGGTGAGGGTATTGCTCTGGTAGTCGGAGCCCGAGAAACGGTAGGTCCGTTCAAGGGTTTCCAACCCAGGTTCGGCGATTGCGGATTCAAGGTTTCCGTAGCGATAGGTATACGGGGTGGATTCAATGATGGGTTCTTGGACATGTTCGCTTCCCGGCAACTGGTAAGAGATGTTAATCTCCCTGGATTTGAGCTGGACCGATTCGCTGTCGTAGCCGAAAAGCGCCAGCACCGGTTGGCGATAGTAGGAGATGGAGGATGAGGTCAACAGCGGTACTGCACTGTCGAGTACCCGTATCCGATTGGTTCCTGGGATATCCCTGGTGGAGACAAGAATAAAATTGTTGTCCAGCTGTGGTAGGCTGATCTCATCGATCCGTCCTGCATCGACTGAGGAGGTGATCACCAGCCCATGCAACATAGCCACCTTGCCCGCCGAGGGTTTTTTATCTGCCATCCTACCTACCTCTCTGAAGTAGAAAGATAGCATGGACGCTCCCCAGAAGCAATGAGAGATGCCGCAAACCCAGCTTGCCACACCGCTCCCAAGGCCGTACAATCGAGCCATGAATGATATCCAGCAAGAGGTACGCTCCCTCATCAAGCAGCTCAGTCAGTATCAGAAGGCCTATTATGTGGATAACCGTCCGCAAGTAAGCGATTTGGAATATGATCGTCTTTTCGATCGTTTGCTGCATCTTGAACAGGAGCATCCCGAGCTTAGGTTTCCCGACTCGCCGACACAGCGGGTGGGCAGCGATCTCGATGCCGATTTCCCTGAGGTAGCCCATACCATTCCGGTACTGAGCCTGGACAAGTCCTACTCATCCGAACAACTGCTCTCCTGGATCCAAAAAACCGAGTCCAAGCTTGATGAGCAGGTGGGAATCGTCATTGAGGAGAAAATTGATGGCATATCCATCGTGCTCTATTACGAGCAGGGTGTGTTGGTACGGGCCGTTACCCGCGGCAACGGTGCAGTCGGCAACGATGTGACGGCGAATGTACGAACCATTGCCTCGGTTCCCTTGAGCATCCCTGCGAAGGAGACACTGGCAGTGCGTGGGGAAGTGTATCTTCCCAAGGCTTCCTTTGCCTTGCTCAACGAGCAGATGGAGGTTCCTTTTGCAAATCCGCGTAATCTTGCTGCCGGTACGATCAGGCGGGTAAAAAGCAGCCAGGTCGCAAAGGTTCCTCTTCAGATATTCGTCTATGAGGGGTTTTGGGAAGGTGATACCCAGTTGAAGGACCACCTTTCGATTCTTTCGACGCTCGCTTCCTATGGATTTCGCATCAACGAAAACCTTGCATATTTCACCCAGAACGCGATAACCGCCCAGCAGAAGCTGAAGGAAGCAAACCTAAGCGGCTATGCCGGCAGCTTTGGGGATATTGCTGCCTATCTTGATGCACATACGAGGCAGCGCAAGGACCTTGCCTATGAAATCGACGGATTGGTGGCGAAGGTGGATGAGCTTTCGTTCCGGGAGTTTCTTGGGTATACCGAACACCACCCCAGGTGGGCAATGGCATATAAATTCGAGTCTCCGCAAGCCCAAACCGAAATCCTTGCCATCGACGTACAGGTGGGGCGCACAGGCAGGGTAACCCCGGTTGCCCGGGTCAAGCCGGTGCAGGTTGCAGGTTCGACGATCAGCAACATCACCCTGCACAACCAGGATTACATCAACATGCTGGAACTGGGACTGGGGGACAGTGTGGAGATAAGCCGTCGCGGTGACGTCATTCCTGCTGTGGAGCGGGTGATCGAAAAGGCAGAGGGTGGGGAGGGGACCTACCATATGCCCACCGAGTGCCCGGTGTGCACTACCACTCTGGTCCAAAAGGGTGCCCATACGTTCTGTCCGAACCCGCACTGCCCCCAGCAAATAAAAGGACGCATCGAGTTCTTCATCGGCAAGGATGGAATGGATATTGAGAATTTCGGCCCGGAGACTGCTTCGGTTCTCATTGACCTTGGTCTGGTTTCTGATGTGGACGATCTCTACCGCATCGATTATCGCAAGGCTTTGGCAGAACAGAGCGGGTTTGGGGAGAAAAAGATCCGTTTGATCGAGGATGGCATCCAGAAAAGCCTGAAGCAGCCGTTCCGAAAGGTGTTGGTTGCCTTGGGAATCCCCGAGCTTGGGAAGAAGGGTGCGGACATTCTTGTCAATGCGGGACTGGACAGCATGGAAACATTGCTGGACGTTGCCAGAAAGCAGGATGTGCAACGTCTCATCGCCATCAAGCAGATTGGTGAGAAGAGTGCCCAGCTCTACATCGATGCTCTCAACGATCCTGCAATGCGCAGGCGTATCGAGTCGCTTGCTTCCCTTGGGCTCTCCATGGAGGAAAAACCACAGGAAGGGGAAGCTCTTGCACAGAGTTTTGCCGGCCAGGTCTGGTGTGTGACCGGCAGTTTTGAACATTTCAATCCTCGCAGTCTTGCCCTTGAGGAGGTGGAAAAGCGGGGAGGAAGGACGGTCTCTTCGGTCACAGGGAAAACCACCCACCTTTTGGCAGGAAGTGGGGCTGGAAGCAAGCTTGAGGCAGCGAGGAAGCTGGGAGTGGCGATTATCGACGAGCAAAAGTTTCTTTCCCTGTTGGAGGGCGGGGTATCCAAGCGGGAGGAGTTGCAGGGCGAGTTCTCTTTTTAGCCGGATTTAGTGACATTTTCTGCAAAAACGTATATACAGAAACCAAGAACTGGAGGACACGTTTATGCACGCACTCGCTACTGAACTGAATGAAACGTTGAGAGGCACCATTGTGGATGCCATGCTCTCCGACGTTGGGCGCAGAATGTTTTTCCCCAAAGGGATAGTCGCCCAAAGCGCCGAAGCCGGCCAGAAAGCAACCAGGTTCAATGCCACGATCGGGATGGCTACCTCCAAAGGTCAGCCGATGTACCTTTCTGACATTTACAACCAGTTTGCTCCGAACGCCTTCAAGCCCTCCGAACTCTTTGCCTATGCCCCCGGTGGTGGGGACCAGCAACTGAGAACATTGTGGAAGGAAGAGATGGTACGCAAGAATCCCTCGCTTGAGGGGAAATTGCTCTCGCAGCCCATTGTGACTTCGGGCTTGACCCATGGATTGAGTATGCTTGCCCAGCTTTTTGCTGGGGAGGGGGACACCTTGGTCATCCCCGACTTGGCATGGGATAACTACGAGTTGATCTTCGCCCATCAGGTCAACGCCTCTGTTGCTACGTTCCGCCTGTACACGGCTGAGGGTGGTTTCAATGTGGCAGGTTTGGAAGAGACGCTTCGTTCGATTCCCGACCGCAAGGCTCGTATTTTGCTCAACTTCCCCAACAATCCTACCGGCTACACACCGACAAAAGTCGAAATGGCCGCAATCGCAAGCACACTCATCAAGCTTGCCGAGGAAGGGATGCAGCTGATGGTCATCAGTGATGATGCCTACTACGGGCTCTTCTTTGAAGAGGAGACTGCTACCGAGAGCCTGTTTGCGCTCCTCTGTGACGCCCATCCGAACATTTTCGCGGTCAAATGCGATGCTGCGACCAAGGAAGACATGGTTTGGGGGTTCAGGATCGGATTCATCACCTATGCAGGCAAGGGATTGACCAAAGCGCACCTTGAGGCACTGGACAAGAAGACGTTGGGTATCATCCGCAGCACCGTCAGCAACTGTGACAAGCCTGGACAGAGCCTGCTTCTGAAGGCTATGACCAAGGGCGACAGTTACGAGGCTGACAAGAAAGCAGCCAATATTGAGATGGAGAAGCGCTATCGCATTCTCAAGGAAGCACTCAAGAAGCATGAGGGAAACGACTTGCTGCTTCCCTATCCTTTCAACAGCGGCTATTTCATGGCCTTCAAGACCAAGGGGAGTGCTGAGGTGCTCAGACGCCATCTGCTTGATACCTATCAGGTCGGGTGCATAAATATTGCCGATGTTACCCTTAGGGTTGCCTATTGTTCCGTAGAATGTGATAAGATTGCTGAACTGGTGGATTTGGTCTACCAGGCGGCAGGAGAAGCATGGAACTAAAGGCAAAGCTCTACCTCGTCGATGAGGATGGCAACAAATTCATGGGAATCGGGGTGCTCTG
>Ga0265295_1003719_pt1 | contig 21674 bp, 17 predicted proteins | sample Munlansysbiofilm_FD_192503 | JGI IMG/M metagenome (GOLD analysis project Ga0265295, IMG submission 192503) | Leachate microbial communities from a municipal landfill in Southern Ontario, Canada - Methane capture system biofilm | ecosystem: Engineered > Solid waste > Landfill > Unclassified ...
TTTGGTTTTGAATGTTCCGGTCAGGAAAACCAAAGAGGGCTCTAAAGTCGAGGCTCTCACAGTGATGTTTCGGTGGGAATTTCATATAAACCGGCACGGCCGGAGCGAGAGATGGCATCCGGCCACAACGAATATTGAAACTCCGCTACCTATGGCGCTTCGAAGCGAGTTTCATATAAAACCGGCACGGCCGGAGCGAGGGAGGCATCCGGCCACAACGAATATTGAAACTTCAATTAGGACTGAACTTTGTTTCTTGTCTCTTGTTTCAAGTTTCTTGACAGGCCGGGCAATGGATTTTGACGGTAAAAGCTGCGCCCTATACCCTCCTGCTCGTCAAGAATTTCCTTGAGAACGGCGAGTGTAGTCATGGGATTCATGATCACGGAACGTAGGACCACACACCCCTTTTCATCCCCGGGAACAGGACTGATCCGGGTACGGGAGACAAAACTTTTCCCCGCCTCCCTCTGGGTTCGCTGGACGTGAATGTTGAGCTCGTCAAGGTAGTTGTTCAGGAATTTCCGCCTGCCTGCACCGGCATCGGCAAACAGCCTGCTATGGCCAGGCGGAACCATCCGATAGGTCAGGATGTTCAGCACAGGCGGGGTAATCAGCTCAAACATGGCTCGCCCTTCAATCTCAGCGGCAAAGGCCTTTGCCGTCTCGATGCCGTGGTCGATCATAAGGGCATAGCCCCTGCTTCCCATGATCTTCAGGGCGCTATCCAGGATAAGGGAGTTGGCCTCCCTCGATCCCTCAAGGGATTTAATGCCAAGATCCACACTGCCCTCGCGGTTGACATAGTTTGAATGATAGGCGATATGATCCATGGCCCTTGGATCCTTAAAAAAAACCATACCGCTTGTCATGGGCATATAAAACTGCTTGTGGCCGTCTATGGTGACGGAATCGGCCCGCTCGATCCCCCTTAAAAGAGAGGCATACCTCTCGCTCAAAAGCACAGGCCCGCCCCAGGCTGCATCCACGTGGAAATTAATCCCCCATTCATGGCACAAATTCGCCATTTCAGGAAGGGGGTCCACAGTGCCTGTTTCCGTAGCTCCAGCAAGCCCCACAACTGCTGCTATTCCGGTCTTACCATCGGCAGTTAAACGTTTGACTGCCGATGCCAGTTTTTTCATGTCCATGCGCTGGTGGTGATCCACATCCATGGGCAGTACATTCTTGTTGCCAAGCCCGAGGATTCCCCCCGCCTTTTTAAGGGAATAGTGCCCCCTTTTAGACACCAGAATAACGACCCGGTCAATCCCCCGGGCCTGCATGGCAGGAACCAGTCCCTGGTCTTCGATTTTCTCGTTTCCTTCGCCCACCTGAAAAAACCGGTTCCTGGCAACCCACATGGCCATGAGGTTGGCCGTGGTTCCCCCGGTGGTAAAGGCCCCTAGGGTTGTATCAATGCTCTGAACATGCTCCTGGTAAAACCCTTCGTCCCTTTGAAATATCAGCCGATGAATCTTGGCCAGGACCTGGCGCTCAAGAACGGAGAGTACCTTTGAGGTCTCAAGCTTGATCACGTTCTGATTCAAGGCAGCCACTATGGTCTTGAGATGGACCATGAAAAAAGGAATGGCAGCCGTCATATGGCCTACAAAATACGGAGAAGCAACGTTAACGGCCCTGGGGGCAATCCTGGTGATAATGTCGGAAATAACACTCTCAAGCTTTTTTTCCGGCTCGGAACTGATGAGGGTATCCCGATAGTAGGTGGTCAACTCCTTGAGGCTGATCTCCTCGGTAACCCCCACATTATCCTTTAAAAAATCCTGAAGACCGAACAGGATCTGCTCCATATATTTGACCAGGGTTTTCCTGCACGCCCCATCCTCGGGTCGGATAAAGATCCTTTCAAGGGTTTCCCAATCCGCTACAAGACCGGAATTTTTTCCATCGCTGCTACTCATATATTCATCTCTCAGCTATTGAGCTATTTACCAATGAACCAAATCTGGACATCTCAGGACTGCAAGTTCATCTGAAATCCTTAAAAAGACCTGTTCGTTCATAGCAGTCCTTAAATCATAAAATGCCCCTCTTGAAAAGGGATCTTTACAATCGTTGAATCTAATTTGGTTGTTTTTGCTTTCGTTGTTTCGATATGATACTTAAAAAATGATGATAAAAAAGATCGTCAGGCAAGTGTGGTTTGCGAACAGCTCCAACCCTTTGCCTTCCGACGGTCAGGAACATATTTCACATGAAAAAGGAGCCCTTATGGAGCAAAAACTATCCAGGGATCGCATTGAACACCTGCGACAAGATTATGAACAGGGTTTTGTCCGCTACTGCGGTTTTAAGGCGGAGGAAATAGAATATGGCAGCTTTACCTCCCGGGTTAAAATCAAAGACCACCACCGCCAGCAGGATGGATTTATCCATGCGGGAGTCATGGCCACCATGGCCGATCACACTGCAGGTTATTCAGCATTTACCGTTGTTGACGAAGCCTTTCAGATCCTCACCATTGAGTTTAAAATCAATTTTTTCAAGCCCGCCTTTGGAGAAGAGTTAGAATGCAGGTCAACCACGGTAAGAAAGGGCAGACAGATTCTGGTTGCTGAATCCGAAGTCTATGACTGCCGAAAAGATTTGGAAAAAAATCCATGTGGGGATCAGGGTGAGGGAGAGAAGGTGCTTGTTGCCAAGGCCACGGTAACCCTCATGGCTGTTTTGAACAAAACCCTGCTTCAAAAAAAGGGGTAAGATCCCCAACGACGACCCTGCAGCACCAGCCCCGTGGCGATTCCCCGGTCACAGAGAGTCTGGCAAAACAACGGTTACCCGTATCAATCCACCCGGCTCGTTGGTTATGGCAATGGTACCATCATGGAGATCGACAATCTTTCTGGCTATTGCAAGTCCAAGCCCTGAACCGCCATGGGTTGCGGAACGAGATTTTTCCACCCGATAAAATTGTTCGAAAACCAGCTCAAGCTCCTTCTCTGGAATGGGCCGGCCCGTATTGGAAATCTCGACCATAATGCCCGTGTCTGTGCGCCTTCCCATGGCGATTATATCGCCTTTTTTTTCTAAATTATAACGGATGGCGTTGTCCACGAGATTGATTAAAAGACGCAACAGCTTTTCCGGATCACCCTGGACGGTGAGGTCCTTTTCCAGGTTGAGGCGGAGACGGATGCCCCTTGCCGTAAGCAGCTCCCCATAGTCGTCAAACACTCGGTTTCCAAGGGCGGTCAAGTCCACCTGTTCGCTGGCAAGGGTCTCCTGCTGTTCCAGGCGGGAAAGATCCAGGAGATTTTTAACCAGGTGGCTCATCCGCCGTGTGGTGGCAAGCTGGCCCATGAGGTTTTTGCCGGTTGACCGGGGCAGGTTGTCGTTCATGAGCATCTCTTCCTGGGAGAGCATCAGAAGGGTGATGGGGCTCTTCAGTTCATGGGAGGCATTGCCGATGAATTCCTTCTGTCGCTTAAAAGAATATTGAAGCCTGTCAAACATTTTATTCAGTGCGGTTGCAAGATCATGCAGCTCGTCTCGACTGGATTCCAGGGGGATCCGTTTGCCCAGGGAAGTTTCGCTGATCTCCTTTGCCATGCGGGTAATGGCGGCCACAGGCTTGAGAATCTTCCCCGCCAGCTTGTAGCTTAGGACGATGATGATCAAGGTGAAAAGGAGAAGACTTGCGGCAACATACCTCACCAGCTCAAGGAGTTCCTCCTCAAGCTCTTCGATGGGCTTGGCAATTTGAACCGAAACGGGAAGACCGTGAAGGCTCGATTTAATGATCCTGACCCTGAACAAAACATCTCCATGGTCATCCTGGCCGAGTTGGATTTGCGATTCTGGTATGGATCTTTCGAGGATATACCGGGTTTTGTCTCTGGAAAAAGGGATATCCGTATATCGGGTGATTCTGGAGCTGTAGATTGTATTTTCCCGGTTATCGATTACCTTTATCCAGTAAAGATCCGGGGAATAGGGAAGGTTTGACAGATCGTAGGGGGGCTGTTTTTTCTTCTGAAGCTCCATCTGTTCCACAAGGGCCTCGGCCATATGCTCCATCTCCTTATCGATGATTTTAAACGGCTGCTCCATGAGTTCAAAAAAAATAATGGAGGAAAACGCAACCGTCGACAAAAGGGCTGTGCCGGAAATCCACAGGGCTATTCGTTTGCGTATCTTCATGGGATGTCGTCAATTATGAATCCAATGCCCCGGATCGTTCGGATGATGCCGGGGGGGTTATCATCGGTCGAGGCTATCTTTTTCCTCAGATTTTTGATGTGTACGTCAACAAAATTAGACATGGAAAAAGGATCAAACTCATTTCCCCAAACATGCTCGGCCATGTTGAATCTTGACACGACGCTGCCCTTGTTGTGCAGCAGGAATTCAAGAATTGAGAACTCTTTGGCCGTTAAGTTAACTGGCTCATTGTTCAGCAAGACCCTTCGGCTTATGGTGTTGAGACTCAGGTTGCGAGCCTTGAGAACCGGGTCCCGCTTGCCGTCCCTTCTCAGGAGTGCCCTTATTCTGGCCATTAATTCCGCCATGGAAAAAGGTTTTGCCAGGTAGTCATCGGCCCCGTAATCAAGCCCCCTGACCCTATCTTCCACATCCCCCCTTGCCGTGAGCATGAGCACCGGCGTGTCGAGCCCTGTTTCGCGCATGTGTTTAAGGACGCTCAAACCATCCATAAGGGGCAGCATGATGTCGAGGAGAATCAGGTCATAGGGGATCTCAAATATCATATCCAGTGCTTTTTCACCATTTTCAGCCGTTTCAATGTGATAATGCTTCCTCTCCAGAGCCCCTTTTAGATGGTCAAGGAGTTCCGAGTCGTCGTCCACAATGAGAATATTCAAAGGACAAGGCTCCAAATAACAACCACAAGAACGATGCTTACAAAAACAGCGGCCGACCCTAAATCCTTTGCCCGCCCGGCCAATGGATGACGTTCCAGGCCGATCCGGTCAACCGCAGCCTCCAGGGCTGAATTTAAAAGCTCGGTTATCAGAACAACCAGAAGAGAGGAGATCATCACGGCCCTTTCGACGTTGGTTTTACCGAAATAAAGTGCCGCCGGAACCCCGATTGCCAGGATAGAGATCTCCTGGCGAAAGGCTGTTTCATGGACAAAGGCAGCCTTTAACCCGGCCAGGGAATATCCTGCAGCCTTGACGATGCGGGCGATACCGATTGGTTTTAATGGGCTCATTTGCCGCTTTCCCCTGTGAATTTCTGGTTTACTGCAAGATCAACTGCGTTGTCGAACCATCTGTTAATCCTGTTTTTAATGATATAATCTGCTCCCTGGTAGTATGCCACCAATTCCCGGGCAAGGGGATAGGAATTTTTTATTTTTTCCAGGGAGAGGTCTTTTAGATCCAGGTTTATGCGATGAATCTCTTGTGTGGGTGAGAGGATTAAAAGTTCCTGATCTTTAAGAAGGCCCAGTTTCTGGTAATTTGCGATCAAGGCCCTTGGTTTAAAATCAGGGGCAAGGATGTCCCTTCCAAAGAACAGGCTGTCATAGGAAAAACCAAGCAGAGAGAGCAGGGTCGGTGCCAGATCCATCTGGCTTGACAAACGGTCTATCTCCCCCGGTTGAAACTGACCGGGGCAATAGATGAAAAGGGGGATATGGTACTTATCCACGGGCAGTCCGACCTTGCCGGCACTCGAGGCGCAATGGTCGGCCAGAACCACAAACACGGTCTTGTCAAACCAGGGTCTGCCCGCAGCTTTTTTGATCAGTTCTCCCAGGGCATAATCGGTGTATTTTACACCGCCAGACCGGCCGCTCCCATTTATGCCCTCACCCGGTACAAGGTCGATCTTTCCCTGGGGATAGGTGAACGGCTGATGGTTGCTGGTTGTCATGATGTGAAAGAAGAAGGGCTTTCGTGAGTCATGAACCCTGTCGGCTTCAGCAACGGCCCGATTGTAAAGGTCTTCATCTGAAACTCCCCAGGCGTTTTTAAAGGTGATCTCCCCATCACTGAGGCTTGTCTGATCAACAACCCTGTATCCATTGCCTGAAAAAAAGGCGTTCATGTTGTCAAAATATCCCCGGCCCCCATAGAGAAAGGCCGTATCATACCCCTTGTCCCTGAACACCTTGCCAAGGCTGTACATGTGGTCGTTATCCGGTCTTTTTACAATGGATCGGCCCGGTGTCGGAGGGATGGACAGGGTAATGGCCTCAAGCCCCCGTGTTGTCCGGGTGCCGGTGGCATAAAAATTTGTGAAGAGCAGGCCTTTTTTAAACCATTCATCCATAAACGGGGTGATGTCGGCCTGCTGACCAAAGCGGGTGAGAAACTCTGCACTCAGGCTTTCAACTGAAATCAGGATCACGTTGAGTCGTCTCTGGGGTCTGGTTGAGCGCACCTGCCTTGCAATGTTATAATTCTCCTGACTGTATGGCTTGTCATTCAGGGCAAACACCTCTTGTTTGAGGGTTTCTGACAGGATGTCGTCATCCCCGGTTGTATAAAACTGCCGAAAATCAAGGGTGTTGTTGCGAAAAGCGGCAAACAGCTGATACGGTCCGTTTGACGCAATTTCATTAACATAGTTGTTTGCGGATCGATTCCGCTGGGATTGATCCAGAAGAGACAGCGATGCAACGGGTATCACAAGCAGGCACAGGGCAATCCCGGCCCTTGTGGACAAACGTTCCTTTACGGCCATTGCCTTTAAAAAAGAGGGACGCATCAGATAAAACGTAAGGGCCGTCAGAATCAAGAGAATGGGTAAAATCCAGAACACTGGATAGGATTCAAGGATATTATCCGCAACCTCCCGGCGGTAAACCAGATAATCCACAGAAATAAAGTTAAACCGCACATCAAATTCGTTCCAGAAGAACCATTCAGCAACCACGGAGAAGCAAAGGGCGTACACGATGAAAAAAAGGGTTGCCTGGGCTGAGAGGCGGACCACAAAAGTGTTGAACCACCTGTTGGGTATAATGACGAGAACAATGACAAATGGAATCGAGAAATAGCCGAGAAAGGCGATATCGTACACGATCCCCTGGCCGAACATATATAAGAGATCAATGGTTCCATGGTCAGTAAGCGGCCAGCTCCTTACCAGGAAAACGGTCCTCAGCAGAATAAAACCTGCAAGGGCGGCAATCCATGCCTGGAAAATAACGGCAAAGCGTGTTTTGGGATGGTTAAAAATTCTATTTGTCATTTGGGTTCTCCTTGGAGGGGTTCTCCCTGGGATAATTCTCCCAGGGCAAGCGCTTTTTGGTAGGTCTTGTTGACAATCCTGGTGTATTGTTCGGGAAAGAAAATACGATAAGATACAAGGGCAGAATACCAGCAGATGACCAGGGTAAAGAGATCATGGCTCGGGAAATGGGCACCCCGCACCTGCTGGCCTGCTCCAAAAATCAGGCCCAGGCTGAGACCGGCCATAAGGCCGTAAATTTTCCGGCAACACCCCAGGTGCCCCATGACAAAGTAGAGGGATAAAAAGGCATAGCCTCCAGATGCATGGCCTGCCGGGAAGGCATGGCCTACCCCAAGCCCCGGGGGAACAGGGTCAAACAGCCGGATGTGGGGAAGCGTGCCTGAAAAAAGGGCAAGATCCCAGGGAGTATAGATGTGGGTCAGGTGCTTGCCCGCACCAACAAAGAGCGGTCCGGCACCTGCTGCCACCAGGAAATAAACCATGAGCCGCCGCTGATTTTTAAGGATGGAAGAAAAAAATGAGAGCGCAAAAACCACCAGCCAGGCAAGACCTGCTGCAAGATCCAGATATCTTCCCCACTTATGGATGACGGTTTCAAACAGCCAATGCTCCCGGAACGGCCAGGAATGAGTTTGATTATCATAAAAATGAGAGACCCACCAGAGGTCGAACCCGCTGTATTCAAAAAAAATTGCCGTGAGAACCAGGAAAAAAGGCGCTGCTACCATGATAAAAAAGCGATCACCATTGGCTTCCTGCCATGGGCTAAACGAGGCCCTGAAGTCGTTGTACATTTTCTGCCATCCATATTGTCCAATTTGTTAAACTCAGGACCGCAGAATTTATTTAATCTGAGGTCCTTATGAATGCAGAACATAGCACGGGCTTTGTGAAGAAATCGTGAAGAGAGGGTGGCAAAACAAAAGGGGCGGTTCTTAATGAACCGCCCCTATTATCTACTACCTACTGACTACTGTTTACACTTGGCGCCCATGGAAATCCCAAGCTCCAATGCACGGTTGTTCATCTCGACAAAATCCCTGGGTACCCTTGCCTTGATCACCTCCATGATGGAGGCTGGCTTGATAAGGTCGGTGATGCCGATCAAGGCCCCGAGAACGCTGATGTTAAAGACAATGGGTTTACCGATTTTTTCCATTACCGTCTCGTAAACGGGAAGCTCTATCTGCCTCCCATCCACCTTTTTAAAGGTGGTGACAAAACGGGAATCTGTCAGCAGCAGCCCGCCCGGTCGTATGATCGGGGAAAACGAGGTGTAGGCCTCCTGGGTTAGACAGACAAGAATATTGGGCTGGGTAACCTCGGGGAAATCAATCTCGGTATCGGACAGGATCACATCGCTCCTTGTGGCTCCTCCCCTTGCCGCAGCCCCATAGGTCTGGGACTGGGTTGCATGCATGCCCTCATGGATGACAGCGGCCTCGGCCAGGATGATGGCGGCGGTGATAACCCCCTGCCCGCCTGAACCTGAAAATACGAGTCTGGTTCGTATCATGATTTTGCCCCTCCCATTGCCCGCTTGATGACCTCTTCGTAGGCCTCACAGTACTCAGGCCTCTCCTCGTCCACAAAGATTCCCCGGGGAAGAAGCGCTGGATTTTCAGCCAGGGCCCTGGACCCGATCTTTGCCGTGTTTGACCTGTAAAGTTCAAGCATGCTTGAGGCATCTCCCTCCTTGTTTTTCCTGCCAAAGTGGGTGGGACACTGGGAAAGAATCTCCACAACCGAAAACCCCTTGTGGGCTATGGCTTTTTTCAGGATGTTCACGGCCTCCAGAACATGGTAGGTGGTGCTCCTTGCCACAAACGAAGCTCCGGCAGCCGCAGCTATCTTTACAACATCAAAGCTGTTGTCAATGTTGGTGTAAGGGGCTGTGGTCGCCTTGATACCCACCCCGGAAAGGGGTGAAAATTGGCCGCCGGTCATGCCGTAAATCCTGTTGTTCATAACGATGGCCGTCATATCGATGTTTCGTCTGGCCGCATGGATAAAGTGATTTCCGCCAATTGCAAGGGCGTCGCCGTCGCCCATGGGTACCAGGAGGTTGAGTCTGGGTGTGCTGAGCTTGACTCCGGTGGCAAAGGCAAGGGCCCTGCCGTGGATGGTGTGCAGCGAGTGAAAGTCCACATAGCCTGAGATCCTGGCAGAGCATCCAATGCCCGAGGTCATGACAATGTCATTCTTGTCAAGCCCCAGGGCCTCAACAGCCCTTAACAGCGAATTCAGTACCGTTCCATGGCCGCAGCCCGGGCACCACATGTGGGGGAAAAACCGCTCCCTTAAATAATCCTTGACACTCATTTCACACCCCCCTTCCCTGGATAACCCTGAGAAGCTGCTTGATATTGGATGGAGTTATCAGATGCCCGTCAATCCTGTTGGCCAGAAAAACCCGCTCGGGTTGTTCAACGGCCGCCTTTACATGGCGCATCACCTGGCCCATGTTCATCTCCACAACGATCACGGCCCTGGCGCCCCTGCATCGCTCCCGGACCATCTCCTCGGGAAAGGGCCAGATGGACTGAAGTTCGAGGACTCCAATCTTTTCTCCCCTCTGCCTGCGGTTCTTGGCAAGGTGAATGGCGGATCTGGCGGAAGAGCCATAGGAGACAAACAGATAGTCAGCATCCTCAAGGAAGTGCTCCTTGTACCGGGTGATGGTGTTGACGTTATTTTCAATCTTGTCCACCAGATGATGCAGAAGTCCGTCCACAATCTTGGGATTGTTCGAAGGAAACCCCCACATGTCGTGGAAGAGTCCGGTAACGTTGTACCGGTGATCCCCTCCGAAATCGGACATGGGGAGCCTGCCATCCTCCCGGGGCAGATAGGGGTGGTAATCCACACCCTTGCGAACCGAGGTTCGGAGCCTGTCCACCAGGGGAATCTCCCCCTCTTCAGGAATTATAAGCTTTTCCCTCATATGACCCACGGCCTCGTCAAACAGCAGGATCACAGGAGTTCTGTAAGTTTCCGCAAGGTTGAATGCATCCACAGTCATGGCAAACACATCCTGGTGGTTGGAGGCGGTAAGGGTTATGATGGCATGATCCCCATGGGTTCCCCACCGGGCCTGGTTCACGTCCCCCTGGCTCACATGGGTGGGATTCCCCGTGGAGGGTCCGCCCCTCTGGACATTCACCACCACGCAGGGAATCTCGGCCATGCAGGCATATCCCAGGGCCTCCTGCTTGAGGGAGAACCCCGGGCCGCTCGTGGCGGTCATCACCTTGTGGCCGGTCAGGGATGCGCCGATAATAGCGCACATGGAGGCGATCTCATCCTCCATCTGGATAAACTTGCCCCCCCTCTGGGGAAGCCTGACGGCAAGGAGTTCAGCAATTTCCGTTGACGGGGTTATGGGATATCCTGCAAAAAAATCAATGCCGGCATAAAGGGCACCCTCGACACAGGCTTCGTTTCCCTGGACAAACTTGATCTGTTTATTCATTTTTCTCATCCTGGTCTGTTATCACTTCAATGGCAAGATCAGGGCACCTGAGCTCGCACAATTTGCAGCAGATACAATCTTCGGGTCTTGCCGCAATCACCTTTTCCATGGCATCTAGCTCCAGCACCTGTTTTGGACAGAAATGGACACAGATACCGCAACCCTTGCACCATTCCCGATTTATCAAATGTTCCTTTAGTTTCAGTCTGGCCATAATATCCTCTTGGTTAAGAGTGACGAATCACCGATACGATCTTTACGTAAATAAGCGATTTACCGTTTCATGTCAAGGTGTGCCGGGATTCCTCATACGATGAATTCATTCTAACCGTCAATCCATCAATTTTAGGGCCTCAGGGGCGTCAAATTATTTTACCACGAAGAACACGAAGAGCACGAAGATTCCCTTCCTTCTTGGCCTTCGTGTTCTTCGTGGTTTTTTAAAAAAAATCATCTTGGCACATTTCAAGGCTGTTGCTGAAAAAACCAGCAGAGCATGGCATTCTTTTTTATCTCTAACAGAATAACTTTACCCTGGGATTTCTCATTTAGAGGTCAATGTGGGCGCTCCCGTCAATAAACAAATGTTAACCACGAAAGGCACGAAAAAACACGAAAGAAAGATTGAAAAATTATACTCCCCTTTCGTGCCTTTCGTGGTTAAAGCATTTTTTTTGATTTGCTGAAGGCAAGCCAATGGATTTGCAAGACATATCGGAATGTGATAGTAGGAGATCCATGGAAAAGAACGAACAAAGACCCCTTGTTTCGGTGATCATTCCCACCTTTAACCGGGGATGGATTCTAGGAGAGGCTATCAGGTCAGTGTTAGATCAGACCTACCGCTCCCTGGAGATAATTGTTGTGGACGACGGCTCCACGGACGATACCCCGAACCTGCTTCACACCTTTGGCCGGCAGATCGAGGTAATTTTTCAGGCAAACAAAGGGGTGAGCGCAGCAAGAAATGTTGGAATCAAAAGGAGCCGGGGAGATTTGATCGCCCTGCTTGACTCAGACGACCTGTGGACCCCGGACAAAATCCAGCGCCAGGTGGCTTTTTTCAACGACAACCCAGACGCCATGATCTGTCAAACCCAGGAGATCTGGATCAGGAACGGCCGCCGGGTCAACCCAAAAAACAAACACACAAAACAGGGAGGCATGATCTTTGAACCATCCCTTGAACTATGCCTGGTCAGTCCGTCGGCCGTGATGATCAGACCCGCCCTGTTTGACTTAAAGGGCTATTTTGACGAACGCCTGCCAGCCTGCGAGGATTACGATCTCTGGCTGAGGGTTTCGGCCACCCATCCCATACATCTCATGGAGCAGGCCTGCACCATAAAAAGAGGTGGTCACGACGACCAGCTCTCCCGGCAACACTCCCTGGACAGGCACAGGATCGATGCCATTGAACGTCTGTTGGCCGCGGAGATTCTTACCCCAGAACAGCGCAGGGCTGCAAAAAAGGTATTCCAGAAAAAAACCGTCATCTATGGTCAGGGATGTATCAAACGGGGGAGAGCAGACCTGGGGAACCGTTATATAGCAAAGGGAGAACCCGAGTCTCTGCCCGGGGTTGAAACAGTTAGGACCGTAGATTAAAGGGGCGAAACAACCATTTCAAAAAACGGGAGTCCTCCCTGGTCATCCCCCTCCCTCTTAACCTCAGCAACCCTGCTTCTTGATAAGGTGTTCTTTAATTGCATCATGGTGTTGGGCCCCTCGATTATTGTCTCAGCCACGGCCTTTTTCCCAATGATCACCTGGGCAAGAACCCCGGTTCTTTTAGAAAAAGCCACAAGGGCATTTTTTTCCTCAGCAAGAGCTTTAACCTTATCCTCGGCAAGAGAAATCTTGTCTCGTCCCTCCTGGATCTTCCCGACAATAACGTCCTGACGTTGGAAAGCCTTTTCAAGGGAAATCTCCGCCTTTTGTGCGGCCCTATGAAGACCTTTAATCTTTTTTGAGAGTCCCTCTAGGGCCTTGAAGTTCCTGGAACCTTCGAGCGTATCCATCAGACCCTCGATTTTCCCAAGTTCCACCTGGGAACGGTCCTGGATATGGGCAGCATCAGATATTCGCATGTGAAGAGCCTGGTCTTCGGTTTCCAATGCCGCAATCATTATATTCAGACCGTCCACCTGAGCCAGTATTGCCTGTCTCTTTGCGTCCACCTCGGCCTCAAGACTCTTAATGTGGTCATCCACCCCCACCCGTATTCGGCTGGGCGGCGAAGTTTCGGTTCCGATCGTAACTGCCTTAACCCCGTTCCTGGCGATAATGGTTGAAGAGATGATATTTCCGTTCAGGTTATGGCATTCACCGCTTAAAAGCACTGTTGAATCAATGATCTCCTTTTGGACCATCAAGTCGCCAAAGGCCCGGATAAACGAATTATTAACGTATCTTGCCTGGACAGAGCCCTGGACCCGTACGAGCTTTGCATCAATGATCCCTCCCCTGACATTGAGATCCCCTGTGAGTTTGATATTGGCCCCCTCGATCTGCCCTGCGGTTAAATTGGTTCCCCTTACACTGAACCCTTCCTTAATAACACCGCCCACAACGATATTTCCCTTAAAGTTGATGTTGCCGGTCTCGAAATCCACATCCCCCTTGATGATCAACTCGGCAAGAACCGACACATTCCCCAGGGGGTCAAGGTGGGGCTGTCCATCGCAATCGGCATAAATCTTCAACCCATCCTCGGATAAACTTGCTCCCTGGCCTGCCCTTAAGATACGATCTGCGGGATCGGCAACCGGGATCAGGGCGCCTGAGACATCCATGCCCGGATTTCCCTGGACAGGGCATGTTCGTTCGGCAAGAAGCGATCCTTGAGTTACAAAGGGAATATCTCCACGCTTTCTAAAATCGATACTGCCATCGGATTTCACCTCTCCGGCATGGAGAAAGTCCGTTTGAAAGTGATAAACCACGCTTGCATCAACAGAAAGAACAGGGGCTCTGCCCTGGGCAATGACAAAGGGCTCTGCCCCAGATGCTGCAGCGGAAAGCCAGGTTTCTATCATGGAGTCTTCCTTGATTCCAAATCGAACTCCAAGATTTTCAAGACCCTGCTTGATTGCCTCGACCGTCACCACTTCCGGATTAGATTTTTTCAAACTCGCAAAGGCGGTTACCCCATCGTCTGAAACCGTGAATTCAATATACTTATCAAGCGGATCGGCAGAGACCTGATCTCCTGAATCGTTGGCTGAATCACCGGAGGACGATCCCTCCTGACCAGCGGCTTCAGCACAGAGCAGGACAAAAAACTGAGCCAGGGATTCTTCGGGCCGGGACGTGGGTGAAGCTATTCGTACAGAGTCGTAGGCCATGGGCTCAATCGTAATACCAGCCTCAGCACCGGCATTGTTAAGCAGAGTCAAGGCAATGTTTGAAAGATTCTGAAAGGCAAGGGCAAAGCTTGCAGGCGAAAAGGGAACGGTCTCTGACCGAAAAAACTCTTCAAGGGTGATGGGGGTCGTTGGCCTGAAACCTGCCTTTAACCTTGATTGTTCAACCCGAAGTTGCTTTGCCTTTACCTTTATTTGGGTGGCAAACAGCTCTTCCCGGTTTTTAAAGTTTTTTGCCAGTTTGTACATCTGCCGGTTCTGACGCTCCGTAACCCTGATCAGATTTGCCCGTTTCATCTCCATGGCATGGGCATCGAGACAGAGGTTTACCTGAAGGAGAAAATCCTCGTCTGCAAAGGGAACTGCCATGCAGGCATGAACCCCAGCCCTGTTAACGGCACCGATCACAGTCTCAATTTCAACGGGATTTGTGATGATCATTCTCTGGGTCAAGGGAGAGGTGAGTTTCGCCTGCTCAAGAATCTGATCCCCACCCATTACGGGCATCCTGTAACTTGAGATGACAAGGGAAAACACCGGGTCCTGTCGCTCTTCAAGCAAGGCGAGTCCCTCAAGGGCGGTGGTTTTGGATTGAATCTTATGACCTGCACCTGTTAACACCTTCTCCATGCGGGACCTGAGCTCCTGATCATGTTCGATAATGAGAATATCATGCTGTTTAGTATCAGTCATTTATCCCCTTTCTCCAGTACCAATGGTCTCGGGCATGGAGAACCCATTTTTTTCTGCAAGGGCCTGGAATTTTAAGAACATCTGTCCCATAAGGTTTGTATAAAAATCCGTCATTTTTCCCTGGGTCAAAAGTTTATTCTCCCTGACAAGGGCCAGAACCGACATTGCAATCAAGGTCTCCCCCTCCGCGTGTTCCAGGAACAGGGTAATCTTTTTGATCTCCCGGTCCAATTGCTCAAGAGTCTTTTGATGGGATTCGGCCCGTTCCTTGAGATCGCAGTTGTACATGTACAATTTTGCATTCTGCTCCTTTGCCAGGGCAAGGAGTTGAACGTTCTCAAGCCCCACCTCATATTGGGCGAGTCCCGAGCGAACGGTCCTGAAGAACTGATCGATGCCCAGGGGTTTTAGAAGATAACAAAAGATAGACCCCCGGTTGACCGCTGCAATGATAACATCCATGGTCGGATCTTCTGCCACAAAGAAACGCACCGAACCGGGTGTGAGTTTCCTGGCCTTTTCGAGAAATTCATAACCCTGGATATCGGACAGGTGCTGGGCTGAGATGATTATGGAGAATGGTTTTACAGCGTTTCTTATCCTTTCGACCCCAAGCTCTCCGCTGGGGGCAGAAACCATTGTTACACCGATTTTTGCAAGCGTTTTTTCAATCCAGCCTGTTAAATTTTCATCCTTATCAACCACAAGGACAGCATGGTGAAACTTCTCTTCCATTGAATCCGTTCCTTTTATCCAGCAAATACCCTGCCAAGGCCTGGGAAGCCGCCTTCCAGGGGTAAGGCTCCTTATAACCGGCACGGCCGGAGCGAGAGATGGCATCCGGCCACAACGAATATTGAAACTCCGCTACCTATGGCGCTTCGAAGCGAGTTTCATATAATCTATTCGAACAAAATGTATAATCGGACACATTGACTGATTTATCAAGCAGAATTGAAAATTTACAAGGGAATCAGATCATGGCCTGGATTTTCTGCCACAGGGTGTTGAGCCTTTTGGGGGAAATTTTCACAGGAGTCCCAAGTTCCTGGGCAAACACAGAGACCCTGTACTCCTCGATCATCCAGTAAAATTCTTCCACAGCAGCAGACTTTTCCCCTGAAGACTCCCCCGTGAGGGAGCCTAAAAGTTGATTGAGTTTCCGGGTATGGCCGGCCACCGACTCCGCCTTGGCAGCATCCTTCACAGGATCGATGGCTCCACGTTCGGCCCGGATTCTGATGGCCGCCACATAGCGTTCAAGAAGCTTGATTCTTTCGATATCGTAGAGATCTGGAAACAGCTCGGGCAAAAGCAGGGCAAGGTCCCTTTCAAGGGTTTGCGCCATTGCCAGAACCCCTGGTCTCTCCCTGGACTTCAGGATAAGAGTTTTTAAAAAAGTCAGTGTCCTGTCGTGTTCGTTAAAAAGTGATACCACGGTTTTCATCAGTTCATCCCCGTGGCGGAATACAAGGGGAAGGCCGGTATCGGCGAGTTCTAAAAAGGCCTTTCTGGTCCTGATATTCCTTGCAAAAAGATCACGGAACACACAGGATACAAGGGCCCGTTGGAACCGTTCCCATCCACCGAACTTTGCCGCTCCGGCCCTAAGATGGGACCATTTTTTAACGTCCCGCCTAAGGGCCTTGAAGTCGTCCTCAAAGCAGATGGCAAACAACCGCTGCACCCCTGAGACATGGGTTCTGAGAGCCTCATCCTCGGACTTAAACAGCCTCAGACAGACCTTATCCTGCTCACACCGCAGCCCATAATGGACGTTGTAGGAGAAATCATCCTTACCGCCCAGGAGAACAGGCGAACTGATATCTCCAAGGTCCCAGGCAGTAACCCCCGTCCGTTCCAGCCGCCTTTTCGCATCCTCAAACAACCGGTCATCGGAACCATGGCCCCTTGCATATTTGCCAAGCACCTCGTTCTCCCTGGATGCGGCCATCTCTTTCCCCCCGGCATCGGTGATGGAGATACGAATTTTAAGGTGGTCCTCAAGGGTGTCATCCGACCAGGCAGACTGGGGGATATCAACATTGAACCGCTGCTTTATAAGGTGGCTCAGTTCGACAAAAAGCGGGCGGTCCGACTCGGGCAGGAGCCCGGCCAATGCGGCTGCCGTGTCTGCAACCGGTACGAGGCGCACCCGGAATCTTTTGGGCAGGGCCTTGATAAGGGCGGCAATTTTTTCCGTCAAAAGCCCTGGAACCAGACGATCTATCCTGGCGACACTCACCGAGGCCGCAGAGGCCGCCGGCACCTTGACCGTTACCCCGTCTGTCTCCGCCCCCGGCTCAAATCCGTACTCAAGGCGAAAGCTTCCACCGCCCATCTCAAGGGAGTCTGGAAACTTCATCAGCTCCTCAGCATCCGGGGAGCGCTGCTGGAGATCCTCGACGGTCATGCGCAGGAACTTGTCAGACCCCTTTTCTTTTAAAAACCGGGTAAAGGTGGCAAGGTTTGAGAAATCCCGATCCAGGCGCTGCTGGTAGAATAAAAACATGTCATCTTCGGTCACAACGATATCCCGCCGCCTGGTCTTTTCCTCGGCCCTGCGAAGTTCGTCAATGAGCTCCCGGTTGCGGACCATGAACCCAAGGGGCCTTACCACCTCCTGCTCCACAAGGGCCTGGCGGATAAAGATCTCACCTGCCTCTTCCGGATTGACCTTACCGTAGGCAACGGTTCGTTCGGGCACGATCACAAGGCCGAACAGAGAGACCTGCTCATTGGCCACCACCTCCCCCCGCTTCATCTCCCACCGGGGAGCAGACCAGGTTCGGGTCAAAAGCTCCTGGCCCACATCCTCGAGCCATTGGGAATCGATGTTGGCAACAGTCCTTGCAAAGAGCTTTGAAGTCTCGACAAACTCGGAGGCAACGATCCAGGAACCGGCACGATTGTACAGCCCAGAGCCTGGAAAGATCACCGCCGACCGGCCCTTGGTGGCGGTGTAGATGTTTTTCTCTTTTTTAAGGGCTATGTTTGCGAGGTAACCCGCAAGGATGCTCCGGTGAAGGGCCGTGTACAGGGGGCCCCCTACTTCAAATGATTTTCCCTTGAGCCCCTTTGTTCCCGTGGGCCGCGAGGATGTGCCGCCCCTGGTGATGCCGTGTTCGTTGAGGACCGACCGGATCTGGTGCTGGATGTCGCCCCACTCCCTGAAGCGCCTGAAGGAAAGGAAGTTGTCCTTGCAGAAGCGCCGCACCCCGTTCCGGGTCTTGATGGTTTTTTCTGCCTCTGCATAGGCGTTCCAAATGTTTAAAAGGGTGATAAAATCCGACGAGGGATCCCTAAATGGGGCATGCATCTGATCGGCATGCTGGGCCTTGTCCTGGGGTCGAACCCGGGGATCTGCAATGCAAAGGGCAGACACGATGATGATGGCCTCGTCAAGGCAGCCCTCACGGTCTGCCTCAAGAAGGATTCTTGCAAGCTTGGGGTCCACCGGAATCCTTGCCATTATCCGCCCCCGGGGCGTGAGGGCATACCCCGTCCTGGTGTTGTTTTTACCCCTGCCCTGATTTTTACCCCTGGTCTGGCGGATGGCGCCAAGCTCCAGAAGGGTATCAAACCCGTCCTTGATGCTCTTGGGTGCCGGGGGATCGATAAAGGGAAAGGCCGCCACATCCCCGAGGCGCAGCGAGATCATCCTTAGGATAACCTCGGCAAGGTTGCTCCTCAAAATCTCAGGCGAGGTGAAAAGCGGGCGGGACTCGAACTCTTCCTCACTGTAGAGCCGTATGCAAATGCCGTTGGCCACCCTGCCGCACCTGCCCATTCTCTGGTTGGCGCTGCTCTTTGAAATGGGGGAGACCGGAAGAGCCGTGGTTCTTGTCCTTGGCGAATAGTGAAGGATCCTGGCAAGGCCTGAATCCACAACGTATTTGATGCCGGGAATGGTGAGTGAGGTTTCGGCCACGTTGGTTGAGACAATGATCTTTCTGCCGACCCCCCGGGTAAAGACCCTGGACTGATCCCTGGCAGACAGCCTCGCAAAAAGAGGAAGAACCACACTGCCAGGATATTTTCGACCCTGGAGCAGCTCGATGGTCTCCTCGATATCCCGCTCGGTGGGCATGAACACCAGGATATCCCCGGTGCGGGACTGGCTCTGGATCTCGTCGACTGCCCGGACCGCAGCCTCCACATACCCCTGGTCATCAGCCTGGTCGTCCAGGTCGTCATCCTCTTGGTTGTCAATGGGAGCGTACCTCACCTCAACGGGAAACATCCTGCCCGACACCTCTATCACCGGTGCATTGTCAAAGGCCCTGGAAAACTTCTGTGTATCGATGGTGGCCGAGGTGATGACAAGGGTAAGATCCCGCCGTCGTTTCACAAGGTTTCTCAATATACCCAGGATAAAATCGATGTTCAGGCTTCGCTCGTGGGCCTCATCCACGATGATGGTGTCGTACTCGTTCAAATAGGGATCCTGCTGGGTTTCTGCAAGCAGGATGCCGTCGGTCATGATCTTTATGATTGAGTTCTTTGAGGTGCGGTCGTCAAACCGGATCTTATGCCCCACAAGATCCCCTGCCTGCTGGCCCAGCTCCTCTGCTATCCTTGCCGCAACGGTAATGGCTGCAATGCGTCTTGGCTGGGTGCAGGCGATCTTTCCAGCAGCTCCCCTGCCTGCGGCCATGCAGAACTTGGGAATCTGGGTGGTCTTACCCGATCCTGTCTCGCCGGAAATGATAACAACCCGATGGGTCTTGAGGGCATGGATGATCTCATCCTTTCTGGCGGTGATGGGCAATTCCGGCATGTAGGAGATAACGGGCATGGATGCCTCTCTTGCTGCCCGTTCCTGCCTGGACCTTTCCACCCGACCTTCAAGGGATACAACCTGGGAGCGGATCTTGTCATGGTCTGGATTTTTCTGTTTGATCGTCCCCTTTAAGCGTCGAAGCGCCTGAATCAATGAGTTGCGATGGGCGCACATGGTCTGGGGCAGCAGCTGCTCAATCTTTTTCACTCTTTGCATGGTCAGGAATATTAATACACACAGTCAAAATGTCAATTCTTATGGATCTAAAACATAAAAAGGTTGACAGGAATAAAAGAATAGGGGAAATAACAATGATGTTATAAATGATCTGGCTGGAAGTTCTCCGGCCAAATAGCATTGACCAAGAAATATTGACCAGATCACATGGATCAGGTAGTATCGACCAGATATTCGGTATAGAATGTGTCAATACGCTTAAGCTTTAATATAATCAGGGAGGACAGTAGAGCATGGGTGACGCAGCGATTAAAATTGGAGGAAAAAGAAAGAGCGTTTTCAAGGACAAGGTGATGAAGCTTCTGCCCGACGGCGGAAATCTCAACGCCTGCCTTACCTGTGGCGCATGCGCCTCAGGTTGTCCCGCAACCGGTCTCAGGGGAATGGATCCAAGAAAATTCCTGAGAATGGCGGCCCTTGGAATGGATGAAGAAATCTTGAGTTCCGACTGGATCTGGATGTGCACCATGTGCCAGAGATGCATCTATGTCTGCCCGATGCAGATCAACATACCCCAGCTTGTGTACAACGCAAGGGCGGAAGTTCCGAGGGCGGAAAGGCCCAAGGGAATCCTCGGCTCCTGCGATGCAGCCCTTACCAATGAATCAGGCAGCGCCATGGGAACGCCGGTTGACGACTTTATCTTTGTTGTGGGCGATGTGCTTGAAGAGTACCAGGAGTCCCAGCCCGAGTTTGCAGACATGGAGGCACCCATTGACAAACCCGGTGCAGAAATTGTCCTGAACCAGAACTCAAGGGAGCCGGTAACCGAACCTGATGAGATGGTGCCCCTCTGGAAGATCCTTCACCTGGTGGGTGCAGACTGGACCTACACCAGCAAGGGATGGGCAGCAGAGAACTACTGCCTGTTCCTGTCCGACGACGAGGCCTGGAAGCATCTGACCCAGCAGACGGCGGCTGCCGCCGAGGAGGTGGGCTGCAAGACGTTCATGAACACGGAGTGAGGCCACATCACATTCTCAATCCTGGCAGGATTGAAAAAATTCGACATCAAGCACAGCTTCGAAGTAAAGAACATCTACGAGTACTATGCAAAATGGATCAGGGAGGGCAAACTCAAGGTAAATTCTGACTGGAACAAGGATCTCAAGATCAAGTTCACGGTCCAGGATCCCTGTCAGATAATTCGCAAAACCTTTGGTGACCCCATTGCAGACGACCTCAGATTTGTCGTAAAATCCGTTGTGGGTGAAGAAAACTTCATCGACATGACACCTAATAAATCCAACAACTTTTGCTGCGGCGGCGGCGGCGGGTTCCTCCAGTCAGGATTCAAGGACGAACGGCTGGCCTACGGCAAGACAAAGGACGACCAGATCCAGACAACCAAGGCAGACTACTGCATTGCAGGCTGTCACAACTGCCACGCCCAGATCCATGAGATGAGCCATCACTTTGGCGGAAATTACGGGGTTGTTCACCTCTGGACCTTGATCTGTCTCTCCCTTGGAATCCTCGGACCCAACGAGAGGGAATACCTCAATGACGACCTCAAGGAAGTGAACGTTTTCCATCCAGAATCAGCGATGTAACAAATCAGGGGCAGTCCCAAAAACCGCCCCTGCCGAACTACTACACCCCGAATCGGACCAATCTCCGATTCGGGGTTTTTTTATACCACATGTCGACCTCCTTTTAACGGGCGGAGGTGTAGGGGGCGATCCCTTGCGGCCGCCCTTTGCGGCGGCAAGCTCGGCGGGAGTTTCTTATAACCGGCACGGCCGGAGCGAGAGATGGCATCCGGCCACAACGAACATGAAAACTCCTCCAATAACAACACTTTGGCGAGAGTTTCATATAACCCACATGTCCTGCGGACACAACGAAGAATGAAACACGATGATACAGGGCGGACACTAGTTTCATTCCGCCCCCTTTGGTTATCCTGACCGAAACGCAAAACGTCGGGGGTCAC
>Ga0265295_1003720_pt1 | contig 21670 bp, 25 predicted proteins | sample Munlansysbiofilm_FD_192503 | JGI IMG/M metagenome (GOLD analysis project Ga0265295, IMG submission 192503) | Leachate microbial communities from a municipal landfill in Southern Ontario, Canada - Methane capture system biofilm | ecosystem: Engineered > Solid waste > Landfill > Unclassified ...
GCGCTCATTGCTTCAGATGCTGCTATTACATGAGGAAGGAAAAGTGTTCCTGCTTCGAACTGGTCTCCTACTTCATTCATTCCAGCGGTGAATCCATCCTGAATAAGATCAACAGGATCTACACCTGCATCCAAAGATTCCTGTGCTACTGCTTCACATGCATCATTGTCAAAATCTAAAACCGCTGCTTTTGCTTTTGCGATAATCTCTTCTTTAGTTGCCATTTTTTGTACCTCCATTCACATTCAATTACATACTGGCTCTGAACGTCTTGTCAGCTTTATCTACAACTGCCTGCATGTCTTTGAGCAAGTCAGCGTCTATTGGTTCTACTTCATGGTTCTTCATGACGTCAACGACTTTTTCATGAGCAACCGTTGCAATTTCTTTTGAACCTGCCATTTCCCAGTCACCGAACATCAATCTGTCAAGGAGCATTGGGTTGGATGGAAGTTCAATGTACTTCCTTGTAGTCTTGTGTGCAAGGAAGTTGTTTCCTATGCCTACCTCGTCTATAGCTTCAACTGCAAGTGTTTCCTCGTCTACGGGGATTCCCTGCATTGCCTTCTTGGCCATTGAGACCATGTCATTGTCAAGAACGAGCTGTTCAAGTGAGAATGTCATACCGAGCTCAAGCATACCTGCACCATATATAGTGTTTGCACCTGAAAATGCAGGAAGAAGTGTAGTCATTGTTTTCTCATGGCCAGCCTGACCATCAGGTACTTTAGCATCAGACTACGAGCCTGCTACAAATGTAGGAAGACCATAATACTGACCGAGTTTTGCCACAGCTGCACTAATAAGCGCAAGTTCTGGGGAACCTACTGGTGCTGTACCTTTCTTCAGGTCAAATGTTGTGGTTGAACTACCATACCATACTGGTGCACCTGGATTGGTAAGCTGTGCAAGTACAATACCTGAAAGTACTTCTGCGTTATGTGTAACAAGTGTACCTGCAAGGTGAACCGGAGATGAACCGCCAGCCATTGCCATACTAAGTACGTTAACAGGAGTTCCGAACTTTGCACCCCCCATGATAACCTGACATGCGTTAGCACTTTGTTCAAGCGGGCTTGTAGGACAGACCAGTGTTGAGAATATAGGCTTCTTGCTTGCTTCTTCAGCATCTCCACCGTAGTATGCGGTAGCGATTTCCTGATAGTGTTCCACATTCTCACCTACAGGGTCGATGTGGTGGAAGTGCTTTGTTGTGTTCATCAATGGTGTCAGTGTCTCGTGGACATCCTGTGCACCCTTTCCTGCCCAGTCCCTTGCGGAAACTGCAAGTGAGTAGTAGTTGATGTTCTCTGCCCAGTCACAGAGCTTTGCTGTGTCTGCAACGTCTTTTTCTGTTGAGTCAACGGTTGAGTACTTACCAGGTGCCTCATAGTTGCACATCTTGACACCGGTACCGAAACAGGTCCAGTGCACCTTTCCTTTGTGTTCCTGCTTGACGTTGTGCTTCTTGTCACGTCCCCAGAGGACGAACTTGGAAGGGCAGTCACGCAGTGCCCTGTTAACTACAAACTCAGGGATCTTGACAACCTGTGTCTTTTCATCGACTAAACAGCCACCTTCTTTAAAGACAGCCCTTGCTTCAGCATCTGATACCTGGATACCAGTGTTAATGAAGACATCCATTGTAGCGTAGTGAATTGATCTGAGATCATCCTCAGAGAAAATCTCCAGACTAACGCCCTCTAATTGTCTTCTACCTGGGTAATATTGTTTTACCATTTTCTTAACCTCCAATTATAATTCAATTTCAAGATCATCCTTAGATAATCTTGAAAAAGAGAACATGCATATAGTAGTAGTATGTTCCTGCTAAAGTGTAGAATGGGGTAGTATATAAATGTTACTTATTGGGCCGTTATATAAACGTTTGTACCTGCAAAAAATAGTATCTACATATAAGTATACCCCTTACTGACACAAGGATGAAATAAGTATTAAAACGACACTGAAACCGTTTTTGCTAAAAAAAATTTAAAAATATTGCTAAGTACACCACGATACAAGTGCGTACTATATTAATGTTACTATTATCCGTCAATAATAGTAATACAATATGAGCTTTTCTATAAAGATAATTTGCATGAAAGTAAAATAACATACATAAATTATTGACTTCTTGATGATGACATTAAGATAAATATAAATAATTACACACTTGGTATATTAATTTGCATTAAGAGCACATGCATATTAAATTAAAAATGATATCTATTGATAGTGTTTTTTGAGTTCACAGTGTTAAAATCAACCAATGCATATATATAGTTTGTTTTTGCAACAACCCAAGAAACAAATAATACAATAAAAAAGGAGTTTACAAAAAATGAGCTATAGCCTTGGCATAGATGCGGGAGGAACTTACACCGATGCGGTTCTTCTAAATGATGATGATGAAACCATAATTCAATCCAGTAAAGCATTGACAAGCTATCCTGATCCACTGGAAGGAATAAAACAAGCTATTGAAAGATTAGACCCCATATGCCTCCAGGATGTGAAGGTTGTTTCTGTTTCAACTACGCTTTCCACAAACAGCATTCTTGAAGGTACTGGCTCTCCTGTTGCTATGATACTTATTGGAAATTATGATATTAAAAAAGAACTTCCAACCAGGCATTTTTTACAGGTTAGTGGAGGTCATGATCATAATGGTATTGAAACCAATGAGCTGGACATTGAATCTATCAAGGAGTTCGCATTAAAGGTCAAGGACAAGGTTGCAGCTTTTGCAATATCTTCATACTTTAGTGTGAGGAACAATGATCATGAACTACAAGCAAAAGAAGAGATAGTAAAACTTACAGGCCGTCCTGTGGTCTGCAGCTATGAGCTCTCCCAGGATCTCGGAGCTTTTGAAAGAGCTGTAACAGCATTTTTGAATGCACAATTAATACCTGTAACTGAGAAATTCATGACAACCGTTGAAGCAGAAATAAAATCAAGAGGAATTGATGCAAAGGTATTCATGCTTAAGTGTGACGGATCTGTCATTGGCATTCAGAGTGCCCTCAAAAAACCAATTGAATCCATTTTTTCAGGACCTGCTGCAAGTCTTGTCGGAGCTTCATTCCTTATAAAAAGAGATACCTGTGCCGTTATAGATGTAGGAGGTACCAGCACAGATATTTCAGTGATATATAGTGGAGTTCCTGATATGAGCGATTCCGGGGCTGTTGTTGGTGGATGGAAAACCAGGGTCAAAGCCGTGCGTATGGAAACATCGGCAATGGGAGGAGACAGCCATGTGTGGGTAAAAGGTAAAGACATCAACATCGGTCCCAGAAGGGTCATCCCTCTATGCAGGGCTGCTATGCTCTACCCGGATTTCCTTGAACAACTCAAAACAAATCCCATTCCTTCAAAGATACGCCTGGGTATCAATTATCAGCCGACAAAATTCTACCTGAGAACAGATTATGAGGAACTTGAGGCCAGCGAAGAGGAAAAAGAAATACTTAACGCTGTAAAAAAGAGTCCTACATCAACTATGGAGATCTTCAACCGGATAAATAAATACCCTTCCACCACCATATTAGATAGCCTCATACAAAAGAGACTGCTGCAGCCTATCGGTTTCACACTTACTGATGCACTGCATGTACTTGGGGAGTACACAGAAAGAAATGTCGAAGCTGCAAATACAGGTGCTGATCTGCTTTCTTCAATTGTAGATATGGATAGAAATGAATTTGCCAGATATATCAAAAAAGAGTTTGCAAAAAACATGGCATGTGACCTCATATCCTTCTTCCTTGAAGGAGTGGACAAAAATGAAATAAGGAAGATATTTGATATCCAATCACCTGCAAAATTCAAAGTAGATGTTCCTGTTGTATTAATAGGAGGGCCGGTGGCTGCTTTTGTAGAAGATATACAAGAGATACTGAATGCAGAAATCATCCTTCCTGAATATTCCAGTGTAGGAAACGCTACCGGTGCACTAGCTGCAAAAGGTATCCGAAGATTTGAAGTTCTTATCAGACCTGCATCAATGGCAGCTCCTGACTGGGAATTCCTGGTGTTCTCGGAACACGGAAAAAGTAATTTCTACGAATATCAGGAAGCACTTGACTATGCAGTTACCATGGGAGAGACCACAGTTCTTAACTATATGAAAGATGCAGGGCTTGATTCTAATCACATAAAAATAGAGGTTAAAAAAGAGGAAGTTATTCCAGAGGGATGGAAAACACCAATGGAAACAAAGCTTGTAGTGCTTGGAGTTGGTAACAGGAACACTGAACAGGATTAGTGTTAAGAACGAGCTTCTTTGTAATGGTAGAAATGGCTATGAGGACATCATGTCCTCCCCAAACACTAATTTTAAATTTTGGCAGGAACAAGGGTTCCTTCCTTACTCAGCAGAGGAATCTCATAAGGGGGATGATTTACCTGCCATCATCTCATCCAGATTTGGCAGGATATCATCTTCCCTGTTTTCAGAATATAGCATTAAAAATTTATTCATTTCAATATATTTTTAGAATATTTCAGACTTCGTACCAAAGCTTCATTTACATGAAGGATACTTCTATAGGTATCCATAATAAAAAGGGTAACTATTCAGCCTGATAAAAACGCTATCTATAACAATCTTGACAAAAAGTTGAAATGTAAATTTAATTATGAACATTTATTTTGATTGTTACTTAAGCCATTCGTGTTCTCCGTTTCTCTTCAACGTTGTTATTCCTTTGTTCAGGTCAAACCTTGAAATAGATTTTCCGTCCTGTTCATAGGTCTTGATTTTCTGTTCTAAACCCCAATTATAGACGAATCTACATGCTCCGAAGTGCTTAAAAAATAGCTCTTCCTGCTATTTTGTAGGACACATTCTATATTTGTAAGCTTTTAACATACAAACATATATTAGAGTAAATATTATTTATAATTTTGTTAATATTGTATATTATAGAATATGAAAGAAAAAAAATCATAGTAAGTTTTTGTTATTGTATTATGTGATTTTTGTCTGTAGAAGAAGAGTTAAAAGATCTAATATTAAACATTGCTACAAAATCTAATTTTGAAATTATGGAAATGGAAACAGACAAAGACCATATCCATTTACTTATTAAGAGTGAATCTAAATACAGTATCCTATCCATTATCAGATGATTGAAACAGGAAACAACATATCGTTTATGGGAACAAAAAGAACTCCATTTGAAATAATATTATTGGAGAGAACATACATTATGGAGTGATGGATATTTTTGTAGTACCATTGGAAATATTAGCAAAGAAACTGTAGAACACATACGGAATCAAGGGTAATGGACGCTTACATCCCTTATGTTCTTGAACAAAGTCCAAGAACTCCCATTAAATCTCTGATTTAATGCGATGCTAAAGACATAGGGGTTTTACACTCCACTTATAAATACAACTCGACAGCTATTAATAAACAAATGCTGTTTAAAAAGCATGACTCGTATCACCCAGAGTTTATACAGGATGCCGATAAGCACTTCAGAGGATATCTTCAATATGAAAAATCAACGAGATCCTGAAACAAACGAGCTATGGCCTTTTTTAGTTATTCACGGAAACCATGCCACCATCAATAAAAAAGTGGTTGTGTATGACGAGGAAGGTGTATATCAAGTATATACAAAAAATGTCATGTCAAAAGAAGAACTGAAGGAATAAGGATAGCAAATTCTACCAATAAGTCTTGAAGTTCAGAAGTTCTTCAACCATATCCCAATCCTCACCGAAGAACTTGTAATCCTTTATGATATTACCGTTATAACTGATACCATCAATGAAACCGTACCAGTAAACGATCATTCCAACACCAAATTTTTTTTCGTATTCCCTGAACTGCTTTTTAATGTAATGGGCATGTTCCCTCTTATCACCAAAAAGAGCCTTGCTTTCTATCCAGGAAACCTGTACAGCATCGATCTCAATTTCCTCATCCAGCAAAAAGTCAGGAGTTTTTGTGAAACCCTCAGCTCTCAAGTCATTTTCCGACCTGTAAGTCAGTCCATTTTCAGTAAGCCATGTCGCAAGAACAGATTCCCCCAGTTCTCCCTTTTCCGCATGCATATCATGTGCCTTTGAGGAAAAGAAGTAATCGAATTCCATTGCTTCCAGAACTTCCTTTTTAAGGCGGCCATCCGGATAATTATCCAGGTTCCTTATGAAACCTTTCTTTGGAATATCCATCTCCTTGAGCAGCATTGAAACCATAAGTGTCGCAGGTATTTCATTTTTCTTTGCGATCTCTGATATACTTTTACCTTTTTTCCATTGCCTGTAATGACGGGGACTCTTGTTCTTAACCTTTGAAAAGTTTCTCTTGACCTTTGTAACGACCTTCTGATTAAGTATTGAATGGATGGTACCAAGAGGCTGCACAAACTCTTCAGCAACACTCTCTATGTCATCAACTGTTTCCAGGCGCTCATATATCATATTATAGGTTTCAATGTCCATTCTCATTCAATTCCTTCAGAATACATTCATCACATCGCTTTCTTCCACAATATGCTTTTGAGTACTCAACTATGAGAGCATGGTATTCCTTATAGATATCGATATCTTCAGGAAGTTCTGTCTCAAACATCCGTTGTAGTTGCATATAATTGCCTTCAATACCAATACATTTCATCATGCGCCTTGTATAAGCATCTATGACGAATTTGGGCTTATTGGCAGCGTAGAGTACAATAACATCTGCAGTTTCATTTCCAACACCTTTAAGAGACAGCATTGTATTGCGAAGTCCTTCCATAGGCATGGAAAAAACATTCTCTATCCCCTGCTCAGCAAAAAAACTTGCTATTTCCTTAAGGCGGGAAGCCTTCTGTCGATAAAAACCGCAAGAACGTACAAGCTCTTTCAGTAATTCAATATCAGCATCTGCAAGAGTCTGGACTTCATGAAGATTATTTTTTTTCAGGCCAATGATAGTTTTTTCTACATTTGTCCATTTTGTCTGCTGGGTAAGCAAAGCCCCAATAACAACCTCAAACGCCGTGTCTGCAGGCCACCAGTGTTGTGGCCCCAGTTCATCCAGAAGCAAATCGTAGACTCTGCAAAGTGTTCCATTTTCCATAATTATAAAGAAGAATTATTCCCAAAACTCTTTCTCATAGTTCTCAGGAAGATCCAGATCCATCAGTTCATCCAGAGACTTGATCTTTCTGCTATCTTTTTCCTTTTTCCCATCACTGTGCCTTGACCCGATAACTGTGGTATCTTTGTCACTGGCAAGCACTTCTTCCTGGTCCAGAACAGAAACAGATTTCATTTCAGGTACTGCAACAATGGTTTCAACATTATCATTATCATATACAGGTCTTTCAAGATGCTTTCTTTCAGCTGCTTTACTAACACCAGGTTCCGGCCAGGATCTGCTTTTAGGCTCTGTTTGCTTGCCAAATCTTATACGTGTACGCTCAGCATAGGTATCCTCCATGGATATGGACTTTGAAAGCTCTTTATGAGTTGACATATACCCGATTACACATTGCTCATCCCCTGTACGCCATTCGACTACGTAAAGGTGGCAGTCTTTCTTCTTACAGTGGGAAACTCCGTCCCTGGGACAAACATCTGGTAACGTCATGATCAAACCTCAATATAATAATAATAATAATAATAATAATAATTATATACTTCTTAAAGCATTGGCTATGAGAGGTGCAACACTGACACAACTCTGCGCCTTTTCTATTGTATCTGTTGCAATGATATCTTTTACGCCAGCATTGAATAAGCGCAACACAGCATTTCTTGCCAATACCGGATGGACACAGGCAAGATAAACATCCTTTGCACCCTGGGATTTAAGCAATTTTATTGATTCTGCCATGGTACCACCTGTGGCAATCATATCATCGATGATGATGATATCCCTGCCCATTACGTCAATATGCTTGGCCTTGATAGAAACACTATCACCTGAATGACGGGTCTTTTCCAGATAATCAAATTCAAAACCCACGTCATCTGCGGTATTTTCTGCAAGACTAATTGCACCTTTGTCAGGCGATACTATCAGGGGAGCGCTGAGATTTAAAGACCTGATGTGATAACCTATCAAACGGGATGCATCCAGGTCAAAAGCGTCTGCGTTGAAATAGTTCAGCACACTGGACTCATGGATATTCACTGTAAATATCCTGTCAGCGTTGATCGTCCTTGCAATTGCCCTTGCACTTATGGGCTCACCTGTTTTGAATTTTTTATCCTGCCTTGCATATCCCATGAAGGGTATGACCACATTTATGACAGGTGAATCCTCGCAGGCGTCTATCAGTTGCAGTAATGCAACAAGATCAGAGTCCGTTGTGGTACTCTGAATAATGGTAACTTCATCCACATCTTCATCAAGTATGCGTGAATACAATTCTCCGTCAGGAAACTTTGTAAAGTCACACAAAGTAGGGTCGATATTCATCTCCCTTGCAACCCTTGATGAAAGAGTCTGGGATGCTGGTCCTCCTATGATTTTCAAATAATATACCTCTTTAATATTTGATTAATGGATAATTAGAATTCTCCCTAATGTAGCACTATAATACATCATTTTTGGTTCATTTTAATTTTCTCAAGAACTTTGATATTTTGTATAGCAGTGACTGGATAGTTACCTGTTTCATCTTTTTCTGCAGACTTCACCATATCCCATACCGTAAGTAAGGCAACTGAAACACCAGTAAGTGCCTCCATTTCAACACCAGTCTTGCCCACAGACTTTACCTCTACTTTCGCACAAACAACATTATCATAAATTGAAAAGTCCACATCTACCGAACTGATTGGGATCTGATGGCACATGGGGATAAGTTCAGGGGTCTTTTTAACCGCAAGAATTGAAGCTATGCGCGCAGTGGAAAGGACATTACCTTTCTCAACAGTTCCTGTTCTTATTTTTTCCATGCTTGCATCACTGAGAAATATCTCTCCGGAAGCTATTGCTTTTCTTACAATGACATCTTTACTGCTGATGTCCACCATTACCGCGCGGTCGTTTTCAATATGTGTGAATTTAGCTTCCAATGGATCACCGTTGTTTAGTCAATTCTTATGTTTTGCCTTTGCAGGTAATCCTTAATAGTATTATTTAGTTGTTCTTTCAGGTCAGTGGCCTCAGTAAGGCTAAGTTTAAGGATTTCCTCATCCGTTCCGTGATTTATAGATATTCGTATCCACTTTCTTTCAATATCCACTTTTATTATTCTGTTGTCCTGCCCCATATCAAAACACCTCTACATAACATCCGTTATCCGTTCAATTATATCTGTCGCAAGCAAACCAGAACCATTTTCTTCAAAAGCAAGGTCACCTGCACCACCACTTATGAATACCGCACATGATGCGGCATACATGGCATCATTGAGCGCAAACAAAGCTCCAGTGATGCCCGTCAGTACATCACCCGTACCTCCAACAGTCATCCCTGCGTTCCCTGTTCTGTTAAGCCGGGTGACTTTCCCATCTGAGATTATGTCAACTTTACCCTTTAGAAGTACAGTTACATGTTTTTCCCCGGCAAACTTTTGTACAATATCTTTCTTTTCATCAAGAGCCTGAGGAACTGCCATCCCCGATAAGCGGGAAAATTCCGCAGAATGAGGGGTCAGAATGAATTTTCCCTCACTTTTCACAGGCAGGTTCAGATCAAAAAGAGCATCCGCATCGACTACTGCCTTTTCACAGAACGTCAAGAGTTGTTCCACTGTTTCAAGGGTTCCTGCATCCCGGCCAATACCAGGCCCTATGACAGTAACATCATGGGATGCGATAAGACCCTGCAGTACAGGAAGATTTTGAGGGTTCAGCCGCTTACCGGAAAGTGCTACAACTATTAAATTAGAAGAAAAGGAGGCAACTGTGTCTGCAACGTTCTCAGGTACTGCTACTGTAACAATATCGGCACCTGTGCGAAGTGCGGCCATGGCTGCAAGGCCCGGGGCTCCGTAGTAGGCACCGCCACCTATCACAAGAACACGACCGGAGTTTCCCTTATGAGAATCTTGTTCCCTGTGGGCAAGACTCATCAGGTCACCGGGACCCACATACTCCTCTGCATCCATGCAGACACCAATAGGAAGCACTTTCACTACACCTGTGTACTTGCCAGATCCAGGAAGCTCCAGACCGGTTTTCATTCTGTGAAAAGTAATTGTCATATCAGCAAAAACACTTTTTGCAATCTCTCCACCATCAAGGTCATACCCTGAAGGAGAATCTATGGAGAGGATATACGAACCTGATGAGTTGATCAGATCTATAGCAGTAGATTCCGGCTCCCTTGGAGCACCTTTTATCCCTGAACCCAAAACACCGTCAACAATAATGTCAGCATTATTCCATCCAAAATACTGCTCCAGATCTTTTGAATCGCTAATTTCCCTTATTTCTTTTATACCACTGTATTTAAGAAGGGAAAAATTATGCATTGATTCTTCTGTTCTGATACGGGAAAAATGACCCAGCAGTATCACCCTTACATCATAAGCATCATTTAGCGCAAGGTGTCTTGCAGCAACAAATGCATCACCACCGTTGTTACCCCTCCCTGCAACAAAAAGAACTTTTCCAGAACTTATTTGGGAATTTATTTCCCGGGCAATTGCAGCACCTGCATTTTCCATCAATTGGAGTGGACTAAGACCAAGGTATGCACAGTTGGAATCAACAGAGCGCATTTTTAAAGAGCTGATAGATGTCATGGTTATCTATTTATTCCTTTGTTTACATACTATTTATCAGTTGATGTGTTATTTTTTATAATTATATTCAAAAATTCAAAATCATTTTATGCTAATATAACTTTATACGAAATGGAGGTCGTTTTTATTAACAATGTTGCAATTGGGATTAGCGCAACTGACAAAACAAAGATCAGACCCACATACCTCATATTAGGAAGTGGGAGTTTTGGTTTTGCATTAGCCAAGGAATTAAGGGAGCTTGACAAAGAAATTATTATAGTGGACAAGGATTCTCAAAAAGTAGAGACACTTCGCGAAGAAGCATATGAATCTATTGTTGGTGATGTCAGCGATCCTGCACTTTTTGACACTATCAATACTAAGAACCTTGCAGGAATACTTATACTTAGCTCAGATCCTAAAGCAAATGCTGCTGCCCTTAAGAATATCAGGAACAAGGTATCCCCGGATATTTACTGCGTAGTGAGGGCCACTGATGTTATAAACATGCAGGAAATGGAAACAATGGGAGCAGACCTTGTCATCATGCCACCCAGAATGGTAGCAAAGTCCCTTTCAAGATCACTTGAACGTGCCGAAGCAATGCGAAGGGGAAATAAACTGACCCAGTGGTTTGAGGCAAACAAAGGAAAGAAACTTGCAATTGTAGTCCATGATAATCCGGACCCTGATGCAATTTCCAGTGCCCTTGCGCTAAAGACTATTGCAGATTCTTTCGACGTACTTGCTGATATTATATACCATGGAGAAATTGGGCATCAGGAGAACAAGGCTTTTGTGAACCTGCTTGGAATCGACCTCTACAGAGCGGAAGATGTAGGATTCACAGGTTATGAGAATTTTGCACTGGTGGACTGCTCGGTACCAGGTGCAAATAATTCCCTGCCACCTGAAACACGCGTAAATATAATCATTGACCATCACCCCATTCCAGACGCTGAAATTGATGCGGACTTCATAGACATTCGTCCGAATGTTGGTGCAGCTGCCACTATAATGACAAAGCATCTGCAGGAACTAAACGTGGACATCAGTAGTGAGCTTGCAACTGCTCTGCTCTACGGCATCAGGACCGATACACTTGATTTTAAGAGAAACACCGATTCTGCCGATCTTTCGGCTGCTTCATATTTGTACCCCATCTCTGACCACGATGTACTGGAACAGCTGGAACGTCCTTCCATGTCAATAGAAACATTGGATGTACTTGGTGAAGCCATAAAAAGTCGTCAGGTCGTTGGAAGTTACCTGCTTTCCAATGTGGGAAGTATACGTACCAGGGATACTTTACCACAGGCAGCAGACTATCTTCTTAACCTCGAAGGTATATCAACTTCCATTGTTTTTGGTGTCACTGAAGAAAAGATATACATTTCCGGCCGCAGCCATGATATCAGGGTAAACCTTGGCGACATTATGAAACGTGCATTCGGTGAAGAAGCAGGAGGAGGACATGCAACTGCGGCAGCAGCACAGATTCCCCTGGGAGTGTTCAGCGCTGCCAAGGACCGTCAGACCCTTCTGCGGCTTGTCAATGAAGCAGTTGCAAAAAGATTCTTAGCAGCTGTAGGTGTAGAAGAGACAGATGAATAACCTCTTCTAACCTTACTTTTTTACATTGAAAAACCCTTGATTTTGAGATACTGGAAAATGAACAGCAGATTCAGAGATATCCTCATCATGCAGCTGGAAGAAGAGTTGCAAACTGCAAAACAGATAGATAGCGATGAACTTGCAGATGAGATCCACAATATAGGATTTGATTGCCTGTTCTGTGGGAAATGCTGCCGCCGGGAACATGGAGATAACCGGGTAGTAGTTATCCCAAAGGAAGTCCGCAGGATACAAAACTACAGTTGCATTGAATGGAATGACATAGCAGAGCCATTAAACATAGAAATGGACTCTGCAGAAGAAGAATACTGTTTTCAAAAAGAATCCGGCATGATAGATGAAGATGGCAATATCCATACATTCGGATGGATGCTCCACAGGAAAAAAAACAGGGATTGCACCTTTATTCCAGATGAAAGAACGGACAATCGATGCAGAATATACAAACTAAGACCGCTCCTGTGCAGCACGTACCCTTTCTACATGGAAGGACTCAAACTCAAAACTTCCGAATGTGAAGGACTGGGAAGGGAAAGCACATGGCTAAAAAGTAAAGAAATTGCTGAGCAGCTGCTTAAAAGATATCTGTGTGAACTGCAGGATACTATCCTTACATATGAGAAGTATAATGGATTCATAAAAGGTAAAAATGGACAGAACATTGCAGAATCTAACATGAAGCAAGGCTACTTAAATTACGCCGTTCATAGTAGCGAGGGAACCTGTAATATCACAAAAATTATTTGAATTTAAATTTATCGATTGATTTATAATGAATAAACATTATGCAGGAATAAACATGTCCACTAACAATGAACCTATGACGATCTCAGAAAAGATCTTTTCAAAGGCTGCCGGTAAGACGGTAAAAGCCGGAGAATTCGTGCTGGCAAATATAGACAGGGCAATGACCCACGACATCACGGGACCTCTTGCCGTAGAAGGATTCTACGAAATAATGAGGGACAAGGAAGAAAAGAAGGTATGGGACCCAAGCAAGATAGTTATTATTTTCGACCATCAGGTTCCTGCAGACTCACTTAATGCTGCAGCCAATCACATCATGCTCAGGAAATTTGCCAAAGAGCAGGGAATTATTAATTATGACGTTTTTGAAGGTGTCTGTCACCAGGTAATGCCTGAGAAGGGACACGTCAAACCCGGAGATCTGGTAGTAGGTTCTGATTCACACACATGTGCCTATGGCGCACTTGGCGCATTCTCAACAGGTGTCGGTTCAACCGATATGGCAGCAGTGTTCGCATCAGGAAAACTCTGGTTCAAAGTGCCTGAGACAGTTAGATTCGAAGTCGAAGGAAAGCTCCCAAAGCACGTCTATTCCAAGGACCTTATCCTCCACCTCATTGGAGACGTAGGCGCAGAAGGTGCAAGATACAAAGCAGCAGAATATGCAGGTTCAACCATCAGGTCAATGTCAATATCCGAACGTATGACCGTTTCCAATATGGCCATAGAAATGGGAGGAAAGGCAGGTATAATAGAAGCTGATGCAGTTATCGAGAAATACCTCAAAGAGCGCATACCTGACTATGAGTTCGATCCATACTGGGTATCAGATGAAAATGCTGAATGTGAGCTTCATAAATACAATATCAGCAAGCTTGAACCACAGGTTGCATGTCCCCACAATGTGGACAACGTTAAACCTGTAACAGAAGTTGAGGGCACAAAAGTAGATCAGATATTCGTAGGCTCTTGCACCAACGGACGTTTCGAAGATATTGAAATTGTTGCCAAGATGATGGGCGATGAGCCTGTTGCAAAAGGTGTAAGACTTCTTATCATCCCTGCATCAAGGACAGAATACATGAAGGCCCTCAGGGCGGGATACATAGAGCAATTCATGGAAGCAGGAGCAATTGTCGAATCTCCATGTTGTGGTCCATGTATGGGTGGTTCTTTCGGGCTTCTCGGTGATGGAGAGGTAGGGCTTGCAACATCCAACCGTAACTTCAAGGGGCGTGAAGGAAGTCCACAGTCCTTTGTATACCTGAGTTCACCTGCAACAGCAGCAGCATCCGCACTCACCGGAGAGATAACTGATCCAAGGAAGATATGATATCTTTCTTTTTCAATGAGAGACCACAAAAGATATATTACTAAAATTTATATGATAGTTTCTGACGTTGGAATAACCAACACTAGCCCGTCATATTGTGTGTGGATTACAACCAACGTCACTAAGACTTTTTTCAAGATCTTCAACTTTAGTAGTGGCTTTGCACCATAAAGATGTAATATGATTACCATATATTTGAAAAGGATAAAACATGCCAGATACTGACATATCAATTTTTAATGAATTATATGGGATCATAAAAGACAGGAAAGAGAACCCTGTTGAGAATTCATACGTATGCTCCTTGCTAGATCACAGAAAAGGTATTGACAAAATACTGGAAAAAGTAGGAGAAGAATCAATTGAAACTATACTTGCTGTGAAAAGTAGAAAAAGAGAAGAGATAATATACGAATCATCCGACCTTCTTTTTCATCTCATGGTGATGTTTGTGGCTGAGGGAATAACTCTCGAAGATATTGTCACTGAGCTCCAAAAAAGAAGAAAATAATTTTAATTAACTATCAATTCGCGGAAGACATCCTTTTTGGACAGGACACCTTTTGGCTCACCATCGAACAAAACCAATAAAAAACCTATGTCATGTTCGTCAAAAATTTTCACAGCTTCATAAAGTGATGTTTCTGAATCTACAGTTATAATATCGCAGGTCATAATTTCCTTGACCTTAGCAGTCATATTACCTTTTGCTACAGCATCGCCTATATCCGTGAAGGTGACAACACCAAATACCTGACCATTATCAATTACAGGTACCCCATGTATGCTGTTATCTACAAGCAAACGTGCAGTTTCCTGAATAGAGGCGTTTGCGCTTATAGATATCATATTCAAACGGGCATAGTTCTTAACAGGCTTCTTTGGGAGCGAGATCATTTCATTTATAGAGAAGACAAGTGTGTTCTGCGTGTCGTCTCTGCCCACCACCTCACCACGAATTATTAATTTATTCACCGGTGTAGGACCAATCTGAAAAAGGTCACCTTGTTCAAATCCCTTGATATTACCAAGAACCTTTATCATACCATGACAAAGATCCGGGTGCCTCACTGTAGTGAAACTTATCTCAGCTACGGTTGCGCCATCCACAAGATTATCGTTTCTGTAGATTGGCACTGCTGCCTCATGTTCCATTGCAGTGATACTTAAAGCTTCATAAGCATTGCCTGTTGCTTTATAGCCCCCTTTGGGACCTGGAACCCCTTCAACAAGACCAAGAACTTTCAAAGATTGCATCTGATTTCGGACAGTACCAGGGTTACGGCTAATAAGCTCTGCAATCTCTTCACCTTTAACAGCACGATTTTTTTCTCTTTGTAAATTAATCAATGCAATCAGAATATCTTTCTGTATGGGAGTCAGTTCCATAAAATCACCGGTCCATAAACTAAAATCTAGTTTATACATACTCAAAGGAGATATATATAATATAGTATTACCCTCTAAGAATATAAGAGGAGAGTGCAATTATAAGGAACAGGAATTTATATCTTTAAGTGACATGAGCCAACGGCAGGAAGGAATATGATTTTTGAAAAAATAAATACAGTCCCTACAGCGGATGAATTGCTGGACAAATCGTTCAGAAGAGCTACTAGGGCAATGTCAGGAAAAACAATTACTGGAAGAAAGACCGCTCTTCAAGCGAACGAGTCTATGATACTGACAGCTGCTAACATACTTACAGATAACCTAAAGAATATAGTCAGAAGATTCCCTACTTTTGAGAACCTGCCCCCATTCTATTATGAACTTGCAGATGTGATTGTAGGTGTCGATGACATGAGGAAATCCCTTAGCAGGCTTGATTGGGCCAGTGCAAAGATACATGAGGTTGCAAGGGACCACGTCGCAAAGATTAGAAAGACCAGAGATCCTCTGCCTGTTAGAAAACAGTGTTTTGGGCGTCTTGCATCCATTATAGGCTCAATCGACAAGGATTTGCTTTTTTTGAATGAATCCAGGAACAAACTCCGAAAACTTCCTTCAGTACATGACGAGCCAACCATTGTGGTTGCAGGATACCCAAATATTGGAAAATCAAGTTATGTCACAAAGGTCACAGGAGCAACGCCTGAGATAGCACCGTATCCATTTACCACTAAAGGTGTTTCCATCGGGCATTTTTTCGTTGGCCATGACAGGTATCAGGTAATGGACACCCCTGGTCTTCTTGATAGACCAATGTCAGATCGTAATGAAATTGAATTACAAGCAATAACTGCACTAAGGAACCTGGATGCTGTAGTTCTTTTTATCATTGATGCAAGCGAAACATGCGGCTACGAGATCAAAGACCAGAAGCGTATGCTTGAAGAAGTCCGCAGTGAATTTAAATTACCGGTACTTGTTGTTGCAAACAAGGCAGATCTGCCACAATTCAGGGAACTTGATTATGTAGATATGAAAATGTCTACTGAAACAGGTGAAGGTGTCAGCGAAGTAACCTCAACCCTTATTGAGATGGTTAAAAAAGAGATCAAAGAGAAAGAGAGAATTAAAGAAGAGAAGAAAATAATGACAGATGACCAGTAAGGTCATCATTACAACACTTTTTTCATTATATCCAGCGCATTTTTCAGGTTGTCCATTGATGAAGCATATGAAAGGCGTATATGCCCTTCACCACGCTCACCAAATGCAGTCCCCGGAACAACAATAACACCATTGGATACCAATTTTGATGCAATTTCTCCGGATTTTGAAGCTTCGGGAACTTCCGGAAAAGCATAGAATGCACCTTTTGGAGAAGCGCATTTCAAACCAATTGAGTTCAGACCTTCCACAAGCATATCCCTGCGGGTTTTGAACTCATCGCGCATGGCAAACACTGAATCCATTGGCCCTTCAATAGCTGCAAGTGCGGCTTTCTGTGCAATGGAATTAGCGCATGCCTGCACATATTGGTGGACCTTGATCATCTGCTCAGTATATTCTTTTCTCGCCGCAACATAACCAATTCTCCACCCGGTCATGGAAAATGTCTTGGATACCGCATTTACCGTGATGACATTATCAGAGAACTGCGCAGGACTGACATGTTCCCCCTCATAAATGAAATGCTCGTAAACCTCATCAGATATTATGCTAATTCCATAGTCATCTGCTATCTGGGCAAATGCTTTCATATCACTCTTACTTTGAACAGCACCAGTAGGATTTGCAGGAGAATTAAGGATCATTGCCTTTGTCTTTGGAGTTATTTTCTCTACAACATCCTCAGGACTTATTGTAAGATCATCTGTAAGAGAAAGATCGACTACACGACCTCCCATCAAGCTCACTAGTGCGTTGTAGGAAACAAAACCAGGGTTTGCCACCAGTACCTCATCTCCCGGATCAACCAACGAGGCAATTGCGATCTCAAGTGCTTCTGAAGCACCTGAAGTGACAATTATCTCATCCGCAGAAGCAGTAAAATTATTCTCTTTTTGGAATTTGGAACTTAAAGCCTGACGAAGTTCTGGGATGCCAGGACCTGCCGTATAGCCTGTGAACCCTTCGTTAATAGCCTCTATTGCAGACTGCCTGATATGCTGAGGGGTGTCAAAATCAGGCTGTCCAAGGCCAAGATTAATTGAGTTTGGCCCTGCTCCTTCAAACATCTTCCTGATACCGGAGATATCTATATCCAAAACCCTCTGTGAAAACTTCGATCCAGGCATAATTGTCCCTTCATTCAATATTTGTGTGCCTGGATTTCAGATCCTCTTCAGAAGCACCCGTGATGTAAATGAGCTCTGCAATTACCGCATCAAGGAACACACTTGCAGATGTCTCAAAGGAAGTACCAAGAGGGGTCAGATAGGTATATTCGCCACGCATGTGACGCTCAACATAACCACCTGAATCATCTTTTGTCCTTCCGGGAAGCACGATCACAGTATCGGACAGGTCACTTAATGTGGAATCCTTGTTGGAAGTAATAGTGACAAGTTTGGCACCGATATCTTTTGCAACCTTTCCAATATCTGAGACAGAATGTGTCTGCCCTGAACCGGAAATAGCTATCACCACATCCTCCTTGCTCAAAGCAGGTGTTGTCGTCTCCCCCACAACATGTGATACAAGGCCAAGGTGCATAAGTCTCATGGCAAATGCCCTTCCAACAAGACCAGAACGACCAGCGCCCATTACAAAAATGCGCCTTGCACCCAGCACATCTTCCAGCATTTGCCGGACAGAATCCTTGTCAAGCTTTTCAGCTACGTTTTCAAGATGTTCAGCCATTAATAAAATAGAAGATTTTAAAAATTTACATTCGGATAAATGGATTTCTTTCATCGGATTTCCTCTTTGGGTCAATCGAACATTATAGTGCCATTTTGCTTTTCTTTTGCATCGTCTTTATAATTGATGCTTTTTAGTTTCCAGCTTTCAATGTTGCTCAATTCCTCATACAAACGCATGATGTCAGAGTCATCTCCAGTCCAGTAGCAGTCTAAAATAGTGTCCTTATCTTTAAGTTCTTCGGTAATGGAACCTGCAAGATGGAAAAGAGCTTTTTTGCTGGAAAAAGGAACATGAAAAGTCGTTCTATATCCATGTTTTGATCTTGCATAGGATACAAGTACATATCCATGGCTCTCATAATCTGTTATTTCCTCAAAATCACATATGAAGTCCAGTTCATGGACTGCTGAATGATCAATATTAGAAATACCCAGAAGAATCCGTCCGATTACAACATCCGGTACCTGTCTTCCAAACCATATGGATATTTTACCGTATGTGCAGACTACATTCACATCATCCCTCCCCATCTCAAAAGAGGATAGAGAGAGATTAGGCGATATGAAATTTTCTTTATTTTCTTTTTGATCCATTTGCTTCACGCAAATTACTTGTTTGTGGAAATAAGAGCACTTATCATGTTGCGGTCTCTTCTAAGAGTTTTGAGCTGATCGGCAGGTCCGATGACAGTGAGCCTTGATTTAAGAGTATTCTTTTTAAGGATCTTGCCTAAAAATGAAGTATCCACTTCTGAAGGATAACTTTCCATTTCTATACCTGAAAAACCATCCGGTTCGATAAGAGTCATTGTCATCTCTATCAGGCTTGCTTCCTCTTCAGGACTCAGGCCTTTTTCAAGGACCAGTATCTTTCCATTTTTCACCTCATCAATAATAAACCTGACCTTTTCCACCGGAGACATTTCTGACAACCTGTGTTCTGATACAAGATCCATCTGGAAGCCCTGCATTGACATCACCCGAACCTCTTTGCAAGTTCTTCATAGAATGTGTCTATATTCTTTCCCTCCAATGCTGAAATTGAAACCATTGGATGTTGAGGGAAAGCATCTCGTATAGTTGACGGGGAAGCCTCTGCAAGATCAACTTTATTGGCAACTATAAGAAGTGGAAGGCTTCTTGCTTCCATATTACCAATAACAGTTACATTTACCTGGGTAAATGGATCTTCCGTAGCATCCATGACAAGAATGACACCATCTAGGTTCTCAAGCCATTTCACAGCTTCAATTACACCTTCGGTTGCTTCTTTTGCACGCCTTTTTGATTCAGCTTCATCCATCCCCTGTTCCATGAATTCATGGAAATCGATCTTTGTGGCAAGTCCGGGAGTGTCGATAATATCAAGGGATATGGAACTTCCATTTGTCTTGATCGTCACACCTTCTCTGCGCCTTGCACGCCTTGTTTCGTGAGCAATATGTGAAACAGAGCCCATGGCATCCCCTGTCCAGTCCCTTACTATCCGGTTAGCAAGAGTGGTTTTTCCTGCATTTGGCGGTCCGTATATTCCTATTCGAGCATTTTGTTTTTTAAACATTCTCTTGAAAATGTCTGAAAAATTCTTTTTGAATTTCCTGATTACGCCCATTCGTTCCCTCCGTAAAGTATCATTATATTATATATTGGATAATTTTAGTAGTATAAACACTCATTAACATATAATTTTTATTATCAAATTTGCAAATCGCTTATAAAAAATCATATGATCCTTGAAATTGCACAATTTATTGCAATCTCTGCAATGTTGGAGCCATAATCACCTGTTCGATCAATACTATCAACCACCGTACCAAGAGCAACAACTGATCCATATGAATCTATTTTCAAAATGGCTTCATTGAGTTTATGGATCATTGGAGACATTTCACTAACTTTGTCAATTACTTGATTAGCGAGCTTGACATCGAAATTATATAGAGCATCTATTGCATCCCCGACTATTTTTCTTGACATCTCAGAACTTACTTCTATCATATCCATGATATCATCAGGGATTGGGGCATCAAGGGTCGTTGTGATCTTTGCAATCTTGCGTGCGTGGTCCGCTATACGCTCAATTGGACCGGCTGCCATTCTAAGATCATGATACTCATCTATGGAAGTTTCAGCTGCATCGGGCAACCTTGCCCCACGCAATATGGAACGAAACTGTTTTGCAATTAACAGAAACAAACGGTCCACATCATCATCCCTCTGACTAACATCCAAAGCAAGGTCCGCATCAAGTGTCTTGATGGCTTTTATTGCATCCACATGCATTGAATTCGAGATAAGGTACATCCGCCTAACACTTTTTTTTATAGATATCTCATCGGGATTCAAAAGATCCTGGATAACTACCTTTTTTGCGGTTTCTTCTATAATTTCAGGCCCTATCAACTTGTAACACATATTGCGAATGATGCTCTTTTGCTCGGCAAGTATCCTGTCAGCCTTTACTTCTATAATATCAGAACCTGCAAGGTACGCAGCTATCATGTCTCTTATAAGTACATCTCCCATTCTTCCTGTGACATCTATCTGGATTTTCCTTACGGGAGGTGTGTCATGTATCGGGTCAAGGACTAATTTACCATCCGGTTGAGGTTGCAGAGTCACTCTGCTACCTGTTTTGATTCCAACCTTGTCTGCCCAGGTTTTTGGAAGTGATATTATGTAAGTTGAACCACCTGTCTGCTGAACTTTTCTGGTTTCTATTGAAATTCCTCATTTCTGTTAATTATAAGCAAATATATAGAACATAAGAGTGATATATAGTCGTTTCCTTGTGAGAAGAAATAATGGATACTATCAATATATTTTACTTTTTGACGTTTTTGTAATAGTGACTGATTTAGTTGTATTCAAGTAAAAAATCGGGCATTGTTAATTAAACATATCTATCTCTTTATTCCTGTACTTCATTAAGAGAAGAACAGAATATTTTAACATTTCAAGACTTTTGGAATAGCACTTTGTCTTTCTTCTTAACCTTGCCAGAAAGT
>Ga0265295_1003721_pt1 | contig 21657 bp, 26 predicted proteins | sample Munlansysbiofilm_FD_192503 | JGI IMG/M metagenome (GOLD analysis project Ga0265295, IMG submission 192503) | Leachate microbial communities from a municipal landfill in Southern Ontario, Canada - Methane capture system biofilm | ecosystem: Engineered > Solid waste > Landfill > Unclassified ...
TTATAATAATATATCTTTTTATGGTAAAAAATATTATATTTTAGGATATTTTGAGGGAGTTAATTCAAGATTAGCAAAAATTAAAAACATTAAAAAAAGATTAAATGAGAGAATATGATATTGAAAATAGTTTAATTATACAAAATGAAAAAGAAATTAATAGAATTTAATAAAATAAAAAATGGAATATATTACGATATAAATAGTTGTGATTGGAATGATATTATTAATAAATCAAAAAATGGTTTATTATTAGGTGAATTAGGACATCAACAAAATAATCAAGTTATGTTAACTAATATTTCACATATAGTAAAAAATATACAACTTTATCAAGATGGGATAGTTGGTGATATACAAATTTTAGATACACAAAATGGCAAAATATTAAAAGAACTAGTTAATAATGGATTCAAAATAAATTATTCTGCAAGATATAATGGTAATGTCGATAGTAACGGTAAAATTATTGATGCTAAAATATTATCATTTGATGCCATGCAAGTTCCATATGATATATTAGAAATAAGAAATCAAAAAATTAAAAAAATTAAAAAATTGATTAATGAAAAAAGATTTAATTGATAAAATAAATAAAGCATCTAACCTAATAAACCAAAAACAACGATATGGACGAGGTAATTATATGATAGTTAGTCCAATAATAGCGGAACAAATTAAAAATATTAATTTGTTAGAAGAAAGAAAAAATAAAATTAAACAAATTTTTAAACGAATTAAAAATAATATATAAACTAAAAATAAGTAATAAAAATGGGCAAAATAATAAATTTAAAATCACCGACTGATTTTTCTGGATTTTATGTAATATATAAAGGTTCAGTTATGAATGAAGAACAAAAAAATTTTGGAATATCACACTTAATGGAACATTTGATGTGTAAATCATTTGAAAAATTATATGATGATTTTGACAGGTATGGTATAAATTGGAACGCATACACATCATCAACTGAAATAGTGTATCATATAACTGGATTAGATGAATATATCTATAAATATAGACACGAATTAGTTAATATGTTACTTGATTTTAATATACCAAAAAAAGAATTTGAAACGGAAAGAGATGTCGTTATACAAGAATATAGAGACACTTTTCAAGATCAAGGAACAAGTCATTATTATAATATATTAAGAAAAGAATTGGGTAATTATGGTCCAATAGGTAAAATGGAATCTTTAGAATCTCTAACATATGATGATATTAAAAGTTATTTTAAAGATTATTTATCTAAACCATCTTTAATTATAAACGTATCTAAAAATAATAAATTTGAAGGATTTGATATATTTTCAGATAAAGAATATAAGAAATATATAAGAAAGGAAGATAAAAAGGATTTAATAATTGAAAAGATGGCTGACTTCAAAAAAAGTTCTATAATTGGTTATAAACTTGTTGATGATGATTTTGCTCATATTAAATTTATATCTATGATGTTATCTGGATCTATGAAATCCCCATTAATGGATGAAATAAGAAAGAAAAGAGGATTAACCTATGGTGTAAGTACAAGTGTATATGGTTATTCATATAATAATGGATTTTTAAGTACAGAATTAATAACTGATGATGATAAAGTTGATGAAGTTTTAGAAACATATAATATGGTATTATCTAATCCTGACAAATATCTAACAAAAGAAAGATTTGATCTTATTAAAGATTTTTATAAAGTTCAATTCAAAAAAAATGAGATAAATAGGTATAATAGTATCAGACATTTAATAACACCAGATAGTTGGAATTTAGAAAAAATAATTGATGATATAACATATGATCAAGTTAGAAAAGTGTATGATAAATATTTTTTATTTGATAAATTAAAGTGGTCTATAGATAAAAAGGATTTTTAATTTGTTTTATTAAATATTTTTTAATATATTTGCAAAAAACAAATATATGCAATCTTTTAAAAACATTTATAAAATAAAATTAAAAATAGAATTTTTAACTAATTATTCAATAAAAATTACACTAATTGGACTTGATGATAGATTTATTTCAAAGAATAATGATACATTAGCATATTCTAGTTCATTGAATAATTTTTATATATATTCTAGAAATAGTTTTTGGTTAGGTGTTAATTCAATAAGATTACCAAGTGAATCTAATTATAGACCTAATGAAAATTATTCAATAAGAAGATTCTTTAATGACAAAGAAAGATATGATTATTTATATAAATTAAAAAAATCATTATTGGAATGGAGTCAAGATTATAGTAGATTTAAAAATAGTGTTAAATCAGAAATAATTTATGAAGGTGATACATGGACAATAAAATAATAAAAATATGATAAAAGATTATAAAAAACCAATAAAAAAGAACAAAACAGAAACACCAGTTTGTCAAGAGTGTTTAGATTCTACTAAAGATAAAAAATTATATTTTTGGATAGATAAAGAAACACATTTTTTCTATGTTGCATAGATTGTATAGAAAAATTTGATTATAAAATTGGTAAACCATACCATGAAACTAAAAGAAAATCAAAAAAAGACATTTAAATTTTAATATATAGAATAAAATATATAATAAAAAAAGAATAATTAAAATATGGCAGTTATAGAGTTTCCTACAATGAATGTTCAATATATTGCAATAAATGATGTTTATTTAGTTGCAAATGATGATTCTGTTAATCAATTTTGTACTGAAAATGGTTGGACGATGGATTCATATGAATCAGAAGAACAAAGATTTTCAAATGATGGTAGTTTATATTATCAATACTGGGATGGTTCTCAATGGGTTTTAGAATCAGGATATAGAAAAATAGTTACTAAATTAGTATATACCGAATAAATAAATATTCAAAAGTATTTAAAAAACGATATAAATAATGATTTATATCGTTTTTTTTAATTTATTTTATCTTATAAAAATGGAAGGGAAATCAGCACTAACCTGACTTCCCTTGTATATATAGTGGTTGAAGAGTGGAGCTAGTTTGTTACTATATTTACACCTTTACCACGATTATCTTGCATTAATAATAATTAACGAAGATAACAATTCTATATTTATATATTTAATAAAAAAACTCATTTTTTTCCATTTTTAATACTTTTATCCACCAAAACCTATTTTTTTACTATCACCATCGACATCATGTGTTATTGTTTTTGTATTCTTTTTTAATGAATATATTTCAGCTAACGTCATTTCATCTTTTGATAAAGATATATCTATATTTAAAAATTCTAATAATTTTTTTAATCTTTCACCTTTAACTTTTCTAAATTCCTTTCTAGCAGTTAGTCTTTCTGGTCTTAATAATGCTAAATCAATATTTTTTGGACTAGTATTAAATGTTGCAATAACTTGTATATTTAATATATCATTTAATAGACCATCTGTTAAATTTAACAAATTTGTTATCCCTATGTTTCTTGTCATATATCTGGATTCTAATAATGGTTCTGCATCTTCTATAAAAATATAATTTTTCCCTTTACTATCTGATACCCAATCTGATATAAAATTTATAAAACTAGGATCTGTTATAGAATCTACCATTGTTGGAGGAAAATATAATACGTTATTATCTTTATTTAATTCTTTAATTTTTCTAAGTAAGTATCTGATATAGGTAGTTTTACCGGATCCAGCCACACCATGAAATAGTGTTAAACCTTTTGTATCATTATTTAATCTTTCTAATAATTTATCATTAAAATCTATAAATCCATCACCATAATGTAAATCTAGTTCTACTAATTCTACTTTTTTATTATTTATATCAAAATCTTTAACATAAAAATTGCCATCATCATAAGATACCATACCAATTGTTATATTTGTAACTTCCTCTATTATATTGTTATTAAACAATTCAATAATTTTATGAAAATCATCAAATTCACCATTAACCAAAAATAGATTATCTGAACATATTAAATTAACATTATCTACATTGTGATTAATAAGATAAAAATCTTGTGGTATACCTCCACTCAATAAACAAATAACACCGTTACCAAAATCATATATTTTTTCTCTGTTGTATTGTTTATCTAATGATAAATTATAATAAGCATCTTTAAAATAATATTTTATGTCTGGATATAATTCTCTTAGTCCAATTTCTATCTTATCCCAATCAAAATAATGACCAGAATTGGATATTATTCTATATAAATTAGGATTATTATTATATTTTTGATAAAATATTTCTAACATATTAATATCTTCTGGGTTTTTACTTCTTCCATTAGATCTTAAAACATTTAAAGTTATATTATCAAATTCAAAATTACTAGTTGTCATTTTTTTTAATTCATTAAAATTCATAAAATCATTTTATTTTTTAATATTCTTATATATATCTATTATTTAATAATGTTTTATTTAAAAAAACAAAATTTCCTTAATTTTATTAGGAAATTTTATTAAACTTTTCTATTTTACTTATTTTTAAAATTATAGTTTCAAATTATTAATAATTTTATTAATAATATTAATATTAAACCAATTTAAAATATTACTTTTTAATTTTATTAAATCTTCTTCTATTTCAATCGTTTTTATATCATTAATATCATTTAACAAATCTTTATCCACATTTGATATAATATTGTCTAATTCTTCGTCTTTTTGACCTTTGTTGGTATTTAAATTAAGCGATTTAGATAAATCTAAAATAAACAAATCAACAAATCCATTAATATTTTTATTAAATACTTTTTCATCATCTACAAATAATCTTTTAATATTACTATTATTTGAATCTTTGAATACATTTGATATATTATATTCTTTCTTATTTATAAATGATATAAATGATTTTAATGATATATAAATAAATGATAAATTATCCTTAAATATATTTTTTATATCTTCTATATTATCTGTTTCTTTTAATAATTCCTTTAATGTTTGATTATTATTTTTAAGATAATTTAAAAATATTTTTTCCATATTATCTATATCTTTAGAATTATTTAATTTATTAATAAATAATTCAACTGATTTTTTTGTATCACCTGATGTTGAATATAAAAATTTACCGGCTAAATTTTTCATTTCACCAAAAATACTAAGTTTCTCACTAATAAATTTATTATAATTTAGTATCATTTTTAAATTGACTGAATTTTAATATATTATAACTTTCTTCTATTTTAATAGGGAAAGTAATCGGTTTTGTTAATTCTACTTTAGTTGTTTTAAATCTATTTAAACTATTATTTGTTATTAAGTTATTATATAATATGGGTTTAGATGTTTCTAATAATTTCATTATTCTATTAAACACTTCATCTTCAGTATTTCTTAAATATTCTTCTAGTAATATTTGAATTTCATTTGCTACTTGTATATTTTTAAATTCATCATCATAAAAATAAATAATATCATATTTATCTTGTTTTATTGGTAAGAAATGATCATTTTTTATTTTAAACCCTATTAAATGTTCTAATATTACATTTGATTTTTTATATGCAATATCATCATTAACTTTACTTTTAAAAAAATCACCTACATAATAGAATTTATCAATAAATAAACCATTATTTTCTAATTCTTTTTTTAATGCGGATAATAATAAGTTATCGTTTTCTTCACTATATCTAGCTGATAAGATACCAATTTCATCATCTTTATTGCCTATTATATGTCTTATATTTTCTCTAAATATAGATATTTTATTAATAATATAAGGATTTGTAAATTCTATAAAAGATATACCTATTTGATCTTCTGATATATTTGGATATCTTTTTTTAATTTTGTTAAACATATTTTCACTAATCCAATATGTATTACCATTATAATCTATCATTATTTCATCATTTATATGTATTCCAGATAATATATCATATAATTCTATTTTATTTAATTTTATAATTGGTTTACTTGGATTATTTTTATTTATTATCCATACATTACCATTTATTTTCCATAATGTATCATCTAAGTCGAAAAAATGAATTGTTCGCATTTATTAAAAATTAATTTTAATGTATATATAAAAAATAAAAGGAGAAATAAATTCTCCTTTTTATATTCTTGGAAATGCTGAATTATTTCCTCCAAATTTATTCATCATTGTAGATGGATTATATTGTTTAGTAAATGAATTTGGATTAAAATTAGATATATTAGAATATTTTTCTTGTTGTGTTTTCTCTTGTTTTTCTTTTTCATCATTTTCCTCTTTATTCTTTTCATTTAATAATTTTATATATTCTTCATATTCCCAATAATACCAATTATCTACCACATTTGTTGGTATACTATGTTGAACCATCCATTGAAATTTATTCTTTAGTAAATCTAAAATATTTGTTTGAAATAGTGCAAATATTCTTGATTTTAGTTCATTGTTTTTATTTTCCGAATCTATCCAAGATATTTGGGATTTCAAATAGTTTAGATGCCCCTGATGGAAAGGTCAATTCAGTGTGGACCTCCATGCCACACTCACTACATTTCATTTTTAATCCTTTTATACCAACTGTCATGTTATTTATTATTTCATTTAATCCTTGAAAAAGAATTAAATCATCCATATTATTAAAATCTTTTAATTTTGCTTTTATACCATCTTCAGAAATTGAAGATCTATCATGAAGTAAAAATGGCATTACTTTCATAAATGCAACATTCGGTTTTTTATCAGATTGTACATTTCTTTTAATTTCATCATAAAAATCTTCTTGTATTCCTATTGTTGGAGGAGCTAATCTCCATGATACACCCTTATTCAATAATTCATATACTTTATCTTCTTTATTATAAAATCTTGAAATATTTTTATTTGGTGTATGTAGTTCAAATGTTGACGGTCCATATTGACCAGGTGTTGATCTAAATGGAATATTAAATTCATGTCCACATCCTGAACAAACTACTTCTTTAGTTAAAGTATTACCACCTTGGAATGTTAATTCTCTTATCATAAATATTAAAAACATCCTATCAGCATCTTTTATATCTTTATAAGATCCCTTTGTACCATCTGGATGATAATATATAATATTCTTTGATAATAAATCATTCATCTTTTCAGTTATATCAACAAAATTATTATCATCTACCATTGAATACGATTGAATTTCAGATACTTTTGCAGCTCTTATTGATATTTTAGTTCCTGTTTTATAGAAATTTCCAGCTGGAAGAATATCTAAATTAATATTATTATATTCTGATGATGATATATTAATATTATCTGATTTTTGTTCACTTTTAATTATTTTTTTATCATCACCTAATAATGATTCAAGATATTTTTCATTCTTCTTCTCTATATTCATTTTATTAGAATTTTGCATTTCTTCATTCATATATTTAATTTATTTTTTATATTATATATTTATAATATGTGGGCACAACAAAATTAATTTGATATTTAAAAGTAAAAAAAAATAATTGGGATATTTATATTAGTATATATAAAATCTAAAAATTATAATTCGTTGAAAATTTTTTCAATTTTTTCAATCGTTAATTCATCTTTATATATATAATTTTCAGCACCAGATAATATCATATTATTCATAGTTTCAAAATCTTTATTAAAAGATACACATATTATTATAGTCTGTCTATATAATTCTCTATTTATCTTTTTTGTTGCATATATACCATCTATTTCTGGCATATTTACATCCATAAATATTATATTATAATGATTAATTATTGCCATTTCTATAGCATCTTTACCATTATAGGATTTATCCAATAATAATAATTTATCACCTAATATGGTTTTTATCATGTAACTTAATGTTTCAACAAACGTTAAATTATCATCGACTACTAATATTTTATAACTATTATATTTCATAATACTATATATTAAATGTTAAATGTTAAATATTAAATATAAATAAACCCCTTATTTCTAAGGGGATATAAATGTTAAATTTTTATTTTTCTTAACTATTTCATTATCAACTAGTTAGAAATAATAATCTTCCCAATAGTCTGCAACAAAGTTAGCGGTAAGTTCTTGAATATCAGCACCACCTCCCCATGTTAGATCTTCACCAACATTGAATCCGGTAATTTGTGCATTATGATAAGTAACTCTTCTTATAATAACACCTTCTCTATCATGTTGGTATACAATTATTGTTCCTGTCATTGTAGATTTATAGTTTGATGAACCATCTTCATTGTTCCATGCTAAATCATACCAGTCTTTTATCATTCTAAAAGTAAACATTTGCTTATTATCATTCTGATTTATATTAAAAACTAAATCTAAACCAGTAACAGATGTTGAATCAGGAAAACCAACAAATATTCTAGTTGAGTATTTATATCTTTGTTCAGTTGTTGATAGTGTAGGATAAGTTGGTAACTTAGCACTCTTACAATTTTCTAATAGTAATAATTTACCATCTGTTCCATGTATTTCAGATAAAACACCAGGTAAAAATATTTCTACTTCAAATAAATTCTTATAAACTGGTTCCCATTTGCTATTATGACTTGTAATGTTTGTAAAATGTGGTAATCCTCCCATATTATTTTTAATTATTTTTTCTTTTAGTATATATTAAATATATTTTATCATTTTTATATACTATATATAAAAAAATAATACTTATTTTTTATCTTTTTGTTCTTTCTTATTCTTTGCATCTATAGATGAATATTTAATACCAACCCAATCTTCTGGTATTTTATCCGATATACTCATAAAATATTCATTGTCAATGGGTTTATCTTGTCTTTTCAATTTTTTTCTAAATGTATACTCTAGTGAATTTAAGATTAAATTAAATTCATTATTATTAAATGATTTTTTATCACCATTTAATAGATCAAATAATTCATTTTCTTGTTCTATTGCGGTTTTCTTTTTTCTATATTCTAATTTAGACCATAAATATTTTTTTTCATTATCATTTAATTTAATATTTTCAGATAAATTAAAATCATTAAACATTTTAATATTTTTCATCTTTCATATTTTATTTTTATTTATATATAAAAATTTATAATTACCTGAATTATAAATTCTATAAATTTTTCTTTCTAACATTATATCATGTTCTGATTTATTTTTATCATAACCCTGTTTAATTAAAACATCCTTTCTAAAATCAAATCTATATTTTCTAATATCATCAACTACATAATAATAATTTGGTTTTGTTATATTTAACATTTCAAATTCTAATTTTTTATATAAACTACCATCACTGTAACTTCTATCAGCGTAACTTATAATTTTTTCTGGTTTATAATTATTTATAAAATATTTAAATAATTTACTAGCACCTCCTATTACATTTGTATTTAATCTATTGCAAAATCTTATCATTTCATACTCATTATTATTCAATGATTTTGAATTCATATTTCTTCTTAACTGCCCAAAAGTCATTAAACTAACTAGTTCATTGTTATAAAATAAACCAATTTTAATTTTTGAACCCATAAAACCTTGAATATGATTAAAATTTAAAAAATTTCTTATTAAATTATTATCAGTTATTTCTTTTATTTGACATTTTCTAGCAAATATTTTATATTTAGTCTTATTTAATTTATTTAGTATCATAGATTTAACTATTTCCTGTTTATAAATCCAATCATCTTCATAAATATGTATTAACTGAATGTTTTTTTCTAAACATAAATTTGTTTTATTAGAATGATAATCATTTGGTTTATTTAACTCATTATGCCAATAAACACCGTTAAATTCAAATGCCAAATTTAATTTAGGTAAGTAAATATCTAGTTCATAAGGAGGAATAATATTTTTTGAATTTTCTATTATTTCACCATTATAGTTTTCTTTTATAAAATTTAATAAATCTACTTCTAATTGTGATATATTATTTTTATATGGTGGATAACATACTGTACAATATTTATAATTGAATTGTTTTCTACTTTTATATAAAGGGAAAGATATTTCAAAAATATGATCTTTATTACAATCACACTTCATTATATATTTTTTATTATCTATATCGATATCTAATATTAAATTATTATTTTCTTTTTCCTTTAATCTTTGTGTCAATGATATATTTTTTCTAAATTTTTCAATGTCCATTGCATTAAAAACACCATATCTATCTAACATTGTATTTTTTAAATTCTTTTGCCATATATTTTCATCTCTACTATTTAATCGTTTATCAATAATTTTTTTAACTTTATTTGGATTATCTTTACCATATTTATTTATATTAGTATTTTTTATTTTTTCTTTAATATCATCATTTTGTAAAGCATGTTTAACTCCATACTTTTCTATCATAGTTTTTTCAAATTTTTTACGCCATTTTTTAACATCAAAATTATTTATTCTTTTCTTTTGTATAATAGATGATTTTAATGGTACATCAACTCCGTAATTTTTCATTAATGTTTTTTTGCTCTTTTCTTTTATTTTTTCATTTTGTAAAGAACAATTATAACCATACCTATAATTATTTGTTTTAATAATCTTATTTTTTATAATATCAGATTCAGCTGGTGTATTTGTTCCAAATTTTTCTAAGGATTTTTGTTTTTTAATATCTTTAATAACTGGGTCAGAACTGATACATTTTATCGAACAATATTTTTTATAACCTATTGTAGAATTTTTAAATTTAACATAATTATTACAATTTGGATTACTACATTTTGGTGGAACAATATTATGCTTATAACAATAAACCTTTTCTTTAAAAGATATATGTTCTATATTATTTAATTTACTATAATTTATTATATCTAAATATAATTCATTATAATTATTTTTTAAATATAACTCTTTTGATAATTTACCAGATGGATCAGGTTGTTCTAATATATTATCCATAAATAAATTATCTTTTAATATTTTATCAATATCATTAAAATTTTTATATGATATTCTAATTAATTTAATATTATTAGTTGCACAAAAATTATTTTTAATATTATCTCTTTCTATTTGTTTATTTATATCATTGTTTTCAAATATTTTTTTATAATGAAATTCACCATCATATTCTATACATAAATTATATAATGGTAAATAAAAATCAAAATATAATTTATTAATATTGTCACACCCATTTAAATATTTTTGAGTTTCGTATTCTATATTATTATCAATTAAAAACTTTTCAATTTTATTTTCTCCTTTACTTTTATTACATTTATTACAACCAAAACCTTGTAAATGACCAGCAGCTCTTTGTTCAAAATCACCATGTATAGGACAAGTTATAGTTATATAATGATCACTACCATTATAATTAGAATTATTATATGTATAATAATTATTATGCACTATTTTTGCTTTCTCTATATATTCTATTGTGTTCGATTTTCTTGTTTTACATTCTGGACAACCAAATCCTTTTAAATGCATATTTGGACTTTGTTTGAATTCACCATGAATAGGACAAATTATTATACTTTTTGTTTTATTATTAAAATAATTAAATTTGGTGTAGTTATATTTATGATCATGTATATGATTAGAATTTTTAATAAATTCATCAATATCTTTGGGTTTTGTACCACCACAAACAGGACAACCTCTTCCACTTAAATGATCTGATAATATTTGTTTAAACTCACCGTGAACTGGACATATTATTTTTATTTTATCACTATTTTTATTAAATATTAAATCAGTATATTTATATTTATTGTTATGAATAGAATTTAATCTAACTAAAACATCATCCTTATTTAATCTTTTTTTATCATTTGCACATTTCCTACACCCATAACCTTTCAAATGAGAAGATGGGCATTGTTCAAAATCACCATGAATTGGACAAGTAATTATTACTTTAGTTTTATTATTTATATAGTTAATTTTATCATATTTATAGAAATTATTATGTTTTTCATTTGATAATTTTATAAATTTATTTTTCCTATCCATACTTCACCGATTATTTTATACTTATATATAAAATAATAATTATTGTTTAATAAAAAACCCTACTATTAATAGTAGGGTTTTTAAATGTATGTAGTATTTATTGTTGGAAACCTGACGAACTAATACCACCTGTTTTTTCAATCGTGATATTATTAACAATCCATCCCATTCCTTTAATTATCTCAATATGTGTATCTAATACTCCACCCTGTAAATCTATTATATAATTAGTATTATTTGTTTCGTCACATATATTCTTATAATCATATAATGCATCTATATCAACATATCTTTGACATATCATGTCAGCTCTATACTTTATTTCTGCTCTTATTCCAGGTGTATTGAATTTCCATTGATATCTTAATAACATGTCATATAATTCATTTTCAAGTTCAATTAATACTTCTCTTGAATGTATGTAACTTAAGCTAGATACAGGAAAAACTTCAGCAGTGCTTTCTTCGCTTATTATATAACCAACATTTCTAATAAACATAATTGGATTACATCCCATATCTGATAAATTATCTAAATCATTATCAGTAAAATCCATTTCAGTACTTGCAATATCAGGTATTCTACCCATATTAACACCGGCTACAATTGTATGTGGATATACACCAGAAGCACTAGTAGTGAATTTTCTCATATATGCAGTTGCTACATTTGCTGCAGGTGGAACAAATCTAGTTATATTATCTTCTGTTACTCTAACATATGGGAAGAAATAACCAACTGTTGATCTACCAACACCTTGTCCAAAAGTATATCTGAAATTTGGGTTTTTATCTTCATTTGCACCATTCTTAATATATTCGGTATTTAATGATCCATCATCATTAACAAAACTTGGGTTTATTGATTTTTTAAATTGTTTAGCACTTGGCATATTTATAAAACCAAAACAATTTAGTTTCTTACCACAAAGATCCAAATATTGTTGTTTTGAATTTTGTGTTAATCCTAAACCAAATGAATCAATTAAATATCTCCAACTTATTTTATTCTTATTAACTAAACCATTATACAGTGAAGTATTTTTAGAAATAACATTTAAAATATTATTTTGTCTATTCTCTGTACCATCAGGTATAGAATCTTGATGAATAACAAATGGTTTTAATGCCACACCTTTCAATGTAGTAACATATTGATAAACTGGTGGATAAACAATTGTATATAATCTACTTGAACCATCAATATGTTTAATTGCTATTGGTGCATCAGTATAAATAATTTTAAAATCCGTATTGTCTGGATCATTCTTAACATCTATTATTCTTGTTAATTTTCTATGTACTGTTGTAGTGTCATCTTCGTCATAATATGCTTCTACATACATATTTCTTTTAATTTCAGAATATCTATCTTTATTAATTCTTATAGATACGGTATTTGTTTCATCCTCTATTATTAAATCTTCTATTTCTAATGTTTGTTTCCAATTTCCAATATCAGATGATACTGTTATACCAGCACTACCATTAATAAATTCTTCTATTTTAACAGTTAATATATCATTAGTATTTAGGTACATATTTATTTTAATTTTAGTACCTAAATAATCAATATAATCTCCATTTGATATTATACCGTTAAAATAATCTTCATAAAATTTAGAATATTTAGCTACAACATTTACATCACTATCATATTTTGTAACAAATTCATTTGTATTACTACTTAATATAAATTCATCATCGATATAATATAATAAAATATTACCAGAATTTATATAATCAGCAGGTGTATCAACATATATATGAATTTGTGAATTATTAGATGATGTATAAGACAATGAATTAATATCTATTATTTCAGTTTTATTTAATCCATCAGTGTTAATAATAACACCTTTATTTAATTGTAAATTAGTAGATATTTCATTATATATCTTTTGTAATCTCAATTTAAAATATTCATTATTAGATATTGTTGTTCCACTAGTTCCTAAAAATTCAATTTTAATATGATCTGTTTCATCAGTTGCTGTTATACCAATTGTATTTAAATCACTACTTTCAGTTATATAATCAAATGAATGAATATATGTACCACCGCTATTTTGTAGTTCTAATGTTCCAATTATTATTGTATTATTATTATCAAATGTTATTGATCTATTTATAAATGTTTCACCTGATAAATTTTCCAATCCATTCATAACATTTAAACCAGTTGAATCTAAATATATCACGTCTTTTCTTTGGTTTCCAACAGTAACATTACTTATAGTAACACTATTACTCATACTTAATGCAGACATGTCATATTCTACGCCATTTATAATATATGTACCACTATCAAATGATAGTAACATTGTACCAGAATTAAAATTTTCATTTTCTATACCTATTTGTGTCCAGTTATTCCAAACATTTGTTCTATTACCAAAAGAAGTAGTACCAAATGTATTATTAGGAGAATCTAGATGTTTTATAGAATATTCGATATCTTCTTTAATTGATTGATTATATGATAAGAAGTTTATATTACTTACATCAAGTCCAACTAATGTTCCACCAATTAAATCTATATTTTCAGTTAATCCATTTTTGTCTTGTATGATATCTCTATTATATGTACAAAATAATCCAGTTTTATCTGTATTATTATTTATAATATTTTCAATAAACATGTCATTATCATTAATATCTTTAAAATCAGGTATTAAACTAACGTCATATACACCTAATGTTATAACATTTCTTTCATTTACAAAATCTTGAATGTTTTCTGTTATTAAACCATTAGTAGTAAAGTATTTTGACCATGTTGTACTAACGCTTAAATCTTTATAATTTGTCCAGTCACCACTTAATACAAGAACAGTTACCATATAATCTGATATTAAATCATTTGGATGTATAAATTCTGGAACTTTTACATCACCACCATACCATTGTGAAGCAGTAATATCAAACCCTCTTAGTGTCGATTTAAATATAAATGTTGTTATTTTTTTATCACCCATGTTTGTAAGATGAATTAATCTATCATTATCAGGCGTTGGATCATTAACAACATCTAAGAATGATTCTGAATCTCTTTCCCAAAAATCTTGTCTATTGAAAAATCTTTCATAATCAGCTGTTTTTAAGTTTGTAAAATCTGAATTTGGATATAATGCACTTGTAGATACAGATGCGTAATTTAAAATATCTCTATTTGGTAAAGTTCTTAATAAATTAAGTGCCCAAACAGGTCCAGTTTCCAACATTTTTATAACAGTTCTATGAAAGAATGAACCTTTACTTTCTAATTGTCTATCAACAGTACCGAAAATTCTTTCAAAGTCTATTCTATTATCTACATAGACTGGTCTATTAACTGGTCCTTTTTTAGAAAAACCAGGTACTAAATTTATTAGTACATTTTGTGCAGGTAATTCTATTATTGAATTATTGATCTCTTCGATATAAATAGCTGATCTTTTGTATTTACCTAAATCTTTTTCTTGTATTGGCATTTTGTTATATTTATTTTTTAAACTTTAATTAACTAATCTATATATAAAATATATTAACTCATTTTTTGATATTTATAAATTAAATTTATATTTATATATATTAAAAATATAATCAATTTTTATATAATTATGGATAAAAAAGAATTGGGCAAAATAAATCTGCTAACTTTTAATTATCTAAGTCTAATTGGATTGTATAATGATGAAAAGTTAGATAGTAATAATATAATTATTAAATACTTCTTTAATAACATTTATAATAAGGATATTAATGATATTAAAGATATTGACAACATCAATGATATAATTAATGAATTTTATAGAATTTATAAAAAATTAGAAGATATTTTAATTAATCAAGACGAGAAATACAAAATGATAATATCACAAATAATAAATGATAATGTCGATTACTATATAGAAGAAATAATTAAACAATATAAAGATAATTTATTTGAACTTATTTTAAATATTGATAATAATAATTTATATCACATAAAAATAAATATCTTAAATGATAAAATGTTAGATTATGCTAAAAATGAAGAGTATGAAAAAGCCAATGATTTAAAAATAGAAATAGAAAAAATAAAGGGGTTTAATCTAAATTAAACCCCTTTATTATTAATTTGTGTAAATTTTAAATATATTATTATCGTTATCCCATGTTATACCATATGTTTTATCTGGATCATTACCATTATAATATATCCAATAAATTATTGATTCAATTTTTTTATTATATTTATCTAATATTTTTTGCATATTAGCTGCAGATATTTCATTATTATTTTTAGAATCAACATAAATTATTATATCTTCTAAAAATTTAGTCATGTCCAATTTATTAGTAAATTCATTTGACATCTTTTCCATATTATTTTTAAAATTAAAATCATCATCGTCATCGTCAACATCTACATAATCATCATCGTCATCGTCATCGTCAATATCTACATAATTATCATCTTTTTCATTATAATCAAAATAAAATAATAATGCTTCTTTTAAATCATTATAATCTCTAAATGTTTGATTATCTACTGTTATTGAACCATCTTCGTGTATCCATACTGATGTTAAATTTTCTGTATTATAATCATAATATATCATTTCTTTTTCCGGTATGAAATCTTTATAATTTTTACAATATACATCAGCAATTGATTCTAATATATCATCAACATCTATAAAAATATCCCATAATTCATCATCAGTTAAATCTCCTTGTGTTTTTGGTTTTCTTTTAGGATCTTCTGTCTTAAATGGATTTGGGTTTCTTTTTGTTGGTAATGATTCCCAATCTATTTTAGTACAAGTATTTGCTAATTTTATTAAATATGTTAAATTTTGTGATTCAAATTCAGTGTGCTCATCAAAATACCCAACAGATAGATTAGTGCATTCTGGTATAATACTCATAAATGTTGCTGAATCTGTATATATACCAGTTGGATCATTTTCAAATTTCATTCCATGTTTTTTAAACTGTATTGATAATTCATTGACAAAATCATTAGAACAACATTGCATCCCCATTTGCCTAGATATAATTGAACCATACCCTCTTCTATCAAACGCAATACATCTTTTATAACTTTTAAAAATATCTTTATATTTTTTTAATGCATGTGTTGATCCAATTCTACCTACTTCTTCACCAACAAAAAAGTAATATAAACCAGGTATATTATTTTCTATCATATTTAACATTATGACAACACCTGCTTTATCATCTGCTCCTAATAATGTACCTTCTTTTGCATCATATTCAATAGATTCTCCTTTTTTATTTTTATATGTTCTTTTAATTATATCACCTTTAGTACCTACAAATAATTGTCCTTCTGTTTTCCAAAAATCATGCTGAACTTTTTGTTTTTCAAATGCTGCGGTATCTAAATGCGAACAAAACATTGTTTCGCTATTTTCTCCGATTTTAATAAAAAAATTACCAAATTCATCACTATTTATATTATCGGGTAAGTGTTTTTTTAATTCATCCTCGTCTCCATATGTATATGTATAGTCTGTTAAATCTAAAAATTTTTTAATTATTCTATTCATTTTATTTTATTAGTTATTTTTAATTTATATATAAATTATAAATTATTATATTTATGATATGTTTCTACATATTTATGATTCCATGATTTATCAGGTAAATATTTAGTTTTTTTAAAATATTTATAAATAGGATACCAATCAATATATGGATTAAATCCTGCTTTATCTTCAAAATAGACATTAAAATATGGTTTCTTTTCATAATACCCAAATGAACCATTAGAATCTGATATTTCTAGGTTTTCATTAATATATTTAAAATGTATTTGATCTTTTTTAAATATATCCATATATTTATTTATTTCATCTGAATATGAAGATGTAAAAAGAAACATTACAATATCATCTCTTTTACTTAATAATTGTAATGTTTCTTTAGCGTAAGGATAATAATTTATTTCTTTTATTGTTTTTCTATAATCAGGTTTAGATATAACACCATGTATATCAAGGGCAAAATAAACGGAGTACCATTTTCTTTCTTTAGAATAATTAAACATTTTTATAATCCACTTTAAAATAGATGATTTATAAAAATACCTATAAAAATATATCATATAATTATTTTTTCTATATGGTTAACTTCGATTATATTACCAACTGATGTAAAATGTCCTTTTTGTTCTAAAATATCATCACCCCATTTGATAATTTTATTATCAAGATCATCCATATTATAATACATTAAATATTTTTCTATTTTTTTCTTGAAATTTCTTGCATCATTTAAAATATTAAATTTTTTAAAAGATTTTTTTGTTTTATTATTATTATACTCATAATATAAATATTCAACTTTATAATATACCATAATTTTTATTTTTATTTTTTAATTATATCTACAAATTCTCCTTTTATACCAGGCCAACTTGAATGTACATTGTATTCAGGAAAATCTACACCTAATTCTTCACAATAGAATTTTAAAAATTTTGCACATTCTAATCCATCTTTTGGACATAATCCTAAATCATAATCAAATGATACAAATTTTGGAACTCCTTCTCTTTTTATGATTTCATAAAACTTATCGTAATCCCTAGCGATAAAAAACTCTTCTGTATCATAAATTGATCCATCACCATTATAATTTCTACAATCAGTAGGAACTTTCCAATCATCTAAAAATAAATTATAACTCATAATTTTTACTTATTTTAATTTAAAAATTCTTTTACCAGAACCATTAAATGATTCATTTTCCCATACCATTTCAATAATTACATTATCTTTACCATATTTATCACCATATACATCTCTGTATTTTCTGAAAAAATCCATTTTATCTTCAGATATTGATGGTATCGCAGTATGTATTTTTATTCTAAATAAACCAAATAATAAACGATATATTATTAAATAATCAAATTTCTTTTCCATATCTATTTAATGTTAAACATTTCAATTAATTGCCCATAAGTAACAACCTGTACTCCCAATTTTTGAGCCTTTGACATTTTTGATGTCATTGATGATAAATCATCAGTAACTAAAAAATTACAATCTTTATTTAAACTACCTTGCACAAAACCAAAAGGACTAATAACTTCCATGAAATCAGATTTTGTATTAAATCCAAAATCTTTAGGAGAACCAGTCATTTCAATAATTTTTGTGGATATACCATCTTCCATTTTTTCTTCAACCATATTACCCAACACATTAACATCACGTATTCTTGCGATATTATCAACAATTTCATTAATCTTTGAATGTAATTCAGAATTAGGATTTTCAATTTGTTCACGTATCGAATATTCCATACCAGATGGATTATATTTTCCTGTCATAATATATTTTTCAACCTCTTTACTAATAGTATTGCCAATACCATCAATTTGTAAAGATTCAATAATATTAGATAGTTTAATATTTTTTAATGATAATATTGATTCCATCATTTTATCTAGTGATCTACCATCTTTAAATACGCCACTATTAATATAATCTTCTTTGGTAAAAGTCAATAAGTCAACAATATTTCTAACACCAGCTTCATATAATTTGGTATAAACAGCTGGACCAATTCCTGATATTTCAAAAGATGACATACCTTTTTGGAATTTTTTAAGAGAAACACCAATACAATCTTTATTTGGACAAATTAATTTTAACTTTCCATTTTTTCCTTCTATAATCGATAATTTATGATCACATTCTGGACAATTTGTTGGAATAAATTTTATCATAATTTTATTATTTAGAATGCAAATATACAAAAAATATTTTATTATACAAAAAATCCCGATTAATAATCGGGATTTATTTTCAAATAAATAATTCATCAATATCGATTTCCTGATAATCCATCTGATTAAAAACAGAATCCATATAAAAAAATATCTGTTCTCTTATATTATCATCATATATTTCAGGATTATGTATACTAATATCTTCTATTCCGTTTTTTAATTTTTTAACAATTTTATCTCTCTTAGTTCTTTTTAGTGTTAAATCAACACAATTTTTAATCAAATTTGTTAATGTTTCATTGACGTCATTATTAGACATCCCATAAATTTTAACATCATTTTTTTTAATAGATAAATTCTTTTTCATAATTCAAAATTAATTTTTATTTTATTAAATAGTTGGTATGTATTTTCTTTTTTAAAATAGATTTTAATTTACTACTTATAATTTTTCTCTTTAATGGATTTATTTTATCTATAAAAAGAACACCCTTTAAATGATCATATTCATGTTGTATTATTCTGGCAATATCACCCGAATAATGATCAACCTTATTATTAAAATCAATGTCTTGATATTCAATTTTTATACTCGATGATCTAGATACATCATCATATAAAGATGGGAAACTTAAACATCCTTCTTTTGAAATTTGTTTATCATCACTATATTCAATTATATTAGGATTTATAAAAACTTTACTGATAAAATCATCATTATACTCATAATTAACTATAAATATATTTAATGGTATATTAACTTGATTTGCTGATAACCCTACTCCACCTGTGTTTTTAAGAGTATCAAACATATCATTAATAAGAATAATTATATTTTCTGTTATTTCTTTAACATTATTACATTTCTTCCTTAAAATAGGATCACCATATGTTACAATTGGTAATATCATAATAATTATATTTTAAAAAAAATTAAAAGTTTAAGAACCTGAACCTTTAGTTCTCCAGTCACTTATTTCTTTTTCATTTAAATATTCTCTAACTGCGCTTTTTATAGTTAATGGTACAAATTTAATATTAGGATTTTTAATTTTTGCATTATTAAAAAAAGGCACAAATAAATTTAAAGCATTTTGTTTTTCTTCTCCTCTTTTTGGTATCATATAAGATTCACCGATTGCAATAATATCCTTATTCCATACTCTTTGAACCGTTATAAATTCATTTGGTTTTCTATTTTCTAAATTTTCCCATTTAATATGACTTTCACTTATTATGCCTTTGTTTTTTAAAAATAATAATATGTCATTATGAATAACATCACTCATACTATCAGATATATACAAATCACCATTTTTAGTAATTACGCATCTTACACCGTATTCTATATTATCTAGATTAGATGGGTTTTTTATTATACTAGTTTTCCCGATAGTGCCTATAATATCATCTTTTTTTAATTTAGATTTATTATATGTTTTTTCAAAATCTTCAAACTCATCTGATATATTATGTTTTCTTTTAAGATATTTATCACCTACACCTTCTTCTATTTTATTTAGAAAATCATTAAATTTTAATATATTTGACATAATATAAATATTATTTTTATTTATATATTAATTTTTACATATTGATAAATTTATCAAAATCATTTAAAATTTTATCAGATGTATTAAATAAAGCATATTTTCTAAAATCACCAATATATTTCTTAAAATTGTTAATTGTATTTCCCAATTCTTTACCTTTTAATTGTGGATATTTACTCATAATAATTCTACCATTAAATTTATCTGATATTATTTTATTTTCTTTTTCCTTTATTTCGTTTTCTTTAATATTATTTTTAATATCACTGATATCTTTTATTGGTTTGCATTCTAATTCACTACCACCATAATCTGCGGTTGAAAATTTTTCTAGGTATTTAAAATATTTATGATTTATAAGATTTTTCTGTATGTTTAATCTCATTTCATCTATATGTTTATATCGCATATGATTTTGAATAACATACTCTATAATATTTATATCACCTCCCATTTTTTTAATCCAGTTAGAATATTTATTTAATATTTTAACTGA
>Ga0265295_1003722_pt1 | contig 21657 bp, 15 predicted proteins | sample Munlansysbiofilm_FD_192503 | JGI IMG/M metagenome (GOLD analysis project Ga0265295, IMG submission 192503) | Leachate microbial communities from a municipal landfill in Southern Ontario, Canada - Methane capture system biofilm | ecosystem: Engineered > Solid waste > Landfill > Unclassified ...
TAGCACATAAATTATTAAGTCGCAATTATGAATTAACGTTTACATGATTGAGTGAAATAAATTATTTCGTTTTGAAATTTTCAATATAGAAATTTAAGTGTTACAATTTAACAACATTGGCAAATTTAATAATCAAAACATAATACGCCCCTTGCTTGTTGTACACAGTATGGAGATGAAAAATAAAATAGTAAACCATCCTTAACAAAACCAAATTTCCTCTTTTAAAATCAAGAAATGAAGCTATTGTTCCCCTTAAAAATAAAGTCATTCGTTCTATTGTTGTTTATAATGGGAGGTAATGCTCTATTTAGTAGTGAGCACCCAAGAAACATATTACTCATTAATTCTTACCATCAAGGATTGTCGTGGACTGACGATATCACCAAAGCAATTCAAGATTCAATTGGCACGCTAGATTGCACCCTATTTATAGAATACCTTGATGCAAAGCGAAATAACATTGATTCATACGATGTCCAATTTGCAACAACCCTAGAGCAAAAATACAAACTCTCGAAAATAGATATTGTTATTGTGTCCGACAATATTGCATTAACCTTTGCCATTCAATTTCGAGATCAGATTAGTACAAATGCACCCATTGTTTTTTGCGGGATCAATAACTTTGATCAGCAAATAATTGAAAACAATGATAATATAACTGGTGTAATTGAAAAAACGTCGCCCTTAAAAACGGTGGAACAAGCCTTAAAAACACACCCCAATACAAAACGAATATTTATTATTTCAGACTCAACCGAAACGGGACTGGAAGAAATAAAACATGCCAAAGCAGAATTAAACAAGACAATAACACTCCCTATTTCTTACTTGGTTGGACTTAGTATGGAAAATTTAATTCAAGAAATCAAACAGCTGAAAAATGATGACCTAGTTCTTTTAATTCTATTTAATCGCGACAACAAAGGAGTATATTATAGCTACGAAGAGAGCGGTAAATTAATTGTTAACAATGCACCGTGCCCAGTTTATGGTTTATGGGATTTTTACATCGGAACTGGAGTTGTTGGAGGACGTCTTGTTAATGCAACAGAACAAGGAAGCCTAGCGTTTAAAATTACGAAACAACTCATTGAAGGCGATAATATTTCCAATTTTCCCATAAATAAAATAAGCCAAAACCATTGGATGTATGATTATGTAAGTTTAAAGAAATGGGGAATTGTAGAAAACACATTGCCAACGAATTCATTAATAAAAAACAAACCTTACGGATGGCTTGAACAAAACATCAAACTTGTAATTTTGATTCTTGTAATAATGATTGCGGAGGCATTAATAATATTACTGCTAACGTGGATTCTTCTCCGAAATCGTAGAATAGCCACCGAAAACTTAAAAATAAGCGAGTCGCGTTACAAAAGTATATTCAATAATAATCACGTAATAATAATGCTTATTGAGCCAGAGACACTAAAAATAGTGGACGTTAACTCCGCTGCCTGTAATTTTTACGGTTGGAATTACGAAACACTCATAAACAAACGTATTACGGAGATAAATACGGCTCCCGAATCGGAAATTCGGAATTATCTTAAAATATCGTTGGCTAAAAAACAGAACCATTTTATTTATGAACACAAATTGGCCTCTGGAATAACAAGAAATGTTGAGATCTATAGTGGTCCTATTTCCGTAAATAATCAACAACTGCACTACTCTATAATTCATGATATTACGGCTCGTATAGAAGCCGAGAATGCAATTTCCTTGAGCAACCAACAGCTTTCCGAAACCATAAAACAAAAAGACAAACTAATTTCGATCATTGCCCACGACATCCGAAATCCATTTACAACATTGTTAGGGATGTCGGATCTGCTCAATCGGAAAATGGAGGAGCAATCCATTGAAAAAAGCAAGAGAATGGTTGGAATACTCAAGGAATCGATGCTCGATATTCTTAATATTTTCGAAAACCTTATTGAGTGGGCACAGATACAATCAAAAGGAGTAACACTAAACATTAAACCGCTGAATGTAAAACAGATAACTCAGAAATCGATTCTCACCTATCAGAAATTTGCTGAAGTGAAACGCATTCGAATTGATCTGTCAATTCCCGACGACATCTACGTCAACGCCGATGAGCGAGCCTTTGAAATGATTATCAGAAACCTAGTCTCCAATGCCATAAAATATACAAATCAAGATGGATTTATTAGCATAAGCGCTCAAAAACACAACCACAAGACGTTAAAAATATCCATAAGCGACAACGGCATTGGAATCCCCCCCGAAATAGTACAAACACTTTTCAACTTCAGCGAAAATCGACCTCGAGTTGGAACCACCGGTGAAAAAGGATCTGGAATTGGACTCGCACTTTGCTATGATTTCATTGTTATGATGAACGGTATTATACAGACGCAAAGCATTGTTGACGAGGGAACTACGTTTCATGTATTTCTACCCCTTTATTCAGACTAGTTAATCACTCCGAAACTGAATTCAACTAAATTTTCAAGCAGTAATTTCATTTTAGGCATTTCATTTGTGTATCTAAGATTTTACAGCTATTTTTACGCATTCTAAATAAGAATACGCAAAAAATCGGTAAACAATTCAATAAAAAACAATAGAGTAGCAAGCGGAAATGAAACTATCAGAACTTAAAATAGGCGAGTCGGCCATTATTGTAAAAGTGCGTGGATACGGAGAATTTCGTCATCGAATTACGGAGATGGGATTTGTTCGAGGAAAAGAAGTCCATGTTGTAAGGCGTGCCCCATTGCGCGACCCAATAGAGTATCGAATTATGGGATACGATGTTTCGTTGCGTCATACCGAAGCCGAACTAATTGAAGTTGTGCCTTTAACAGAACACGCCCACGAATACAACGAAAATCTTTATGAAACCGTTAGTGAAGAGTCGATTAAAACAAGGGTTATTGACAAACAAAAACACATCCATGTTGCTTTTGTGGGCAATCCAAATTCAGGAAAAACTACTCTTTTTAATGCACTAAGCGGGTCTCGCGAGAAAGTGGGCAACTACAGCGGTGTAACCGTCGATTTGAAACGCACAACTCGAGTTTACAACGATTACACGCTTACATTTGTGGATATGCCAGGAACGTATAGCCTATCGGCATACTCACAGGAGGAGCTTTTTGTTCGAAACTATATTTTCAACGAAGTACCCGATATAGTTATAAACGTTGTTGATGCCGGAAACTTAGAACGTAATCTCTACCTTACGACCCAACTTATCGACATGGATATCAAAGTTGTAATGGCCTTAAATATGTTCGACGAAATGGTTCGGAATGGTGCCAAACTCGATAACCAAAGTTTGGCAAAAATGTTAGGAATTCCAATGATTCCAACCGTTGGATCGAAGGGGACGGGAGTAAATGCTTTATTGCAAAAAATTGTTGCCGTTTACGAAGATTTGGATCCTGTAGTTCGTCATATACACATAAATTATGGGCAAGATGTCGAAAAATCACTCGATTTAATTGATGTTCCCATTCGAGAAAATAAGGATATTATTGCCAACCGATCGCCCCGATATCTTTCCATCCGGATGCTCGAGTCCGATGTATTTGTACGTGGCATTCTTTCAAAAGCGGACAATTTTACAGCTATACATAAAATCACAAAAGAGAGCGTTAAACGCATTGAGAAGAATTACTCCGAAAAAACGGAATCTGTAATTGCCGATGCCCGTTATGGATTTATCTCCGGGGCGTTAAAAGAGACCTACACGCACAACCACCATAAGCGAAGACAAGGCACGGAAATCATTGACACCTTTATGACCCATAAACTGTTTGGATTTCCAATTTTCTTCCTTTTCATGTTCCTGATGTTCTACACTACCTTCAATCTTGGGCAATACCCCATGGAGTGGATCGAAACCGGAGTTTCGACCCTGAATTCGTACATTGGGAATGTTTTACCCAGCGGTCCCTTTAAAGATTTGCTCACCGAGGGCATTATAAATGGTATGGGAAGCGTTTTGGTTTTTCTGCCCAATATTGTTATTCTATTCTTCTTTATTTCACTTATGGAAGATACCGGATACATGGCTCGTGCGGCATTTATTATGGATAAAGTGATGCACAAAATAGGACTGCATGGCAAAAGTTTTATTCCCCTAATCATGGGATTTGGATGTAATGTTCCAGCCATATTGAGTACCCGAATTCTTGAGAATAAAAACGATCGGCTTTTAACCATGCTCATAAACCCATTTATGTCGTGTAGTGCCCGTCTGCCGGTCTATATACTTTTTATCAGTGCTTTTTTTCCGTCGTATCCCACACTAATGTTAATGAGTATCTACACACTCGGGATCGTTATTGCTATTGTAACTGCGTTGATGTTTAAGAAGACGCTTTTCAAACAATCCGAAGCGCCTTTCGTTATGGAGCTCCCTCCCTATCGCATTCCAACCATTAAGGTTATTGTGTCGAATATGTGGGACAAAAGTGTTGAATATCTGCGAAAAGTAGGAGGTGTAATCTTAATCGCTGTTATTATTATTTGGTCGTTGGGATATTTTCCAACCAATTCGATTTTAGAAGGAGAACGAGACCAACAAATTGCACTGGTTGAAAAAACCATTGAAAATAAAGCCATTGCAGAACAAAAAGTCGATTCTATTGTCTCTGCTTATAAGGCACAACACTTGGATCAATCCTACTTAAAAGCCATAGGAAAAACCATCGAGCCTATTTTACAACCCGCGGGAATGGACTGGCAATTAGGAATTAGTATTGTTACCGGAATTGCGGCAAAAGAGGTAATTATTGGTACATTAAGTGTGATTTATCAAGCCAACGAAAATAATGGAACAACGGACTCATTGAACGAAATTTTATCACGTCAAGCGAAAAATGATCCTACGAGTAAAAATAAATTAACGGCCTTGTCATTTATTGTATTCGTTTTGATTTATTTTCCCTGTATTGGAGTAGTTACTGCAGTAAAACGCGAGACAGGAACTTGGAAATGGCCGCTCTTTTTGGTTTTCTATACTTCGATTCTAGCTTGGATAGCCTCGGTTATTGTATTTCAAGTAGGATCCCTATTTATTGGTTAATTGATCATTAAAAAACAACAAAACTATGTGGCAAATTATATTAACATATGCAATCGTAGCCTGGGCTTTTGGAAGCTTACTACGATCTATTTGGAGCTTTTTCTCAAACAAAACAACTAGCTACGGCCAATGTGCAAGCGGTTGTGGTGGCTCTTGCGCCCTTAAAACGATTAATGCACACCAAAAGCGATAATTGTTTTATACAATACGTGTAAGAAATCCACCAATTGCTCAAATACAGGTGCAAACATCCTTGTTTTATGGCTTTGGTAATCAAATAATTTGTATTTTTGCGCAAATTACATCAAAATTCATTGAATGAAACACGTAGCCCTAATTCTTGCTAGTTTACTTATATTTACGACATTTCTGGCAATCGGACAAGGCACAATATCGACCGGAAAAGCCTCTTTTTATGCCAACAAATTTGAAGGAAAAACTACTGCTTCGGGCGAAAAATACACCCATAATAAATTGACCGCCGCACACAAAACATTGCCTTTTGGAACCATGGTTAAAGTAACAAACCTAACGAACTCAAAGTCGGTAACCGTGCGCGTAAACGACAGAGGTCCATTCATTGAAGGACGGATTATTGACGTTTCAAAAACAGCTGCTGAAAAACTCAACTTTGTTGAAATGGGCGTGGTGGATGTTAAAATTGAAGTTGTGGAGGAAAGTCAAACGGAGACAACAATAGAACCGACTGCTAACAAAACCGCAGAGGTTGAAATGGCAAGTGTTACAGAAGCCACAAACAAGCCTGAACAGGAAAACACAAAAGTCACGGAGGTCAATACCATTCCTATTTTGACAACAAACTATTATCAGCTCTCTTCGGCAAAAAGCGAACCCATTGGATTTGGAATTCAGATTGCCAGTTATAAAGAGAGCGGAAATTTGCTGGAGAGAGCAGCTTTGGTAGAGTCGGAACTGAATCAAAAAGTAACTGTTCAGGTGGTTAATTCAAATGGGAATCGGGTTTACAGGTTAATTATTGGGGAGTTTAACTCACGAGCAAAAGCAGAGTATTTCAAAGATTCAATAAAAGATACCTATCCCGGTTTTATTGTTGCATTTTAACCAAAAAAAATAGCAAAATAAAAAAAGCGCCTAAACTGCATTCAACAATTTAGGCGCTTAATCGTTATAACAAACTATTTTTCAGCATTCAAGATAAGCGGTAAACCACCATCCGAACCTCCAATAATAATGGTCTTTGAATTGGGCGACTCTGAGAGTTTCAAAGTAGCTTCGATACCGCGCATTTTAAGCAAACTGGATGTTAAACTGCTATTAATGATTTTATTAGCAACCGCCTCTCCTTCAGCCTGAATCTTCTTACGTAGTGCTTCGCTGGTCTCTCTTTCGAGTTTAAATTTATATGCCAACGCCTCTTGTTCTTGGGTTAGTTTACTTTCAATTGCCCCACGAATATCATTGGGCAATTTAATGGAACGAATTAAGAGTGCACGCATGTCCACAAAATTACTTTTCAGTTTCATTTCCGCTTCGCGAACAATACTCATTTCCACCTCGCCCCTTTTCGTTGAATAAATCTCCTCTGCGGTATAGCGTCCGGCAACTTGTCGCACAACACTTCTTACTTCAGGAATAACCAACAAGTTAACATAATCGACTCCAAATTGCTGATGCAAAAGAGCCAGTCGGCTAAAGAGTGGATTAAAACGCACCGAGATTTCAACATTGAGAGATAAACCGCTTTTGTCGAGCACGTCCATGGTCTCTTCTTTGGTCTGCTCTTTCACATTATAAACAATAAAATCGTTCCAAGGAGCAACTACATGAAATCCGGGTTGAAATATATTTCCCGTATCTAGTCCTGTGCTAAACTGGCGGAAAATTATAGCTCGATCACCTGGATTTATTTTAAAAAACATACTATTACTAAATAGTACAATTAAAATTATACCCGCAGCACCAATGAGTAGAAGCGGTTGCATTTTTTTCATGTTCATAATTATTATTTTTATATGATTAATTTATCGTATTCCTGGCATTTCATTACCATATTTTATTACTCCAATCGGAATAATACTCATAACCGGTGTTTGGGAAAGATGAATAACATCGGCAGCAAACGAACCCAACAAAAAGTCAACAATTTCTGGCTGTTGATGAGTTGTAATGATCGCCATTCCGGGATTGTTATTCATATACTCAACCATTTTCTCTTTCCGCGATCCAGATTCAAAGAACAATACTTCGGCAGTGCAATCCACTCCACGTTCCATTACAAAATCCCTCACAAGCTGTGCTTGACGCTTAAGATTTGAGTTTACAAGTTCATCTTTCGTCGAAACAAACGAAACTACTTTGATTCTTGAATCCAAAAGTTTCGCAATTTTAATTGCCAATGGTACTTTTTCTCGGGTCTCTTTGTTCAAGTCAAGGGGCAAGTAAATATTTTCAAAATTGTCGATTTCGCAATTGCTTTTGACCGTAATTACAGGAACATGAGCCTCTGAAACCACTCTTAAAGCATTGCTTCCGATGATTTTCTTTTTAATATTATTGGCAGCCGAAGTTCCCATAATAATACAATCGACATTCATCTCCGCGGAGATATCGAGAATAGTATCGCACAATTTTCCAAACTCAATTCGCGTTGAAAATTGCTCTCGATTAATATTTCCCATATCAGCCAACAAGCGCAACTTGTCGTGGGTCTTTTCTACAAACACATTTTTCTCCTCGCTGGTAAAAACATTCCAAGGCGACGAATGCTCCCTGATCACATGCAGTGCAACGATTTTAACAGCGCGACCTTCGGCCATATACTTTGCCTGCCGTAATCCTGAATAGGATTGCTCCGAAAAATCGATGGGAACAAGTATCTTAAAAATTGCGTGGTTCATAAAATTTTGATAAATTTGGACTTTATATTCTTACAAAACTACGAAATTATGACACAATTACAACATTCTGAACTAATATTAAACGCTGATGGAAGCATTTTTCATCTACATTTGCTACCTGAAGAAATCGCCGATTTAATTATTCTTGTGGGTGATCAAGATAGAGTATCCGTTGTATCTGAGTTTTTCGACAAAATAGAGGTTCGCAAACAAAACAGAGAATTTTGCACACACACTGGAACATATAAGGGAAAACGCATTTCAGTAGTTTCGACCGGTATTGGAACCGACAACATTGATATTGTTGTAAATGAACTCGATGCGTTAGCAAATATAGATCTTAAAAAACGCGAAATAAAAAAAGAGCATCGTCAACTAAACTTTATCAGAATTGGAACCTCCGGAGCTCTTCAAGCCGAGATTCCAGTTGATACCCCAGTTGCTTCGGCAATCGGCTGCGGATTTGATGGTCTGCTTAATTTCTATGCCAACAGAAGCAAAATCAACATAGAACCCCTCGAGAAAGCATTTCTTAAACATATGGATTACAACCAATTACTTCCAGTACCCTATTTCGTAAATGCCTCCGAAGAACTGTTAAAAAAAGTTGCATTTGATATGGTGCAAGGAATAACCATCTCTGCACCAGGTTTTTATGGTCCGCAAGGACGCGTTCTCCGATTGCCAATTATTGACAGCAAAGTAAACGACAAAATTGAAGCTTTTAGATTCAACGATACCCGAATTACAAACTATGAAATGGAATGTAGCGCTATTTATGGTTTATCAGCCCAACTGGGACACAATGCACTCACAATTTGCAACATAATTGCAAATAGGCGACGTGGTGAATATAGCACAGACTATCGACCACATATGATTGACACCATTAAAAAGGTGCTCGACCGCTTTACAGCATAGAATTATTCAGGATAACAGAATTAATGCTTAGTATAGTAAAGGAAGTTAAACAAAAACTTTATCATACTAAGCATTGTTTTTGAGAATCGAGTTTAAACCGTATTAAATCATTCGAAATAAACGTACCCAACGCCCCGTTACCATTGAAACAATGAATTATATTGAAATGACAGAACTAAAACCCCTACTTTCATTGCTCGATGACCCTTCAGAGGAGATCTTCCAAAGTGTTTCTAAAAAACTATTACAACAAGGCAGCGCTGCAATATCAGAGCTGACCTTAGCTTGGGAACAAAGCACAAATCCTTTATTGCAAAATAGACTCGAGAATATAATTGATGAAATTGAATTTCAAGACCTATACAATTTATTTAAAACCTGGCTTGCAAATAAAGATGGTGAATACGTTTATGGGATTTTTCTACTCGAAAAGATTCTTTACCCGGGACTCGATTATATACAATTCCTGGATAATTTTAATAAAGTATATAAAGCAGTTTGGCTCGAAATAAACGATTACTTAACCCCAATTGAGAGGGTGAAATTAATAAACCGAGTACTCTTTACGAATTTAAAATTCAAAGGCGAAAACTCAAAAAAGACATCTGGCGTTGATTATAGTGTAAGTCGTCTTTTAAAAACAAAAAATGGAAGCCAATACTCCTTGGCATTACTCTATTTAGCATTGGCACAAAAACTTGACTTTCCCATTTTCGGAACAGCGCTCCAATCACACTCTATTTTATGTTATAAAAAAAACACTCTACCTCAACATGCGCCCGAAGACGAGGTAAATCAATCAACCTCATTTTTTATATACCCTTTTTATGATGGGGCCATTTATGGAAGAAAATATTTAGAGATTCAATTAACAGATCCCTTAAAAGAGTTTAATACCAATCTTCTTGATCCCATATCAAATAATAATTTTCTTAAAAACACATTAATAAGCTTAAGTAACACGCTGATAAACAACAACTTTAAAGCTAAACACAATAAAGTGGAACGAATATTAACCCTTTTTGAGGGGGTTTAATAAAAGAACCTAATACACAATTAATTGTTAATACCAATAAATATTATAGTATGACATCGGTAAAAACTTGGTATCGAAAATATAAATCAGTATTCCTCCAATTTATTCTAGTAACGATCGCAACAGGAGTTGTTTTTTCAATTCTCCCCAGCGAACGTCAATTTCGCTACGAATATCGACAAGGTGCCCCATGGTTTAACGAAGATTTAATTGCTCCATTCAATTTTCCGATTTATAAAACCGATATGGAGATAAAGAAAGAGCGCGATAGCTTAAACAACAACTATCCGCTGTTTTTCATCGTTGACAGCATTCGAATAGACAACACGATCCGGGTTTTGCATAGTCAAATTAAAAAATCAATTCGGTTAATCCGTCAACAAAATTTGGCAACCATACCGAATAACGCCGACTCTTGTATCGACAATTTATTACTATCATTTCAGGAATACATATCGCAAGGAGTGCTCGATACAGCCTTTTCGACTCAAAATGGAAATAGAGCCGTTATGGTCGTATCCAACAACATCGCCACCGACTACACAGCCAAAGAACTTCCTGCCAAGCGAAGTGGAACCATTAAGTTCCGCAGCATGGCACAGAAAATTTGTGGCCAGCAATCGTGGGTTGAAACCATGACCCGATTAATGCCATCCGTATACACTCAGGTCTATACATTAGAGTACGACTCAGTGTTAACACGAATGAATATTGATCAAATGCAAGAGGATTTATCCCTTACCCGTGGCATGATCCAAGAAGGACAACGGATTATTAGTCGTGGAGAGGTAATTTCACAAGGCAATTACATCGTGTTAGAATCGTTGCGTAGCGAATATAAAAGTAGAGGTCGTAGCGACAAGGTTCGGATCTGGCTTTTTGTGGGTAAATTTTTCACATCGCTCATTGCAGCCATATTGTTGATATCATTTATGGTCTATTTCAGAAAAGGGCTTCTACAATACAATCGAAAGTCGATATTTGTCATCTTCATGTCGCTAATATCCTTTGTTGTAGCTCATTTTATAGCAAAGAGCGACACAATTGATATTTATTTGATTCCCTTTGCCATTGTTCCGATTATTATTAGCGTGTTTTTCGACGCCCGATTTGCAATCTTTATCTTCTCGGCCATAATTGTTATTATGGGTCTAATTCTGCCCAATGCCTATGAATTTGTGTTTACACAATATATCGTTGGGGTGGTAGCCGTTTTTTCGTTAACTACGATGTATAAGCGAAGTCAGATCTTTTTAGCTGCGGCCAATATTTTCTTGGCCTATTCCATGATTTATGTATCCATGACACTGATGCAAGAAGGCGATTTTACCAAAATTGAATGGACACGATTTGCTTGGTTTGGAGGGAATTCACTTCTCACATTATGGAGTTATCCGTTAATCTATCTTTTCGAAAAAATGTTTCGATTCTTGTCAAATGTTACATTAATGGAGCTGTCGGACACTAATTCGCCCTTATTACGCAAACTCAACGAACGTGCTCCGGGAACCTTCCAACACTCGTCACAGGTAGCCAATTTAGCCGAAAATGTAATTTTGCAAATTGGTGGCAACCCCCTTTTAGTACGAACAGGTGCACTATACCATGATATTGGCAAAATGAATATGCCGCAATACTTTATCGAAAATCAAATAAATAACATTAATCCACACGACAATCTTCCCTACGACAAAAGTGCTGAAATCATAATATCGCATGTTGACAAAGGGGTCGAAATGGCAAAAAAGCACAACCTGCCAAAAGCCGTAATCGATTTTATAAAAACACATCATGGCGACAGTGTTGTTCAATATTTCTACCGATCCTATTTAAATGCAAATCCTCATGAAAAGCCCGACAAGTCGAAATACCAATACAAGGGTCCGGTGCCTTTCACCAAAGAGACTGCCGTGGTAATGTTGGCCGACTCGGTTGAGGCAGCCAGCCGGAGCTTAAAGGTGGTTACAAAAGAGAGTATCGAGTTGTTGGTGGATACCATCATTGATTCGATTGTGAAAAACAATCAACTGCGAAATTCCGACATTACTTTCCGCGACATCGAAGTGACTAAAGAGATTTTTAAAAGCAAGCTGTTTAATATTTACCATACTCGAATTGAATATCCGGCAGAAACTGTGCAAGAAGAAACCCCAAGAATTAGCTAAAGCAATACAGCCTATTTTCAATGTCATTATTCGGAATCATTGTTTTCCATGGGATTTCTAGTAATAAACAGTAGATTTTTCAAACTACAACGCTACGTTCCCAGAAGAGTCAAAAACGACATATTACATTTAAGAAGAGAGCTTAAAATACAGAAAGTCTCACCTTAGCAGGCAAGACTTTCTGAAACCAACCAGAAACCAGACATCATCGGAGCAGATTGCTCCTATCCTTAGTTAACGTTTGTAGTGAGACTTTCGATAAATTATTTCTCCTAAGGATTAATACAAATGTAAACGGATTTAATTTGAATAACGAACCTTTTTCACCAACGGTCAATTGTTATGACTTATCGGTGTTACTTTTTTCACAAACGGTATATTCAGGTACCAAAAAATAGCTGCATACGTTTTATTCGCACACAAAGTAAATATAAACACATTTTACTTTCGGTTTAAATCCATTGAGAAAACGAATTTTTTCGCTGTTCCCAGAATTCCCACACCACCCTCAATGTTGTTGAAAATTTGTACGGGTTGAGAAAATAGGGCAAAATCATCGCCATTATCAAATAAGTAACGGGATTTTTCATAAAGAAAATAATCCGTTGAAAGTTGCTCAATATAAAAATCGATTCGGGTTAGGTGGCTAGAGGATTCAAAAAAGTAAGACTCGAGAGGAATTTCGATAATGGCCTCTTGGCTAGTTCTTATTTTATCGCTGTAATACAAAGTATTGTCTCTCCAAGTATAAAACTCAATTCCTGGCAAATTTTCGTCATTTGGTAAATAAAGAGTATAATCTTGAACGATTACACTATCAGAATATTCGTCGTACCATTCGGAATGACCAATCGCTCTTAATCGGTAATAGGAGGTCATCTCGGGTTGAAACGACATCCGAGCACGCAAGATTACGTTCGATGAACCATACTCGTTGAGACGGAGACCAACGGAATCAACCGATAAAACCTCGTTATTGGGCAATAACTCAGTGGTTGCCGAAGCCTGTGGAAAATTCGCAACCGATGCTACAAATTTATATATATTATTAAGATTCGCTGTTTTAGTGCCTATATACCTTCCATCGCTCAAGTAAGAGAGCGTGTCGTAGGGTTGGTTGTTTTCTGAAATCACTATGAGCGCATTGGAAATAGGTAGAATTTGAAAATCACCATATGCTGCGTGCGCAGTTTGGTACAATCCACAGTAAAGAATGCTATCTTGGGAAACCAAGGAATTTAACACCAATTTTGGCTCGATTGTTTTAGATTTGAATTCAATTTCTGTTTCGCAACTCCAAAAGATTCCTGATGCCAAGAATAACTGAAGTCCTATAACTATCTTTTTTTTCATGATTTTGTGTTTTTCGATGACGTTAAATAAGAGTATATCGCGTTTTAAAATTCAAAACGCCATGAAAATGATGGAATAATAGGAAACAAGCTATAGGAATACAATTTCATCTCCCCATTATTATTGTGTCCCCAATCCACAAAAAACGGGTTTTTACGATTGTAAACATTATAAACTGATATGTTCCATGTTCTTAATCCTCGCTTTTTCTGTTTATGCCAATTAAAACCAATATCGAGTCGATGATATGCAGGCATTCGATAGTTGTTGCGAGTCTCATAATAACTAAGTTCCGGCGATCCGCCCCAATGATAATCGTTATATGGGTCGTTTTGAACTTCGCCATTTTGGTCGATGGAAGGATATTTTTCAGTGGCTAATGTAGTAGCATTTCCGGTTCCATAAACCCATGTGGCACCAATATCGAAATGATCGTTAAACTTGTGAGTTAGCACAATACTTATGTCATGACGTCGATCATATGTATATGGAAAGACCTTGCCAAAACTAATCTCGTTCCCTTCTCTATTGAATTTACGTTCCGATTTTGACCACGTATATCCAATCCATCCGGTGGTGTTTCCATACTTTTTCATCAACAAAAACTCTAGTCCGTATGACCATCCTTCGCCCATGGCTATTTTGTCTTGCCAGTCACTATTCGTTTCAAAATAATTTGCTCCCTCTTTGTATTCGATTATGTTATCCATTGTCTTATAAAATCCCTCGATACTAATTTCAAGATCTTTGTTGATTTCGTAAATTCCTCCAACCGAAATTAAGTCGGATTGCTGTGGTTTAATTCGATCAGTTACCGGAAGCCACAAATCGGTTGGCAAACCTATGCCCGAGTTAGACAACATGCTAATGTATTGTTGCATTTGAGCATACGATGCTTTGAAGGACAATTTTTCGCTCGCTAAATAACGAAGCGAGGTGCGTGGTTGAATTGAAGTATAGAACTCCCCATGCGTTTCAAAACCTGAAAAATGGATTCCGGCATTCAATTTCAATCCCCAAAAAAGATCCATATCATCTTCAATATAAGCCGTCATTTCATGTGCAAATAACTTATCGCCCCCTTCGGTATTTTCAATTCGACTTTCGCCTTCAAAATCGACTTTCACGACTGATACACCTGGATTAAAGGTGTGATAAATGTCGCTAATGCCAAATTTTATGCTGTGATTTGGATTTGGATAATAATCAAAATCAACTTTGGCTGCCCAATCTTGAATTCCTGAAGTATAGTTTGAAGAGAATTCGTTAGATACTCCATTTGAAAACTCAGAACCAATAAGCATTTTATAACGACTATAAGTCAACGTAGTATTGGAAAACAGTCTGTTATTAATCACATAATTCCAGCGGACAGCCGTAGTAATATTTCCCCACCATAACTCCGATTTCATGTTCTCTTCCACGGTTTGAGAATACTGTTGGTTAGTTGCTTGATCGTAATATGTATTGGTATAAGAATCTTTCATCCGCATATAAAACTTATCTTTTCCAAAATAAGAGCTAATATAAATGCGGCTTTTATCCGAAATTTTATAATTAATTTTTGCGTTAAAATCGTGAAAAAAGTAACCCAACCTTAATTTATCCATATCCTCCGTTGCTTGTACAAGCTTAACAAATGGGAAAATTAGGACGTCGAGATAGGTGCGGCGACCGGAAATAATATAAGAAGCGTTTTCACCAATGGGTCCTTCAAGCGACAATTTTGAGGAAATAAGTCCAATGTTTCCTACGGCTTTGAATTTCCGATTGTTTCCTTCTTTCATAGTGATATCAAGAACCGACGACAATCTTCCGCCATAACGTGCTGGAAATCCCCCTTTTACCAATTTTACATTTTGTACCGCATCGATATTAAAGACGGAGAAAAAGCCAAAAAGGTGATTAACATTGTAAACGGGAACTCCGTCGAGCAGTATCAAGTTTTGATCAGGGCCTCCTCCTCGAACATAAAGTCCGCTCATACCTTCGGAACCAGACTGAACTCCTGGCAATAGTTGAATTGATTTAATAATATCTACTTCCCCCAAAAAAGCAGGCAAATTCTGAATTACTTTAACGGGAACATCAATTAATCCCATTTGTGAACTACGCACTCCCGCTTCAGCAACGTTGCCCACAATAGTTACTTCGGAAAGGCTGAGCGCAGGCTGTAATTCAATACTTAAACTCATATCGCTACTAAGAATCATCTCCTTTTGATGCGTAGCATAACCCACCATCGATACGGTAAAAGAAACCACTTTGGTATCAAGTGTTAAGGAAAAGAACCCAAAGTTATTTGAGGTAGTTCCTTTGAACGTTTTAGCATCGTAAATATTGACGCCGATCAGCTTTTCACCACTCTGACTATCGCTCACATAACCACTTATGGTATGTTTTTGTGAGAATAACGATGACAACTGAAGAAACATAAGAATAAAAAAGGTGATTCGCATAAAGTGTTTTGGTTAAATGAAGTGCAAAAATAGATGATTGTTGCATAAACGCAAGCAGAGTTTTATTATTTTTGCAAATCGTTACGCTTTTAATTTATAATTGTATGGAAATCAAGATCCCCATAAATAAAACATATCGAGCTACTCAAATTGTTGAAGATAAACATACGGCTATTGAATATGGTTCGGGTTTGGCCAAGGTTTTTGCTACTCCGGCAATGATTGCTTTAATGGAAAATGCTTCGTACAAATGTATCGAGGAGTTTCTACCCGAGGGCTATTCAAGTGTAGGGACAGAAATTTGCATTCAACATCTAAGAGCCACTCTACCAGGCGACTCGGTATATGCCGATAGTACGGTTGTGTCGGTTGATGGCAGGAAAGTCTCTTTTGAAGTTGAGGCTTTTGACTCAAAAGGATTAATTGGAACTGGAAAACACGATCGTTTTTTGGTGGAGACTAAAAAGTTTTTGGCAAAATTGAATGGGTGAACGGTTATGGTTAATTGGAAATCTGCTTTTTCCAAAAATCAGGAGTTAGAATTATCATAAAGGTAAATATCTCCAGGCGACCAATAACCATCAGTAATGTCAAGACAATTTTACCTACATCGGGAATATGAGCAAAGTTTGCAGCTGGGCCAACCGTTCCAATTCCAGGGCCAAAACTCCCCATGGTTGAAATTACCGACCCCATGGCAGTTTGCAAGTCGAGTCCCATAATGGACATAATAAATACCCCGATGGCAAATATAATAATGTAGAACATAATAAATACAATAATGGTAATTGCCTGATTGTCTTGCACCGATCGTTGATTAATTTTAATAACCTTTATGGCGTTGGGATGGACTAATAGCGACAGTTGCTTTTTCAAGTACTTAAATGCAACTACGTGTCGAATCACTTTCACTCCTCCAGCGGTAGATCCAACACATCCACCAATGAACATGAGCCCAAAAATTAGAATCCAAGCTTGTGTTGGCCACAATAAATAATCGGTTGTAGCATAACCTGTGGTAGTTAGCATGGATACTACTTGAAAAAACGACTCTCGAAATGCCAATTCGGTATCGTAGTTTTGCTCTACAATTAAAACGGCACTGATAATCAACGTTACCACAGCAATAATGAAAAGATAGAGCCGCAATTCGGAGTTAACGTAAAGGCGTTTAAAGTTTCCTTTAATAAGGAAATAATGCAACGTAAAGTTCATTCCCGAAAGCAACATAAATATAGTTATGACATATTGTATGTATGGAGAGTAGAATCCCACACTGCTGTTTTTTGTGGAAAAACCTCCGGTGGCAATGGTTCCAAAGGAGTGGCAGAGGCTCTCGTAAAAGTCCATCCCTCCCCACATTAACAGCCCCACAAGAATAACCGTAAGACCAATGTATATTGACCATAATCGTTTTGCAATATCCGACGTGCGTGGTTTAAGCTTTTGGTTCAACAACCCCGATGCTTCGAGCGAAAACATCTGATAACCAATGGTTTTGAACATTGGAAAAACAGCAATAACCAAAACAATTATTCCCATTCCTCCAATCCAATGTGTCAAACTTCGCCAATACAAAATGGAGCGTGGAAGTGCTTCAATATCGGTTAAAATTGTAGATCCTGTGGTGCTGAAACCGGAAAGGGATTCAAACATTGCATCGATAAAACTTGGAATATTTCCAGAAATATAATAGGGCAATGCTCCCAAAACACCAATAAACAACCACGAAACAACAACAATTATATACTTATCTTTTAGGTTAATATTTTTACTACTGTAATGCGTGCCAAACACCATTATTATTCCTAAAACCAATGAAATGAAAATTGAAATTCCCAGCGGAAAATAAACATGAGTCTCGGAGTAATAAATTGCCCACAATACACATGTTGACATAAACAGTGCAATAACTATTGATATCCGCCCTATGGCGTTAATAATGTAGGCAATATTCACAAACGTGAGTTGTTAGAATTATTATTGTACTGCAAATCTATAAATCTTTTTATGATCTTTGCTTTTATTAACCATATCGACTACTCAAAATAGGATTTCTCAAAGTACAAAAATCTTTGATGCTATGAAGTTCCTTTAGGAATCGAAAAAGCATAAAGTCATTGGGTGTAAAACAGTACAAAACCAATGTGCTTTATGCCTTATCCATTGTAAAGTAGTTCTCTACTTATTAATTTTCGACCACTCGTCTTTTAAAGATACAATTCGATTAAAGACTAATTTTTCAGGGGTGCTATCATATCTGTCAGTTACAAAATATCCAATACGCTGAAACTGAACGTGAGTTTCGGGTTTAAGGTCTTTAAAACCGTCCTCAATTTTACACTCATGTAACGTTTTTAACGACTCGGGGTTTATGAACTCTGTGAAATCCTTTCCCTCGTGGTTATCGGGTGCGGGGTCGGTAAAGAGGCGATCGTAAAATCGGACTTCCGCATCATAGGAGTGTTGGGCTGATACCCAATGGATTGTAGCCTTCACTTTTCTCTTACTCGCCTCTGTTCCTGAGCCTGACTTGCTATCGGGATCATAGGTACATCGAATTTCCGTTATTTTTCCATCGGCATCTTTAATAACCTCTTCGGCTTTAATAATATAGCCTGCTTTTAAACGCACCTCATTGCCTGGTGAAAGTCGGAAGAATTTCTTGGGCGGTTCTTCCATAAAATCGCCTCGCTCAATATAGAGTTCCTTGCTAAAAGCAACCTCGCGTGTTCCAGTTGATGGATCTTCGGGGTTGTTTTCGAGTGTAACATATTCCACTTTCCCGTCGGGATAATTGGTTAATACAATTTTAACGGGGTCGATGACCGCCATAATCCGTGGTGCTTTTTTGTTCAGGTCTTCGCGCACACAAAACTCCAACAAGCCGTAATCAATAACATTATCGCGCTTTGCAACCCCCACCATCTCGGCAAATCGTCGAATGGATGCAGCAGTGTATCCCCTACGGCGCATTCCTGTAATGGTAGGCATTCGAGGATCGTCCCATCCGTTTACATGACCGTTTTTCACAAGTTCGAGCAATTTTCGTTTGCTCATTATTGTATAGTTGATATTGAGACGAGCGAACTCTATTTGTTGTGGTTTTTTTGTTCCTGGGGTATATATTTGCTCCAAAAACCACTCGTACAACGGTCGATGTATATCGAACTCAAGGGTACAAACGGAGTGGGTAATTCCCTCAATATAATCGGACTCGCCATGTGCCCAGTCGTACATTGGGTAAATACACCAATCTTTTCCAGTGCGGTGATGTTCGGCATGGATAATACGATACATAATTGGGTCGCGCATCAACATATTTGGCGATGCCATATCAATTTTAGCGCGCAATATTAAACTTCCTGCTTCAAATTCCCCACTCTTCATACGTGCAAAAAGATCAACACTCTCGTCGATGGGACGATTGCGATTTGGACTATTGGTTCCTGGCGTATTTATGGTTCCACGCTGTTTACTAATCGCTTCAGCGGTTTGATCATCAACATAGGCTTTGCCATCTTTAATAAGCTGTACAGCCCAATCGTAGAGTTTTTCGAAATAGTCGGACGCATAAACTGGCTCATTATCCCACTGGAAACCAAGCCATTGAATATCTTCTTGTATCGATTTCACATACTCAACATCCTCTTTTTCGGGGTTTGTATCGTCGAAACGTAGATTTGTCTTTCCGTTATATTTTTTTGCCAATCCAAAATTTAAGCAGATCGACTTTGCGTGACCTATATGCAAGTATCCATTGGGTTCAGGGGGAAAACGGGTATAAACCTCGCCTCCATTTTTACCATTGCGAATATCCTCTTCGATTATTTGTTCAATAAAATTCAGGCTCTTCTTTTCCCCTGTGGGTTGTTCTTGACTTGTGTTCATATTTTAAAATTTACATGTATTCGAAAGATGTTCCATTTTGTTCAAAAATAGCGTACCAAAAATGGTTGTGCAAATGTATAAATTAATTACATTGCATGCTATACGTTAACCGTAGTTACGGAATAAAAAGTGGTATAAAACAACTATTATCCAATTAATTTCAACGCAATAGGGTTATACTCACACGGAAAACAGACCTATACTGATTATTCAACATTAAACTTAAAAAATATGGGAACAATTGAACTAGAACAAATGGAATTTTTCTCCTACCATGGTTGTTACGAACAGGAACAAGTGGTTGGGAACTACTTTTTGGTTGATCTAAAATTCAACACCGACAGCAATGCTGCCATAAAATCGGACGATATAAATGACACGGTGAGTTATTTAACGATTTATGAGCTCATTAAGGATGAAATGAAAAAGAAATCAAAATTGCTTGAACATGTTGCGGGACGAATTATAGATCGACTTTACACTGAATTCCCGGAAAAGATTTCGGACGTAACCATAAAAATCCGCAAAATGAATCCGCCCTTGGGAGGAAAGCTTAACAATGTTAGTGTAACGTTAACGCAATAGAAACGAACCCTCGGCTAGAGGTTCATCTGTTTTTTGAAAATAAATAGGTTTGTATGGACGGTGCAAGTAATGTCTATACAAAGTTTCTGGAATACGTATTTGCAAATTTCCATACGGTTATTGTCGGTAATTCCGTTGGAATGCATTGGTGAGGCGATGGTTATTCATTGGTTATCCCCAAAAAAGCTCCCTGAAATTAATTGCTGCTCTCTTTGATATTCAACATATTACCAATGCATGCCGTTCATAGCAAAATTGAGAGAAACGTAGTTTGGGAACTAGGTATAGCAAGACTTCATTATCCTATATGTTGATTTACATCATATTACATGAATTATTTTACAATCGACAAAAAACATTGGTTCAAAAATTTATTTATAAGGTCATTCGCTCTATATTAGCGGTCGCATTAAGCCATGAGCTACTAGCAAATATTTTTATTCTAAACCTATAGTTATGAGGCGTTTATTTTCAAATCTACTATTTAAAGTTTTTTTGGCCATCGTTTTTGGAATTATTTTTGGCCTCTATTTACCCGAATCGGTAAGTCGGATTTTTGCCACATTCAACGCTCTTTTTAGTCAGTTTTTGAATTTTTCGATTCCTTTAATTATTATGGGACTGATTATGCCTGCCATATCAGATTTGGGGAGAGGTGCAGGAAAATTACTCCTATTAACTACTGCCATTGCTTACGGTTCAACGCTTTTCTCGGGATTTATGACCTATTTTGCCACGTCGAACCTCTTTACTACACTTCTATCATCCCACGCCAACAACGCAGCTCAAATTGCCGAGACTGCGAAAGAATTATTGCCCTATTTTACAATCACTATTCCGGTAGTTCTGGATGTAATGACGGCTTTAGTGTTTGCCTTCGTAATTGGATTAGGACTGGCTTATCAAGAAAAATCGACCCTGAAGTTGGTGGTCGATGATTTCCGAAAAATTATAATGCAACTTATTGAGAATGTTATCGTGCCCCTATTACCGCTATTTATACTCGGAATATTTGCAAATATGTCTTTTAGCGGAAAAGTGTATTCCATACTCTCTGTGTTTGTAAATATTATCGGGGTAATTTTCGCCTTGCACATCATCTTGCTGTTGCTGCAATATACAATTACGGGAATTATTGTAAGAAGAAACCCATTACGTTTACTAGCCAACATGCTGCCTGCCTATTTTACGGCATTGGGAACGCAGTCGTCGGCCGCCACGATTCCGGTGACGTTAAAGCAAACGCTGAAAAATGGCACGTCTGAAAAAATTGCGGGTTTTGTTATTCCGCTAT
>Ga0265295_1003723_pt1 | contig 21655 bp, 22 predicted proteins | sample Munlansysbiofilm_FD_192503 | JGI IMG/M metagenome (GOLD analysis project Ga0265295, IMG submission 192503) | Leachate microbial communities from a municipal landfill in Southern Ontario, Canada - Methane capture system biofilm | ecosystem: Engineered > Solid waste > Landfill > Unclassified ...
GGCTTGCGTGATATGGGGGCAACGCTTTCTTCTGATGCCGCTCACCGTATTGCCGTTGGGGCCGAAACTCTTGCTTTAAGACTAAAGCAGTCTTGTTCAAACGCGCTGGCACTGGCCCGCTTTCTTGAAACCCATCCCGGGATTGCCAGCGTGCGTTATCCTGGCTTAAGCCAGCACCCGCAGCATGAACGTGCGGCCAGCCTGTTTGGCAACCGTTTTGGGGCGTTGCTGGGCGTAGAACTGGTAGATGGCATAGATTGTTTTGAGTTTTTGAACAAACTGAATGTGGTAGTGTTGGCTACGCATTTGGGCGATGCCCGGACCCTGGCCTTGCCAGTGGCCCATACCATTTATTATGAGATGGGGGCTGCCCGAAGGGCCGAAATGGGTATTGGCGATAATTTGCTGCGCGTATCTGTGGGCATTGAAGATGAAGAAGACCTGATTAATGACTTCAGGCAGGCGCTTGAATAGAGCATGAATGCCGCTTAATTACAGACAGGACAGGACTTGAGCCTGTCTTGTACAGGTGTATAAAAAATAATACAGATTAATTACTTTCTATTGATAATAGCCGCAAGACAAGCAAATATGCGGGGTTCGCGGTGTTTTTTTCTTGACAGTCAATAAGATTAAAGGGAAGATACGCGTGATGATTTACATCAGAGTTAATTTATAAAAGGGGTTTTCCTGAATGAATAAGACAGAATTGGTTGAATACATTGCATCTAAAGCCGATATTTCCAAAGCAGCCGCTGGCCGCTCTCTGGATGCAATGATCGCTGCAGTGAAAGCAACACTGAAAAAAGGCGAGACGGTAACCTTGGTTGGTTTTGGTACATTTGCCGTTTCTACACGTGCTGCCCGTACTGGTCGCAACCCACGTACAGGCGAAGCCATTAAAATCAAAAAAGCCAAAGTACCTAAATTCCGTCCAGGTAAAGCACTTAAAGACGCGGTAAACTAAACTACCAACTGGGTTTGTTAAGAAAATAATCATTTTTTTATTATTTATAAGTGATTTTTTTCTAAAATATAAATAAACCTCGCCAGGCAAAAGAGCCCCAAGAACCAGATCTTCTTTCTGATTTTTGGGGTTTTTCTATGGTAGACTGCATTTAATTAATTAATGCAATGGATATAAGCCAGTATGTTAATCGACAGGTTTAATCGAAAAATAGAATATTTACGTATCTCGTTGATTGATAAGTGCGATTTACGTTGTTCTTACTGTATTCCCAAAGGTTTCAAAGAATTTGAACGGCCAGTGAATTGGCTGTCTTTTGATGAGATAGAGCGTGTGGTTGCCGCTTTTGCCCGCATGGGGACCCGCCGTTTCAGGTCGGGCAGCAGTGAACGCCTGAACTGTATAACACTGGGGTGCTGCTTGCTGCCACTGATTGCCATGGCAATATCGGTATTGGTTTGCAGCAGGGCGTTATGCAGACGCGCCGTCAGGTAGTTGGGCAAGAAAGGGGTGTCGCAGGGAACCACCTGGATAAATTCAATATTGTCAGGGAGCTGGATGCTGGCGCTGTAAATACCACCTAACGGGCCCATTTCAGCGTATTGGGGCAAGTCCTGTATAACCGGATGTCCATAAGCGGCATATTTATCCAGGTTCCGGTTTGCGCTAATCACAATGCAATCCAGTGTTTTTTGCAAAAGCGCCAGCGGATATTCCACCAGAGGTTTATGCTTGAATAAAACCATTCCCTTGTCCTGGTGGTTCATTCTGCTGCCCAGTCCACCGGCAAGAATGAGTCCGGCTGTATTTGATTTCATGCCTGCTTCCATCGCTGTGTGTGATCAAGATCAGATTTTTTCATGTCTACCCAACAGGCGTCTCCATTGGCAAAACATTCTTTTTTCCAGAAAGGCGCTTCGGTTTTCAGGTAATCCATAATAAATTCATTAGCCTGGTAGGCGTCTTTGCGATGTTCGCAGGCGGTCAGGACCAGCACAATTCTTTCACCGGTTTTAATATTGCCAATGCGATGGATAACTTTTACATATTGTAAGGGCCATTTTTGTTGGGCGGCCAGAATGATTTTTTCTATTTCCTGTTCGGTTACCCCGGGAAAATGCTCCAGGTACAAATGGCTGAGCAATTGTTCGTGGTCTTTACCACGCACCTTTCCGGTAAAGCTGACCAGGGCGCCACAGTTTTTTGAAGACGCTTCGGCCAGTTTTTCTTCGGTTTCCAGGCTGAAATCTGCGGTTTGAATACTGATGGCATGCACCATTTAACCTCCGGTAACGGGTGGGAGCAGGGCAACTTCGGCATTTTCCGGTATGTAGGCATTTTGGTGAACAATGCTTTTATTAACAGCAAGCTTGTACACGTTTTCGGGGGCCAGGGTTGTATGCCATAGTTCGTTACGGCTGCGTAACAACTGGATGAGTTCATCGCAGGTGCCACCCGTCCATTCAATCGTTTCTTCAGCAATGGCCAATTGTTCTTTTAGTTTTGCCATATAGATAATTTTTAACATATTTGCTAATGCCATAGTTATGGTATTGAATTGATCATTATAACCAAAGTTTGCGGCTATGCCGCTTTCATCCCGTAGCGGCTTGTGAGTGAAAGGGGCCGGGATAATCTTGGATTTTCCGGTTTGTTGTAAATTAACCGTGTTTTTGATGAAATTTAACCGTAATCTTAAAAAAGTCTTGCCAGCCTTTAAAAGGCCTTATATAATTTAATTCTTCAGTTAGGCAATGGGTGCTTAGCTCAGTTGGTAGAGCGGCGCCCTTACAAGGCGTAGGTCACAGGTTCGACCCCTGTAGCACCCACCATTGCATAATTGGCAAATCAAGCACTTACATTGGTAAGTGCTTTTTTTATGCCTGTGTTTATATTAATAATAATGTCAATCACCCCACCCTGAAGGGCGAGGTTTCCCGCGCAAGTTGATGAAATAAAACTGGCCAAGTGGCCTGCTTTAAAAAAACGGCATTGCTTTCCAAATAAATGGTTTAACCGGAAAGCAATTATCGTACTAAGGGTGGTCAAACCAGCTTTTGAATAACTGGATCACTTCGGGGTTGCCCGATTGGGTCTGGCTGGGGTCCAGTTCCAGAATGGCGTCTCCGTCAACCGGGAAGTATTCATTGGCAATACGGGTAGCTATTTCATAAATGGGTTCAAGCTCGAAACCCGGTTTGGCAATAGCATCCATAAAAGTTTCAAGTGCATATCTGCCCTTTTCATTTAACTTGTACATATTTTTCTCCTGTAAAGCAGAATGTATTGATTTCAATACGCTAAATAGCCCTTACATCTTATAGCACTTGTGAAACAAGTGACAAGTGCGTGAGGGATGTTGCAACACTTGTAGGGCTTGTTTGGGCGCTGCTGGCATTTTTCACGTTTTTGTCTTATAGGGACATCATAATTCTATTGTTTTCTACAGGAGGGAGCAATGAGAATATTTGCCGGACGTGTCTATGGTTGGTTAGCCTTTTGTATTGATGTTATTGGTGATTGTGCGGTAGATGTGGTCAATTCAGATATGTCAGTGCACGAAGAGTAATGGCCCGGCAGGGCTTCAGGCTTTAGGGGCTAAGGCTGATAGCTACGGCAAATTTCCTGATCTGATTTTTTAATGCGTTAAAATGCCTGTGCGATCATAAATGGTCGATAACGCAAATATAAAAAATGACGATTATTACATGAAATTCATTCATACCTCTGACTGGCACCTGGGCCGTCAGTTTGCCAGCCGTTTGCTGATTGAAGACCAGGAGTATGTGCTGGACCAGATTATTGCCTATCTTGAACAGTATCAGGTGCAGGCATTGCTTGTTAGCGGAGACATATATGACCGTTCGGTGCCGCCGGTGTCGGCAGTCGCCTTGCTAGACAAGACCTTAAACCGGATAGCGCAGTTAAACATTCCGGTCATTATGATTCCGGGTAACCATGACAGCGCACGCCGGCTTGGCTTTGCCGCCCAACAGTTAAGCGCTTCGGGGGTGCATATCATTGCCGATTTTGAGCAGATGCTCAAGCCGGTTATTATTAATGCGAATGATGAACAGATTGCGTTTTATGGCATGCCCTTTAACGATCCCGAGCTGGTACGCAATTATTTTCAGGAACCCGTCAACTCCTACGAAGCGGCGCATTGCCTGCTGGCTGAAAAAATCAAACAGGTCATGAATCCGGAAAGCGTCAACGTATTGCTGGCGCACTGCTTCCTGGAGGGGGCGGTGAATTCCGAATCTGAACGGCCTTTATCAATTGGTGGTTCTGATGTGGTGCCCCACACGGTTTTTGATGGGTTTGATTACGTGGCGCTGGGCCATTTGCATGCACCCCAGTATAAAGGGGCCGAGCATATCCGTTATTCAGGCTCTATTCTTAAATACAGTTTTTCAGAGCAGTTTCACAACAAGGGCGTTACCCTGGTAGAGCTGGATGCAAACGGCCAGGCAAACATACAAAACCTGCCTCTGAAGCCCTTGCACGATGTGAGAACCCTGGAAGGGACATTGGCCGACATTGTTGAAATGGGCCGGCAAGATCCTAATGCGCACGATTACGTTCTGGTAAAGCTTGCTGATACCCACGCCGTGCTGGATCCGGTAGGTAAAATTCGTGAGGTGTACCCCAATGTATTGCAGCTGGAAAAACCCGGTTTGTATCGTGCCGAGGGTGAAGTGCAGGCCCCGGGGCAGGCCCTGAAGCGCGATGAGTACGATTTGTTTTGTGATTTTTTTGAGCAGGTGGCCGGACAGGCATTAAGTGAGCCCCAGAAACAGGCGGTTAAAGCAGTCATTCTGGACGTGCGTAAAGAGGAGCAGGCATGAAACCCGTTTATTTACGCATGCAGGCTTTTGGCCCTTTTGCGGCAAAAGAAGAGGTTGATTTTACCCGTTTGGGAGAAAACCCCCTGTTTTTGATTAATGGTCCAACCGGTGCCGGTAAAAGCACCTTGCTGGATGCCATCTGTTTTGCCCTGTACGGCCAGGCAGCCGATAATGAACGCGAACCGGCTGCCCTGCGTTCGGATATGGCCGACCCCCAACTGTTAACCGAAGTTCAATTTCAGTTTGCTCTGGGTGAAAAGCAATATCGTATTGCCAGGATGCCAACCCAGAATAAGCCCAAACAGCGTGGTGAAGGATTTACCACGCAAACGACCGAGGCAAAGTTGTGGGAAATACCGGCTGACGGGAATGAGATTTTGCTGATTCCTAAAAAAGCCACCGAGGTGACAGAAAAGGTGGTTGAGCTGACGGGGCTGACGGCCGAGCAGTTCAGGCAGGTGATGGTCTTGCCACAGGGTAAGTTCAGGGCTTTGTTATTGGCCAATTCCCAGCAAAGGGAAAGCATTTTCAGCCAGTTGTTTCAAACCTCGATTTATCACAAAATAGAAGAAAAACTTAAGCAGCGGGCAGCAGGTATTGAAGAAAGTAAAAAAGAATATGACCTGAAAATTGCTGGCTTGCTGGAATCGGCCGATTCGAGTTCTGAAGCGGGCCTGAAAGAAAAAATCAGTCAACTGAAGCCGCTTGTTGAAGAGCTTAAAACGGAAAAAGACCAGGCCTTTGATCAATTCATGCTGTCTGAAAAAGAGCGTTCAGGTGCAATGGCTTTGTGTGAACTGTTCAGGCAGAAAGAAAATTGTCAGGCCTCGTTGGTCAGGCTTGAGCAGGAGCGCGGGCAATTGCGGCAAACTGAACATAAGCTTGCCCGTTCACGGCAGGCCGCTTTGTTGATGCCGCTTATCCAGACGCAGGAAGTGGCGGAAAAACGCCGCGAAAATCTTCGGCAAGCGTTGCATGCGCTGGCCCTGAAAATGGCCAGCGCAGGGAAAAAATGGCAAGAAACCCGGCAGGAGCTTGAGCAGGCAACCAGCAAGTACCAGCAAAAAGATGCCTTGAATGTACACATTCATGAGCTTGAGCGTTACCGTGAAAAAATGGTCTTGCTTACACAAAAGCAAGTGGAAAATGAGCGGCAGCAGGCGGCTTTTCAGCAAATTAACCAGACGTATGCGACACAGCTGGCAGCCCGGCAAGATAAACAGCAACAACTGGAGCAGGGCAGGACAAAAATTGTCGGGTTGCAAACTTTTGTTGAGGGCCTGTCTGATGCCGTACAGCAACTGGATCAGGCTGAACAGGTCCAGCAATTAAAAACCCGGTACGATGTTTTGCTGGGTAAAAACCAGGAGTTGAAAGAACGTGTGCTGGTTGAAGCCGCATCGGTGGAGAGGGCGCGACAAGCCTGCCAGAAACTGCACCAGGAAGATGTCCAGCTGCAAATTCAGTGGCATCAGGAGCAGGCAGCGCAGTTGGCCAGTCGTTTGCAGTTAAATGAACCTTGTCCGGTTTGCGGTAGCACTACTCATCCGCAACCAGCGCAGGCTCAACGCGTATTACTTAACAAGGAAGACCTTGAGCAATCTGCACAAAGGCTTGAAAATGCCCGTCAGCGGCTGCAGAAAATAGAAAATGCCCTGGTTCAGAGCCGTACCTTGCAAGAAGCGTTGGCGGTGCAAATAAATGAACAGCTCGAGACGCTTGGGGACAAGGCCGTTATACCGGCCGGCGTCTTGCAGGAAGTGTGTGAGCAGGCCCGAAAACGGGTTAACCAGTGCAAGCGGGCCAGGCAATCGCAGTCTTTGTTGCAAGAGCAGCAGGCTGTTTTTGAACAAGAAATGTCGCAGCTTGACGAAGCCTTGCAGCTAACCCAGGAAAAGCAGCAGGTCATCAGGCTTTCCCGGGCTTCCCTGGAAAATGAGCTCAAGCTTCGGCTGGCCGAACTGCCTGAGCCGTTTCGTGATGCCACCGTGCTGGAACAAACGCTGGCCGCTTCTAAACAGCGTCTGGCCTTACTGCAAAATGAATATGAGACCTCCCAGCGTGCGTTTGACCAGGCCAGGCAAGAGAACGTGCAGGTACAGGAGCGCCAGGCTGGCCTGGAAAGCCAGCAGGAACAGGCAATTCTTGCCTTGCGGCAAGCGCAGCAGGCCTGTCAGGCGCAGCTTGAGCAGCACGCCTTTAACAGTGAGCAAGCATGCAGGCAGGCGGTGCTTGCTGCTAATGAAATGCAGGCGCTTGAGCGGTATGTAGAGCAGTTCAACCGTCAGCAGTATGAGCTGGAAGGGCAGTACAAAAATATTGGTAAGCAGCTTGAGGGCAAAATCCTGCCTGATTTGGCGCAAATGGAAAGCAGGCATGAGCAGCGTAAACAGTTGCGTGACCAGGCCCAACATGCCTGGCAGCATCATGCCGAGCAATTGAATCAACTGGAATCGGTGGCGGTAAAAATTGGCCGCATGAATGAGCAAAATGCCGGACTGGCGCGGGAATATGCCATTTACGGCACGCTTAGCCATATTGCCAATGGTCGTGGTGACAGCCGGATCAGCCTGCAACGGTTTGTGCTAAGCGTTTTGCTTGATGATGTGTTGGCTGATGCGACGGTGCGCTTGCGCATCATGAGCAAGGGGCGTTATCAATTGATCCGGAAAGAAGACAGGGCCAAGGGGAATAGCAGGTCAGGCCTGGAGCTGGAGGTTATGGATGAATACACGGGTATTGCCCGGCCGGCGGCTACCTTGTCGGGGGGCGAGTCTTTCATGGCGGCGCTATCGCTGGCGCTGGGTTTGTCTGATGTTGTCCAGGCCTATGCCGGTGGTATCAGGCTGGATACCCTGTTTATTGATGAGGGTTTTGGCAGTCTGGACATGGATTCTTTGGATTTGGCCATTCGGACCTTGCTGGATTTGCAGGCCAGCGGACGAACCGTTGGCATTATTTCCCATGTAACCGAGCTGAAAGAGCAAATGGCGCTGCGTATTGATGTGCTGCCCTCGCCCAGGGGCAGCAGCATTCAGGTCAAAGGCGTTTAAAAAGCCATTTGCCAGGGCAGGCGCGCTACACGATGCGCTTGCCGTTTTCATCAATAAGCGCATCGCCATTTTCCTTGTTAAAGGCTTTAAGCTGGGGCAAGGGCAAGATCTCAAGTACTTCTTCGCAGGGACGGCACAGCCTGGCGGTTTCATTGTTAACCACCACAATAGGTCGGTTGATTAAAACGGGGTGTTTGACCATGAAGTCCAGCAGTTCATCGTCTGTCCATTTGGGATTGGCTAAATCTAGCTCCTGGTAAACGGCTTCTTTGGCGCGAATGATATCCCTGACCGTATGGGTGGATTTGACGATGATGTTGGCCAGTGTTTGTTTGCTGGGGGTATCCTTGAGGTATTCGATAACGTCGGGCTCAATACCGGTATTGCGAATAAGTGCCAGGGTGTTGCGTGAAGTACCACAACGTGGATTATGATAAATTGTTATTTTGCTCATGTTGGCTCCTGTTAACTATAGGTATATGGCTGGGGATAATACCAGAGAAAGAAGCTTCATGCCGTAACAGCCATATTTTGCGTTCCAGTCCGCCGCCATAGCCGGTCATGCTGCCGTCTTTGCCAATTACCCGGTGGCAGGGAATAACCATTGAAATGGGGTTGGCACCATTGGCCAGGCCAATCGCCCGTGAGGCTTTCGGGTTGCCAATCTTGGCTGCCAGTTCCCCATAACTCATGGTTTGACCATAGGGAATTTTTTGTAGGGCATGCCATACTGCACGCTGAAACTTGGTGCCGCCGGTTGCCACCGGGATATTGCTTAGTGCGTTAAGGTCGCCATTGAAATAGTCTTTTAGGTTCTTTTCATAGGGGCAGGGTGTGCTGGCAGGAATGATTTCCGTTTGTTTGTATTGCCGATGCAGTAAAGCAAGCATCCGCGTTTCATGATCGGCAAAATCAAGTACCCTGAGCCTGTTTTCGTTATCGGTCATTAGAATGATTTCTCCCAGTGGAGAGGCTATTCTGGATATATAGAGTTTCATCATATTTAGACCAAAGATTAAATTTTGCGTAAATTGATATACCATTTGATATTTTAAAGCGATTAATTCAACAAGAAAGCTCAAAATGAGAATATTGGTAATTGAAGATGACAGTATCCTGGGCTCTGCCTTGCAGGAATTCCTGAGCGCGCAGAGTTATGCGGTGGACTGGGTAAGTAATGGTAATCAGGCGTTGGGGGCGGTATCGGCACAAACTTATGATTTGCTGGTATTGGACCTGAATTTGCCCGACATGAGCGGGCTGGATGTCCTTAGGCAGTTAAGGGCACAGGGGCAGCAAGAACCCACCCTGATTCTAACCGCCCGCGATGGGGTGGAAGACCGTGTGGCAGGCCTGGATGCCGGTGCTGATGATTATGTGACCAAACCCTTTGAGCTGGCAGAGCTTGCCGCCCGCGTTCGCGCTTTTGCCCGCAGGCAGGCAGGCTTGCCTAGCCCTGTTCTGGAGGTGGGCTCGCTGGCGTTTGATATGGTGGGCAGAGAGGTCAGGGCCAAGGGCGAGCGGTTGAATTTATCGGTGCGTGAGTTATCGGTACTGGAAATGCTAATGGTCAGGGCAGGCAGGGTGGTAACCAAACGCCAGATTGTGAACTCCCTGTCCGCATGGGATGCCGACTTCAGTGAAAATGCGGTTGAAGTTTATGTGTACCGTTTACGCAAGCGCCTTGAGGGGCTTGGCGTTTCTATTCAGACTGTGCGGGGTTTTGGTTATTTGCTGGAAATTGATGCCCAAACCTGATGATGCGCGGCCAGTGGGCCATGTGGGTTGGCGTGTTAGGCTTTGTTTTGCAAAAGGTAAGTCATGCATACACTTAATTCCCTGAAGTTATTGAAAAAAAATACCCGGCTTTTGGCAAAAGGCTCTCTTTCCCGATATTTGATTATTCGCCTGATACCTGCCCTGCTGGTATTGTTTTTGCTTGATTTCAGCGTGACCTGGCTGATTACCCATGAATTTTCGGTGGCTCGCTGGGATTTGCGAGATATTCTTTTATTGATACTGGCCGGACAGGTCATACTGGTTATTTTATTTGCCTGGCTGGTAGTGTATGGGATTCGTTCCGGACTGCGTTCGGTTAATCTTATTTCTACCCAGATTGCCCAGCGTAATGAAGAGGATCTGCAGGCTATTGATATGACTAATGTGCCTACCGAGTTGGCCCCGCTGGTGTCGCGGATTAATGAATTGTTCCGGAGCCTGGATGAATCCATGGCGGCACAAAGGCGCTTTATCGGTCATGCCGCTCATCAATTAAGGACACCGCTGGCAGGTTTACGACTTGAGTCCGAGCTGATGCTGGCTCAGTCTTTGCCAGAAGATGTCAGGAAACGGGCCGAAAGAATTAAATCCATCAGTAACCGGATGATTCACCTTGGGCAGCAATTGCTGGTGCTGGCACGGGCTGACCCGGGCATACGGCCGCAAAACAGTTTTACCCGGATAGACTTGTGTGAATGGGTGCAAACCAGCGGTTCGGAATGGGTGCCCAAAACTCGGCAGCAGCATATTGATCTCTTGTTAGAGGCGCCTTCTTCTGCCGTGTGGATTGATGGCGACCAGCTATTGTTGGAAGAGTTGCTGGGTAACTTGATTGACAATGCCCTGAAATATGCCAAGGGCGCAAAAAATATTGTGCTTACCGTGGGACAAAATCCGCCATCGCTATCGGTGGAAGATGATGGTTGCGGCATAGCGCCGGAAGACCGGCAACATGTTTTTGAGGCATTTTACCGAGCCTCTGGCGTGGAAGCCAGTGGCTCTGGGCTGGGGTTGCAGGTCGTGCAGGAAATTGCAAGGGCACACGGTGCCTGGTGGAGCCTGGTCAGTAAACCCGCCATCCAGGGAACCCGTGTTACGGTTGTTTTTCCGGGGCCCCGGATTGGCGCGCAGTTGTCACGCCAGGACCGGTTTACCAGAATCTGAAGCGGGTGGCGATTTCTATATTGGTGCCCGAAGCCGGTAGTTCAGAGTAAGAGGCCATATATTTTTTGTTGGTGATATTTAACAGGCTGATACTGACAGAGCTGCTGTCATCTTTGCCAAAATTGATGCCGGCACTTAAGTTAAGTGTGCCCCAGCCTGGCAAAGTACCTGAAGATGACCTGTTTTTGCTGGCGGCACGCAGGTAAAGATCAGACCACACCGGTTTGTCAAACAGCATAAATTCATTTCTGACGCCAATCCTGCCAAATAGTTTGGGGGTGTCGGTATCTTTGGTTTTGATGCCGGAATGGGTTTCTTCACGCGTCATCCAGGTTCCGCTTACATAAGGGGTGATGAAGGTGTCGGGTAGGGTGTACTCGGCCAGCAATTCCAGGCCATATGTTTTGGCAGAATCGGCATTGACGTAAATATTATCTGTAGCCAATGCAGTTGATGCGCATGCCGTACTGACACTGCAACTTAAACTGGTGATGTAGTTTTTGGCGGTACTGTAAAAAATGGCAGAATCCAGCACCAGATTATTGTTGCTGTAGCGTGCGCCCAGTTCGTAGTTTTTAGAGGTTTCAGGCTTCAGGTTGGGGTTGTTATATACGGTTTGCCCGCCGGCCGTTGTGGTGGTGTACAGTTTGGCCAGATTGGGAATGGTGAAGCCTTCAGAGTAAGAGGCACGCAGGCTGGTATTAGTCAAACCAGTATATACCAGGCCAAATGATTTGATGAATTTGCGATAGGTTTCATCATTATTGATAAGTCCCGGGTCACTTTTCTTCAGATCGTTTTTTACATGAAAATAACGTAAACCCGCTGTTAACTTTAGATCATCGTTTAAACGCCATTCATCTTGCGCAAAGAGTGATGTGGTATTAATGGCTGCCTTAATGTAAGGTGTGTTGACCGTGCTGCTGGTGACAGGGAATAGCATGCCCGGGCGCTGAATAGACGTCGTGGTGCTGGACAGCTTGTGGGCCTTAAGCTCATCAGCCAGATGGTGTAGTCCGACAATGGTTTTATGGTCGGGGTGGAAACGTAAATCCAGTTGCAGGTTACCACCGTAGTTGGTGAGCTCATCAATGGATTCGGAGCGGACTTTGACATTGACCATGGAATTAGGCGAAAGGTGAACCTGGTTCATGAACTCGCGGTCAACTTTCTGCTTGTAAATATCAAAATGAATTTTTTCCAGATGTTTACCAAGGTTGTCTGCTTCATAAAAGACGCTGACTTTACTGCGATCCCTTTTGGGCAGGTCAATCAGGAAGTCTTTGTACGTACTGCTTAATGCGGCAAGGTTTACCCAACTTTTGGCCTTCAGCCGGTTTTTATCGGCTTTCATACCCAGGTAGTGATTGTTTTCCTGGCCGAAACGGTATCCCAGATGTAATGAAGCACTACCTGATTGATAAGCGGTGTTATCAAGCCTGTCTTCGTAGCCACTGTATATACTGCGTGGCACATGGCGGTCATGATGTATGCTACGGGAAAACGACAGTCGGTAATCAAACTGATTAACCGTTCCTGCCAGCGAACCGGCACCTTGCCAACCATTGGTCGCAGAAAAATAAGTGCCGCCCAAATCGGCTTCAAACGGGCGTGAGGCGCCTTTCTTGGTAATAATGTTAACCACCCCACCAATCGCTTTTGAACCGTGCATGACCGAAGCCGGGCCGCGTACCAGCTCAATACGTTCAATATTATGGGTTTCCACCAGGAAGGGCGAGCCATAACTGGAGTGGTCGGTGACTTCTTGCCCGTCAATCAGAATGGCGACCCTGGTCGGGTCTTCGCCACGGATTTTTACCCGTTTATGGCCGGCAATACTGGAGTCAACAAGCTGGATGCCCGGTACGTCTTTAAGCAGTTCGGCGACGTTGTCAGAGGTTTGTTTCTGTAAGGTGTTCTGGTCAATGACGGTGACCGAGTATGGGTTCTCGCGTATGGTGCTTTCGGTTTTGGTGCCAATGGCAACCACTTCATCCAGCAGGGCAACAGGCTGTGCCTCACGGCCAGGGTTTTGCGAGGCCGTGCCTTGTGCATACAGGCTGTGGCTTAAAAGGCAGGTTAAAAGGCAAAGCGGAAAATATTTTTTTGTCCGGGTGTTTCTGGAAATTGATTTTTTCATGAGTTTATTTGTTTTCTTGTTGATTTGTGAATGCAGTCAATGAGCCGATAATTGGGGTTTAATTAATAATTTTCTGGTTGGAAAACACGCAATAAGGTTGCGGTTTTTTATCTTTGGCAGGCGGGTGGCTGATTTGGCATTGTTGGCCATCTGCGTAAGCGGTGATGGCAAGCTGATTGTTGTTGATGTTAAGCAAATAATGCGTGTGATCTGTTTGTATTCCAGCCGTTTCGGGTTGGTGCTGGAATTTTTCAAATTGTGTATTGTGGGGGTTTTCCAGGCACTCTGCGGTATGTTTTATTTTCCTGTTGTCCAGAATCGTGCTAACGGCCTTTTTTGTATTCAGGCATTCTTGCTGGCTGGCGGCATTGACAAAAGATGCCTTGATGTCAGTGGCAGGATCCTGATGGGTGAGAACAAGCAATAAAAAGAGGGTGTTCATTTAAATTAATTATAGAGTTAATGAAAATGAGAATTGTAATCTAAATGATAATCATTATCATAAAATAGAGAATGGGGGTGAAATAAAAAAAAGCACTCATGTGTATTTGAGTGCTTTTTGCAACGGTTTCTGGCCCTGGTTGTGCATCCACCAACTGATGCTTTGCATGAATTGGTGGATAGGCGATCAGTCTTTTTTGTTATGGCCGATGAAGGGGGTGACTTCGCCTTCTTTATTGGTGCTGAGCAGGCCAATATTGCTGTAAATTTGCAGCTTGTCGCGGGTGTCACGAATATCCATGTTGCGCATGGTTAGCTGACCAATTCGATCCAGCGGAGAGAATGAGTCTTCACCTTCTTTTTCCATCGTGAGTCGTTCTGGATGGTAAGTCAGGTTGGCGCTGGTCATGTCTAGCAGGGAGTAGTCATTGCCACGGCGCAATTCAATGGCGACTTCACCCGTAATGGCACTGGCAATCCAGCGCTGGGTGGTATCGCGCAGCATCATGGACTGTGTGTCAAACCAGCGACCTTCATAAAGCAGGCGACCAAGGCGACGGCCATTGGTGCGGTACTGTTCAATGGTGCCTTCGTTGTGAATGCCACTGATCAGGCGTTCGTAGGCAATATGCAACAGGGCCATGCCGGGAGCTTCGTAAATGCCGCGGCTTTTGGCTTCGATGATGCGGTTTTCAATCTGGTCGGACATGCCCAGACCATGACGTCCACCCACTTCATTGGCGTAATAGAAGAGATCTACGATGTTGTCGAACTCTTTGCCATTGATGGCAACGGGACGGCCTGCCTCGAAGCGGACGGTCACTTCTTCGGCGGCAACCTTGACATCATCTTTCCAGAAAGCAACGCCCATGATGGGCTCGACAATCCGAATGCCTTTATCCAGAAATTCCAGGTCTTTGGCCTCATGGGTAGCGCCCAGGATATTGGAGTCTGTCGAGTAAGCTTTTTCGACGTTCATTTTGTAGCTGAAGCCGTTGGCATTCAGGTACTCGGACATTTCTTTGCGGCCGCCCAGTTCGTCGATGAAGTTCTGGTCTAGCCAGGGTTTGTAAATTTGCAGGTTTGGATTGGCCAGCAGGCCGTAGCGGTAGAAACGCTCGATATCGTTGCCCTTGTAGGTACTGCCATCACCCCAGATATTGACGTTATCTTCACGCATGGCGGTAACCAGCATGGTGCCAGTAACGGCACGGCCCAGGGGGGTGGTGTTGAAATAGGTAGCGCCGGCGGTAGTGATGTGGAAAGCGCCGCATTGGATGGCGGCAATGCCTTCTTCAACCAGTTGTTGGCGGCAATCGATCAGGCGGGCTTTTTCGGCGCCATATTCCAGTGCTTTGCGGGGAATGTCGTCGTAGTTGTCTTCGTCAGGCTGACCCAGGTTGGCCGTGTAAGCGCATGGAAAGGCGCCTTTTGCCTGCATCCAGTGAACAGCGACGCTGGTGTCCAGACCGCCGGAAAACGCAATACCCACACGCTGCCCCACGGGCAGGTGTTGCAAAATTGTACTCATATTATTTAGTGCTCCAATAAAGATGCAAAATTTTAACCCATTTGTGTGTTGTTTACTTACTGTTTGGGGTTTTTACCCAGTAACAGGAATTCCATTAAGGCTTTTTGGGCATGCAAACGGTTTTCTGCTTCATCCCAAACCACGCTTTGGGGGCCATCAATTACTTCGGCGGTGACTTCTTCACCCCGGTGGGCGGGCAAGCAGTGCATGAAAACAGCATCTTCAGCCGCCGCTTTCATCATTTTGGCGTCTACGCACCAATCGGCAAAGGCGATGCGGCGTTTTTCATTTTCATCTTCGAAGCCCATGCTGGTCCAGACATCGGTGGTAATAAGATGGGCACCTTTGCAGGCTTCGATGGGATCATCAAATTCCTTAAGGGTGCTTTCGTTGATATTGCCAATGAGTTTGTGATCTAGTTGGTAGCCTTTGGGGGCGGAGACATGCAGGGTGAAATTAAGCATTTTGGCGGCCTGGATCCAGGTATAGGCCATGTTGTTGGCGTCTCCTATCCAGGCAACGGTTTTGCCTTCGATGGGACCGCGATGCTCGAAGAAAGTAAGTAAATCGGCCAGGATTTGGCAGGGATGGAATTCATTGGTAAGGCCGTTGATGACCGGAACCCGGGAGTGGGCGGCAAAGCGTTCGATGCGCGTTTGTTCAAAGGTGCGGATCATGACGATATCCACCATGCGGGAGATGACCCGGGCGGTGTCTTCAATGGGTTCGGAACGGCCCAGCTGGGAATCGCCCGAGGTCAGGTTGATGACAGAGCCACCAAGCTGGTACATGCCCGCTTCGAAGGAAACACGGGTGCGGGTACTGGCTTTTTCAAATACCATGGCAAGCGTTCGATCATGCAGGGGCATATGGGGTTCATAGCGCTTGAATTTTTCTTTAATAAGCAGTGCGCGTTTGAGAACATACAGGATTTCTTCGGGGGTGAAGTCCTGGAATTGTAAAAAGTGCCGCATGGGGCCGGTGATATGAGAGCTTGTCATGGGTACAAAGTGAGAAAGAAAATTGAATATGGTTTAAAATAGAGGGATAGATATATTTGTATAATTCTTTATCATATACAATTCTGCGTTTAGTATGTCCATCTTCCTGTATTTGTTTTTAAAAAAATGCGGGTTTCTCGTAAAGTCTGATTAAGTGCAACAACTAATAATTCATGGTGTAACACAGGAAGGTCATCGTTTTCGTCCCAGCGACTGGGCCGAACGTTTGGCCGGTGTGATGTCACAATTTCGTCCTGCCGGGTTTATGGGCAGCCATCTTACTTACTCACCTTATGTTGTGCCCAATATTCTTAATGGTGTGAAATGTGTGATTGTAGATACGCGCTTGCGCGAACTCGAGCCCAAGGCCTGGAAATTTGTCGTTGATTTTGCAAGCGACAACCACCTGACCACTTCAATGAAAGAAATTGAAGAAATTGAGGCTGAAAAAAATAAAAGGACGCAGTAGCGTCCTTTTATTTTTGCTGAAAAACTCGACAGCTTGTAAAAGCTGTCAGAGTGAAGCAAACTTAAGCGATTGCTTTGATGGCAGCTGCCAAACGGCTTTTTTGACGCGCTGCTTTGTTTTTGTGGATGATGTTTTTATCAGCCACGCGATCGATGACGCTGGTTGCCTTGACAAAAATTTCGTTTGCCTTGGCTTGGTCACCAGCTTCAATAGCCTTGCGAACGTGCTTGATGTTTGTGCGCAGCAAAGAACGCAGGCTAGAGTTGTGTTTGTTGCGTGCTACAGATTGACGTGCACGTTTACGGGCTTGGGCAGTATTGGCCATATCAGATTCTTCTATTAAGTTAATTCAGCAAAGTTCGTTATTTTATCATAAACTTCACTTTTTGCAAGATTTCTTTTTAAATACACGAATTTACGTGAGATCTGCAACAATTGCGTTTGCCTGGAGCGACATTTGGCTTTATTTTCGACGGGTGAAATCATGTATTCTGAAGCCACAAACCAGCAAGACACTAAAATAAATAATGCCGCACCCAACCAGTACCAGGAATAGGGTAATAAGTCTTGAAACGGAAAATATAAAAGCAGACTGCCCAATAATACCAGAAATAAAGCCGCCTATTGCATAGTTAAGCGTATTTGGGCTGGCTTGTGTCCAATTAATATATTGCTGGATGAATAAGAGCCAGCCGGTCATGCACAGCAGGGCAGGTGCCAGGCGCATGAAAAATGCAAGCCAGTTTACTTGGGGTGTGTAAATTTTCTTTCTGCGCAAACCAATATACAGGAAAAGTGCATTAATGCTGGCGCCCAGCCCGATAGATAGGGCAAGGCCAGCGTGGTCCAGTAACGGAACAAAAATAATATTTAACAGTTGGGTGCTAATTAAGACAAAGATGGCAATTTTGACGGGTGTGCGGATATCCTGTTTGGCATAAAACCCCGGCGCCAGGATTTTAACGCTAAGTATGCCAATAAGGCCAACCGCGTAGGCCATAACGGCACTGCGCGTGGAAAACACATCGTCACTGCCAAAGGCGCCGTAATTGAACAGGCTGGCAACCAGGCCATCCGCCAGGAAAGCCATGCCCAGGGCGGCAGGCATGCCAAGCAGGAAAACCAGTTTTAAACCCCAGTCCATGAGCTGGCTGTAAGCCTGGGAATCTTGTTTGGCATGGGCGGAAGACAGGCTGGGCAATAACACGGTTCCCAGGGCAACCCCCAGCAGGGCAGTGGGGAACTCCATCAGGCGGTCTGCAAAAGAAAGCCATGTAACGCTGCCGGCTGCCAGCCAGGTGGCAATATTGGTATTAATGAGGATGGATATCTGCGCCACGGAAACCCCCAGGGTTGCCGGCCCCATTTGTTTGACAATACGTCGCACGACTGGATCTTGCCAGGCCTTGCCGATGTTAAGCGACAGGCGCGGTACCAGTCCCAGTTTGGCCAGTGCCAGCCACTGTATGGTTAGCTGGGCGATTCCTCCGGCCATGACACCTGCCGCAAGGGCATAAATGGGGGTTGAAAAGAAACCGGTTAAAAACAGGCTGGCCAGTATCATGGCAATATTCAGCAGCACGGGCGTAAAGGCCGGAATGGCAAATTTGCGCCAGGTATTAAGGACGCCCGAGGCAAAGGCGATTAATGACATGCACAATATATAGGGGAACATGACGCGGGTCATCCAGACGGCCGCTTCAAAGGCGGTCTGGTTTTCGGGGCGGGTCATGCCCGAGGCCATCGCTGCGACAATCCAGGGCGTGGCGATCATGCCGAGCAAGGTGACCAGCATAAGGGCAACCGTCAGGAGCGTGGCAACATGATCAAGCAGGACTTTTACTTTTTCTTCGGAGTGATTGTTGCGTGCTTCACCCAGGATGGGTACAAAAGCCTGGGCAAAAGCACCTTCGGCAAACAGGCGGCGCAGTAGGTTGGGAATACGGAAAGCAACCCAGAACGCATCGGTCATGGCGCTGGCTCCAAATGTTCTTGCAATCAGGATATCTCTGGCCAGCCCGGTGATGCGGGATAATAGAGTAAGACCACTGATGGTTGCGGCAGAACGAAGTAGGCTCATGATTCACTAAAAAGAAAAGTTAAAAAAATTAGCGCCCGTAAAGCCAATGAGAGGACATTGTGACGGGCGCTAATGGTGTTTCTTGTAAAAGATTATTTTGGCTGCAGGCGAATGGCCCCGTCAAGGCGAATGGTTTCACCGTTAATCATTTCATTGGTAATGATGCTGTAGACCAATTTTGAATAGTCTTCGGGGGTACCCAGGCGCGAAGGGAACGGGATATTTGCAGCCAGGGAGTCTTGGACTTCTTGTGGCATACCAAACATCATGGGTGTACCGAAAATGCCAGGGGCAATGGTGTTGCAGCGAATGCCAGAACGGGCCAGATCACGGGCAACAGGCAAGGTCATGCCCACCACGCCGCCTTTTGAGGCGGAATAGGCTGCCTGGCCAATTTGGCCTTCGTAGGCAGCTACCGATGCGGTATTGATAATCACACCCCGTTCGCCAGTGGCTTCAGGGGTGTTTTTTTCCATGGCAGCGGCAGCCAGACGCAACATGTTAAATGAGCCAATCAGGTTGATGCTAATGACTTTCTGGAATAACTCAAGGGAATGGGCACCCTGTTTACCGACGGTACGGGAGGCTGGTGCGATACCGGCGCAATTAACCAGGCCAAACAAGGGGCCCAGCTCGGTGGCTGCTGCAATAACCGCCTGTGCATCGGTTTCGCTAGTGACATCGCAATGAACATATTTTTGGTTCAGTTCGGTGGCGATTTGCTGGCCTGCTTCATCTTGCAGGTCGGCAATAACAACCCTGGCACCATTTTTAACCAGCATTCTGGCGGTACCGGCACCCAGGCCAGAGGCGCCGCCGGTAACGATGAAAACTTTTCCTTGAATATCCATCTGTCTTCTCCTGATTGATTATTTGGACAATGCGTCTTGTATGCGTTTTGTAATTTCGTCTACTTTGCCCAAGCCGGATACCTTGACGTATTTTGGCGCTTTGGGGTCATTTTGGGCAGCCCAGCCTGAGTAGTAGTCAACCAGGGGACGCGTTTGGTTTCGGTAGACTTCGAGGCGTTTTTTAACGGTTTCTTCCTGGTCATCATCGCGTTGAACCAGTGGCTCACCGGTGATGTCGTCTTTTCCTTCCACTTTGGGCGGATTGAATTTGGTATGGTAAGAACGGCCGCTGGCAGGATGAATGCGACGCCCGCTCATGCGCTCGATGATATCTTCTTCTGGAACATCAATTTCAATTACGTAATCAAGATTGATATTGGCTGATTTCAGGGCATCGGCCTGGGGAATGGTGCGTGGGAAGCCGTCAAACAAATAGCCATTTTCGCAGTCATTTTCTTGCAAGCGGTCTTTAACCAGCCGGATGATAATGTCATCGGAAACCAGTCCGCCATTATCCATGATTTGTTTGGCTTCCAGGCCAACGGGCGTTTGGGCCTTAACCGCGGCACGCAACATGTCACCGGTGGAAATTTGGGGAACGGAATATTCCTGGGTGATAAAGCTGGCTTGAGTGCCTTTGCCGGCACCAGGTGGCCCTAACAGTATTAAGCGCATGAATCCCTCCTGGGTAAAAAGTATATTAGTTTATAAATAAATGAGTGTATTTTATATGATGCATTGCAAAAAGTTACCGGTTTTCCAGAAAATTCCTAACTCTTTCCAGATCTTCAGGCGTGTCTACGCCGGCCAAAGGGGCTTGCCCGGTTTGCAATACGTAAATTTTATGTCCATGTTCAAGTGCCCTTAGCTGTTCCAGCGCTTCGGTTGTTTCAAGCGTGCCTTGCGCAAGCAATGGAAATTGCGTTAGAAAAAATGAACGGTAGGCATACATGCCAATATGGTGCAATGCAGAAAAAGACGGGGGTAACTGTGAGCGGTCATGGTTGAAAGCGTCACGTGCCCAGGGAATGGGCGCTCTTGAAAAATAAATGGCAAAACCCTTGGTATCACGCACCACCTTGACAATATTCGGATTGAAAAAATGTTCGCTGCTACTGATAGGGTAAGCGCAGGTGGCAATGGATGCGTCGGGGTGAGTGGCCAGGGCATGGGCAGTCTGATTGATCAGTTCAGGGTCAATCAGGGGCTCGTCTCCTTGGACATTGACAACAATTTGCGTGTTGTCAAAGCCCAGGGTGTTGGCTACTTCTGCCAGCCGGTCGGTGCCCGATGGATGGTCTTCCCGGGTAAGCAGGGTTTCAAAGCCATGCTGACGTGCACAATCTGCTATTTTCCGGTCATCGGTTGCAATAATGACACGGCTGGCTTCGGAAGCCCGGGCACGTTCAGCGGTATGAATGACAAGGGGTTTGCCAGCGATATCGGCCAGCATTTTGCCGGGCAGACGGGTAGAAGCTGCGCGTGCAGGGATGACAGCGATAAAGTTGGTCATTATGAAGCGGGCTGGTCTGGTGCTGAAAGGGCGCGGGCTTCGCTGGGCAGCATAATGGGGATGCCATCGCGAATCGGGTAAGCCTTTTTATCGTTTTCGCAGATGAGTTCCTGCGCTTTTGGGTCGTGTTTCAAGGGGCCCTTGCAAACGGGACAAACCAGTTTATCTAATGGAGGTTTTTTCATTTTATAGCTTGAATTATTGGTTAATTCGAAGAGTATAACGGCAACTGACGGATTTTTTCTTCAATTAGATCAAAAAAATGTGGATTCGAAAAGTGTGGTTCAACGTTTACGGTCCATATACGGCTATCGGTCAGTGTGCTGCATTTACAGGCATCTTTGCTGGTCATCAGGATGATCTCTGCATTAATTGCCTTGAAGTCATTGGCTGTATAAGCATAATGATCGGGAAAAGGGATGGCTTGGGAAATGGTTAGCTGAAGCTGCGCCAGTGTGGCAAAAAAACGATTTGGCTGGCCGATGCCTGCAAGGGCGGCCATGGGCTGGTCTTTATGTTCTTTAATGAATTCTTGGATTGTAATGGTTTGGCCTGTGACCAGGTGGGTTGCGGATACAGGTTCCAGGGACATGGCAATTTCATGCGCGAATTCAGTCTGGAAATTGTTCAGGGATGTTGATTTGAGGTTGGTGATAATAAAATCAACCTGCTTCAGCCGGCTTGCCGGCTCACGCAAGGGGCCTGCCGGCAAGAGTTTGCCATTACCGGTCCGGCGGTTGTCCTGCACGACAATCTCAATATCTCTTTGCAGTTTCAGGTGCTGAAGCCCATCGTCAGAAATAACGATATCGATTGCA
>Ga0265295_1003725_pt1 | contig 21649 bp, 16 predicted proteins | sample Munlansysbiofilm_FD_192503 | JGI IMG/M metagenome (GOLD analysis project Ga0265295, IMG submission 192503) | Leachate microbial communities from a municipal landfill in Southern Ontario, Canada - Methane capture system biofilm | ecosystem: Engineered > Solid waste > Landfill > Unclassified ...
GACCCCATCCAGGCCCTGGGCCGGCGCTGAACCGCCATGGACACCATCGACCAGGTCCGTTTCGTCACCGGCTCGATTCGCGCCAAGCGGCTGCACAGCGTCCTCACCGGCCTGGGCATCGCCGTGGGCATCGCCGCGGTGATCCTGCTCACCTCCATGGGCGAGGGGCTGCAGCGGTTCGTGCTGGCCGAGTTCACCCAGTTCGGCACCAACCTGGTCAGCATCAGCCCGGGCAAGGTAACCACCTTCGGCACCTCGCTCGGCGTGATCGGCTCGGAGCGGCTGCTCACCATCGAGGACGGCGAGTCCCTGCGCCGCCTGCCCGGGGTGGAAGCAGTGGTACCGGTGGTCCAGGGCAATGCCGAGGTCAAGGCCGGCAACCGCACCCGGCGGATCACAGTCTACGGCGTGGGTGCGGAGATGGACCGGGCCTTCCGCCTGCGCGTGCAGGGCGGCCGCTTCCTGCCGCCGGACGACCCGCGCACGGCCCGGCCCTACGTGGTCCTTGGCAGCAGGGTGCGGCAGGAACTGTTCCCGGGCCGCAATCCCCTGGGTGAACGGGTGCAAATCGGCAACCTGCCCCTGCGGGTGATCGGGGTGATGGAGTCCAAGGGTCAGATCCTCGGCTTTGACATGGACGACACCGTCTACCTGCCGGCGGTGCGCGCGCTCGACCTGTTCAACCGCGAGGGGCTGATGGAAATCGACGTGCTCTACCGCGAGGGTGCGGACGCGGACGAGATGGCCGCGGCCATCCGCCGCACCTTGCTCGCCCGCCACGGCCAGGAGGACTTCACCATCACCACCCAGGAGCAGATGCTCGAGGTGCTCGACTCGGTGCTCGGCATGCTCACCGCCGCGGTCGGCGCCCTGGGCGGGATCTCGCTCCTGGTCGGCAGCGTGGGCATCTTCACGGTGATGACCATTGCCGTGCGCGAGCGCACCGGAGAGATCGGCCTGCTGCGCGCCCTGGGCGCGACCCGCGGCCGCATACTCAGCCTGTTCCTGCTCGAGGGGACCCTGCTCGCCGGCCTGGGTGGTGCGGCCGGACTGGCCGTGGGCCTGGGCGGGGCGGTGCTCATCCACTTCTTTGTACCGCTCCTGCCGGTGCACACCCCGTGGTCGTTCGTGGTGCTCGCCGAACTGCTGGCCATGGGGATCGGCATCCTCGCCTCGGCCCTGCCCGCCCGCCAGGCCGCCCGCCTCGATCCACTGGAGGCGCTGCGCTCGGAGTGAGCGCCCGCCCCGCCGGAACCCGCCCTTTTCCCGAGAAAGGTTTTGGGCACCGGCCGCACCGGTGCTACAATCCTTTAGAAAGGCTGTGCCGCAATCGTTTCCGACCAAGCCGTTGTCCATCCACCCCTGGAGGTTGTGCCCGTGTTCTCCCCATTCCCTTTGTCTCCCCGTCGTCTGGCGCTGCTGCTCGTGCTCACCCTCTGTCCGGCCGGCCAGGCCCTGGCCTCGGGCTACGGCCTGTTCACGCAAGGGGCCTCGGCCTTTGGCCAGGCCGCCACCGTGACCGCGCACACCACCGGCCCCTCGACCCTGTTCTACAACCCGGCCCTGCTCACCACCCTCGACGGTACCCGGGTGGAAGCCGGGATGACGGTGCTCGCCTTTGACCGACGCTTCACCAGCCGCGCGGACGGCGACACCCACGAGATGCACGACGAAACCAGGATGCCGGCCAGCTTCTACCTGTCGCATCGGTTCCGTGACGACCTGGCCGCCGGCATCGGCCTGTTCTTCCCCTTCGGCCTGGCCTCGGACTGGCCCGAACAGTGGGAGGGCCGCTTCCTGGCCACGCAAACCGAGATGACCACCTACACCCTCAACCCGGCCCTCGCCTGGCAGCCGCTGCCGCGCTTGTCCGTGGCCGCCGGCCTGGACCTGGCCCTGTTCGACGCCACCCTGCGCCGGCGGATCGACCTCGCCCCGCTCGGTTTGGCCGGGATCGAAGGGAGCCAGGAGTTCAGTGGCGACGACACCGGGCTCGGCTGGAACCTCGGGCTCGCCCTGCAACTCACCGACCGACTCGACTTCGGCCTCAGCTGGCGCAGCGAGATCGACCTCTCGGTGGACGGCCGGGCCCGCTTCAGCGGCGTGCCTGGCAATGCGGCCGCCCTGTTCCCGGCGACCAGCGGCCGGGCCGACCTGACCCTGCCCGAACAACTGAGCCTGGGGCTCGCCTGGCAGCCGATCGAGCCGCTGGTGGTGGAGATCGGCGCCCACTGGGAGGGCTGGTCCGCCTTCGAAAAGCTGCGCATCGGCCTGGACCAGCCGGTGGCCGGTGTTGCCGAGGACCTGGTCGCGCGCGACTGGGACGACACCTGGTCGTACAGTGTCGGCGGCCGCTACGTGCTCAACGACCGGGTCGCCCTGCTCGCCGGGTACAAGTACGGCAACACGCCGGTGCCGGACCACACCTTCGAGCCGGCCATCCCGGACGCGGACACCCACCTGTGGACCGTGGGCGCGGATCTGCAGTTCGGCGCGACCACGCTGTCGCTCAGCTACGGCTTCCAACATTACACGGACCGCACCAAGACCAACGCGGTCGGCGCCGACCCCGTGCACGGGGTCCTCACCGAGCCGAACGCGGCCAACGGCCTCTACCAGTCGGAGATCCACCTGGTGGCGCTCAGCCTGGGCTACCGGTTTTAGTCCGCCCGGCCGGCACCCACCGGGCACAGGGGCGCCCGATCGCTTTTTCCTGCTGAAAAAGAACCATTCCCGTGCTATGGCTGGAGCACGGGCAACCGCTGCCAGGCGGCCGCACCGTCCCGGGCCCGGGCCACGAGTCCGGCCCCCCTCTTTTCCGGTGGAGTCGGCATGTATCACCTGCTCTTTGTCTACGGCACCCTGAAACAGGGCTTTGACAACCACAACCTGATCGATGGGTCGTATTTCGTCGGCACCGGTCAAACCGTCCAGCGGTTTGCCATGTACAAGCAGATCGTGCCCTACGTCACCAAGGCCGAGGCCATCAGCCCCATCCACGGCGAACTCTTTCGGGTCCACTCGTCGGTGCTCGAGATGCTCGACCTGTTCGAGGGCAACCCGGTGTGGAACTGCCGCGAACAGGTCGAGGTGGTGCTCGACCGGGACAACAGCACGGTCTTCGCCTGGATGTACTTCAACGACACCCCGCAGGGCGAGCTCGTGCCCTCCGGCGTCTACACCCGCTGAACCGGTCCCGGCCCCGCCACGGCCGCCGGCCGCAGGAAGAATCCATGGACGCAGACCAGTCCGCCGCCAGGCCGGAGCGCATTGCGCTCAAGGTGCTGGCGGCGATCAGTTTTTCCCATTTCCTCAACGACATGCTTCAGTCGCTGATCCCGGCGCTCTACCCCCTGCTCAAGGAGGGGTTCCAGCTCAGCTTCACCCAGGTCGGCCTGATCACCCTCACCTTCCAGCTGTCCGCCTCGCTGCTCCAGCCGGCGGTGGGGTTGTACACCGACCGCCACCCGCTGCCATTCAGCTTGGCCATGGGCATGGGTTCCACCCTGGTGGGGCTGCTCTTTCTGTCGGTGGCGCCGAGCTTCGGCCTGCTGCTCATAGCCGTGGCCCTGGTCGGCACCGGCTCGTCGGTGTTCCACCCAGAGTCATCGCGGGTGGCGCGCATGGCCTCGGCCGGTCACTACGGCCTGGCCCAGTCGATCTTCCAGGTGGGCGGCAACGCCGGCACCTCGGCGGGCCCGCTGCTTGCCGCGCTGGTGGTGCTGCCGTACGGCCGCACCAGCCTGGCCTGGTTTTCCCTGTTCGCCCTGCTGGCCATGCTCATCCTCTGGCGGGTGGGCGTTTGGTATCGCGACCGGCAGCGGGCGGAGCGGCTGCGCCCCCGTCCGGCCATCCGCGCCCGGGAGGCGGAGCGGTCCGCGGTCTGGCCGGTGGCCGTGCTGCTCATCCTGATGTTCTCCAAGTTCTTCTACACCACCAGCCTGCACAGCTACCTGACCTTCTACCTGATCGACAAGTTCGCCATCCCGGTGGGCGCGGCCCAGGTGCACCTGTTCGTGTTCCTGTTCGGCGCGGCGCTGGGCACCATCCTCGGCGGGCCGATCGGTGACCGCATCGGCCGGCGCCAGGTGATCTGGTGGTCTATCCTGGGCGTGGCCCCGTTCACCCTGGCTCTGCCGCATGCCAGCCTGTTCTGGACCGGACCGCTCACCTTTGTCATCGGCCTGTTGCTCGCCTCGGCCTTTCCGGCCATCCTCGTCTACGCCCAGGAGCTGTTCCCCGGCCGGGTGGGCATGATCTCCGGCCTGTTCTTCGGGCTCGCCTTCGGCCTGGCCGGTATCGGCGCGGCCCTGCTCGGCCAGCTGGCCGACCGCACCTCCATCGGCTTTGTCTACCAGGTCTGCGCCTGGCTGCCCCTGCTCGGCGTGTGCGCGGTGTTCCTGCCGGACCTGCGCGGCCGGGAACAGGAGGACTGAAGCTGGCACGACGCTCGCCGGCCTCAGAAAGGATCAACTCGCCGAGCCGTGTGCTCACCAGCAAGAAAAAAGGCCTGGTCATCTCAAAGGATGACCAGGCCTTCTTGGGCTGAACAATCCGGCGGACGGCTCGCCACGCGGATTGTGTTCATTTTGTCTGGAACTCCGACCCGGCCACAGGTGCGGCTTGAGTCGCCGGGCCGGAATTCCGGGGCCAACGTGACGGCTTCGGCTTACTCGATAAAGATGATACTTGTTTTCCCGTCCGGAGTCTGGACGGGGAAATATATGGGACTCGAGTCTTTGCCGTCCTTTTGTTCGGGGTCGGTTTCCCCGTCATCCACCTTGCCGTTGAAATTGGCATCCTCTTCGCCGTCCTTCAAGCCATCGCCATCCATATCGGCATTCCTGGGGTCGGTCGTGGTTGACGGATCCGCATCGGGAACAAAAACGGCTACATCGGTCCCCTTGCTTGGGCCATCCCCATCCGGATCCGCAACGGGCGAGGTTATGCCCAGTTCCGTACCGTCCTGAATTCCGTCCCCGTCCGAATCGGCGTCGCAGGAATCTGTTTCGCCAGGATCCACCCGGCCATTGTGATTGGCATCCTCGTCACCATCGGCGATCCCGTCATCGTCCGTGTCGGCATCCCGCGAGTCCGTACACACATCTGTCCGGTCTTCAATGACAGTGGCAATACCATCACCATCCCAATCCGGTTCATTGATATCCAGTTGAAAATTGAAGCCAGGATACTCCTGAACGGCCGGGATGGTAATCGCCTCAGCCTGGTAGCAAGCAGTGGTGCTTTGCGAGGAGGTCCACCACTCCTCCGCATAGTCGCCCATCCACAAATCCAAAGCGGTCAAGTAGTAGGTGCTTCCAGGTGTGACCCCTTCGAGACGGTACGTTCCATCTGCGGCCGTCTGTGCGGATTTCAGGAATCCCCGGTTCCACCAGTCAACGCACTGGTTATCCGCTGTTGAGCTAAGGAGAACAAACATGCTTCCTAAAGGTGTGGAGCCGTCATCCCTGTACACGGTACCAGTGATCACAGCACCCGGGTCGAGTTGGAAGTTCAGGCCGATCTTGGTTACACCCTCCGTAATGGTAAAGACCTCAGCCGCCTCGCACGTGGTCACGCTGGTGGGCGTGTCCCACCATTCGTCGAGGTAATTACCTTCGTTTGCGCTGGTTCTTAAGAAATAGTTCGTCCCAGGCGGGATAGCACCGATTTCGTAGGTGCCGTTGCCGCCAGCGATGTTAACATCTTTGATCCAATCAGAAACACCGCACGGATCTCCGGAATAAATGACCACCTGCAGATCAACGTCGGTCACCGGGGTCAAGCCGTCCGATTTGAAGACCGTGCCCTTGATCACACCGCCCGGGTCGAGTTGGAAATTCACAGCCGTCTTTGTTGTGCCCTCGTTCAAGGTAAACAACGCGGCCGCATCGCAGGTGCGCACACTTACGGGGTCGGCCCACCACTCGTCGAGGTAATTGCCCTCGTCAACACTGACTCTCACAAAGTAATTCGCACCGGCCGGGAGGCCACTGATCTCATAGGTGCCGTTGCTGTCGATCCACTGGTAATCGACCCATTCACTGGCTCCGCAGGGATCTCCGGAATAAATCATTACATAGAGACTCGCGTCAGTCACTGGCGTTTCGCCATCCGATTGGAAGACCGTGCCCTTGATCACCCCACCCGGGTCGAGTTGAAAATTCACACCCGTCTTGGTCGCGCCTTCGTTCAGGGCAAAGACCTCCGCCGCATCACAGGTGCGCACGCTGGAGGGATCTGCCCACCACTCGTCGAGGTAATTACCCTCGTCAACACTGACTCTCACGAAGTAATTCGAACCGGTTGGGATTCTGCTCATCTCGTAGGTGCCGTTGTCATCAGAGTTGATCCATTGACTTTGGACCCATTCACTCTGACCGCAGGGATCTCCGGAATAAACCTCCACAATAAGCGTGGCATCCGTCACCGGTGTTTCGCCGTCCGATTGGAAAACTGTTCCCTTGATCACGCCGCCCGGGTCGAGTTGGAAGTTCACGCCCTCCTTGGTTTCGCCATCGGTCAGGGCAAAAACCCCGGCCGTATCACATGTGCGCACACTGGCGGAGGAGGCCCAATACTCGGGGATGTAATTGCCGTTGTCAACACTGACTCTCACGAAGTAATCAGAAGCGGCTGGAAGGCCTGTTATTTCGTAGGCACCATTTTGGTCGATATACTGGTAGTCGATCCATTGATTCCCGCCGCAGGGATCTCCGGAATAAATCGCCACATAGAGACTGGCATCCGTTACCGGCGTTTCGCCATCCGATTTGAAGACCGTGCCCTTGATAACCGCGCCCGGGTCGAGTTGGAAGTTCATGCCCTCCTTGGTTGCCCCAGCGTTCAGATTAAACACCTCTGCCGCGTCACAGGTGCGCCCACTGGCGGAGGAGGCCCACCACTCGTCGAAATAATTGCCGTCCAAGACTTGGACATTCACAAAGTAATTCGTACCGGCCGGAAGTCTGCTGATCTCATAAGCCCCGTTGTCATCGGGATAAATATACTGATAACCGACCCATTCATAAGCCCCGCAGGGATCTCCGGAAAGCACGGCCACATAGAGGGTGGTGTCCGTCACCGGTGTGACACCGTCTGTTTTGAAGACCGTACCCTTGATCACCCCGCCCGGGTCGAGTTGGAAGTTCACGCCCTCCTTTATTACCCCAGTATCCAGGGAAAACACCTCGGCCGCATCACAGGTACCCACACTGGCGGAGGAGGCCCACCACTCGTCGAAATAATTGCCTTCGTAAACATTCACTCTCACGAAATAATTCTCACCGGCCGGCAAGCCACTGATCTCATAGTCTCCATTGTTCCCGGGATAAGTCCACGTCTGACCGACCTGTGCCAAATTCCCGCAGGGATCTCCGGAATACACTGTGACAGAGAGATATGCGTCCGTCACCGGCGTTTGACCGTCCGTTTTGAACACCGTGCCCTTGATCACCCCACCCGGTTCGAGTTGAAAGTTCACACTCTCCTTGGTTACCCCAGCGTCCAGGGAAAACACCCCGGCCTCAGCACAGGTGCGCACACTGCCTGAGGGAGCCCACCACTCCTCGATGTAATTTCCATCGGCAACACGGACTCTCACAAAGTAATCCGAACCGGTCGGGAGGCCGCCGATCTCGTAGGCACCGTTGTTTCCAGGATAGATCCACCGCTGACCGACCCATGCATTATTTCCGCAGGGATCCCCGGAATAAACGTCCACATAAAGAGTGGCATCCGTCACCGGCGTTTCGCCATCCGATTTGAAGACCGTCCCCCTGATCACCCCACCCGGGTCGAGCTGAAAGTTCACGCCCTCCTTGGTTGCCCCAGCATCCAGGGCAAAGACCTCGGCCGCATCACAGGTGCGCACGCTGGCGGAGGGGGCCCACCACTCGGCGATGTAATTGCCTTCGTTAACTTCAATTTTCACAAAATAATTCGAACCGGTCGGGAGACCGTCGATCTCATAGACGCCGTTGTTCCCAGGATATATCCACTGATTGCTGACCCATACATTCTCTCCGCAGGGATTCCCGGAATACACTTGCACGTAAAGCGTGGCATCATTCACCGGCGTTTCGCCATCCGATTTGAAGACCGTGCCCTTGATGACCGCACCCGGGTCGAGTTGGAAGTTCACGCCCTCCTTGGTTTCCCCATCGGTCAGGGTAAACACCCCGGCTGCATCACAGGTGCGAACACTGGCAGAGGAGGCCCACCACTCAGGGATGTAATTACCTTCGTAAACGTGAACTCTCACAAAGTAATCCGAACCGGCCGGGAGGCCGCTGATCTCATAGGCGCCGTTGTTCTCAGGATAGATCCACTTCTGACCGACCTGTGCATAACCTCCGCAGGGATCGCCGGAATACACATCCACATAGAGGGTGGCGTCCGTCACCGGAGTAGTACCGTCCGATTTGAACACCGTACCCTTGATCACACTGCCCGGGTCGAGCTGAAAGTTCACACCCTCCTTAGTTTCCCCGGCGTTCAGGGTAAACACCCCGGCTGCATCACAGGTGCGAACACTGGCCGGATCGGCCCACCATTCCTCGATATAATTGCCATCGGCAACACGGACTCTCACAAAGTAATCCGAACCGGCCGGGAGGCCGCTGATCTCATAGGCGCCGTTGTTCTCAGGATAGATCCACTTCTGACCGACCTGTGCATAACCTCCGCAGGGATCGCCGGAATACACATCCACATAGAGGGTGGCGTCCGTCACCGGAGTAGTACCGTCCGATTTGAACACCGTACCCTTGATCACACTGCCCGGGTCGAGCTGAAAGTTCACACCCTCCTTAGTTTCCCCGGCGTTCAGGGTAAATACCCCAGCCGCACCGCAGGTGCGCACGCTGGCTGGATCGGCCCACCACTCCTCGATGTAATTGCCATCGGCAACACGGACTCTCACAAAATAATTCGAACCGGCAGGGAGACCTTTGATTTCGTAGGCACCATTTTGGTCGATATACTGGTAGTCGATCTGTTGATTCCCTCCGCAGGGATCTCCGGAATAAATCGCCACATAGAGACTGCCATCCGTCACCGGCGTTTCGCCATCCGTTTTGAACACCGTGCCCTTGATCACTCCACCCGGGTCGAGTTGAAAGTTCACACCTGTCTTGTTTTCCCCATCGGTCAGGGGAAACACCTCAGCCCCATCACAGGTGCGCACACTGCCAGAGGGAGCCCACCACTCCTCGATGTAATTGCCATCGAAAACACGGACTCTCACGAAGTAATTCCCACCGGCCGGGAGGTTGCTGATCTCGTAGGCGCCGTTATTGTCAGGTGTCTGGTAGCCTACCACTGTGTAATTTCCGCAAGGATCTCCGGAAATCACGTCCACCATGAGATTGGCGTCCGTCACCGGTGTTTTGCCGTCCGCTTGGAAGACCGTACCGCTGACCGTGGCAAACTGGGTCGTCCAGTTCAAATTGATTGTCCCTGAACGCCCACCGTATCCATCCACGGCAATTTTGTATTCAACCCCGGCCTGCGCCTCAAAGAGCACAGCACTGGTTCCGCGACCACCATAGTCATCATTACACGCGACCGAGGTCAGGGCATCGACACTGTCCCCCGTATACACGGCAAGGACCGTATCGAACGTGCTGTTAAAGGTATTGAAATGCACCAATTGGTTCGCCGGCGCCGTCCATTTCCACCAGACCGATTTGCCGCCTGAAGTATAGCAGTGAGCGGGCTCACCGGTTTCGCTGGTGGCGTCGACGTTGGTGCCGGAGATACTGCCGGCAACAGCGGTCAGCCCAGTGGCATCCGCGAAATTGTCGTTCGCGGCAGCCTGTGAATAGGCGGGGGTGAGCGCCATCAGTGCGAACAGGGTGATCAGGACCAGCAAGGCCGCGGACCATGGTGAAAGATAGGGGTTCACTTCCGGGAAAGAACGCTCCAATTTCATGGTTATCTCCTCAAAAAGTCGATCGTTGACAATGTGGCTGCCGGAGACACTGGTGCTGGGTCAAGGCTGGAGCTATCGATGCCCCCCGGCGGCAATCAAATCGTGAGAACGGCCCACTGCTAATGCCTTCCACGGGCGTGTCCTTACCGGGTCTGCCGGAGCGCCCTGACACGTTCGCTGCGTTCTCGCACAAGCAGGGCTTTTTGCTTTGGATCGGCTTCTTGTTGGATCTTCTTGTTGAGTGCCTGGAAAGCTTGAACGGTCTCCTTCTGCCCTGCATGCAGACCTGCCGGCAGGTTCTTGGCAGCACCTGTTGCCGACGCTGGATGCTCTCGGGATTGCATCCGCGCCTCTTCGGCCTGTTTGAGTGCGGCCTGGTAGCGCTGCTGCAGGGTGTCGCGCTGCCGAAAAAGCGCGTTTTTTTCTTCTTTGTCGGAGGCGCTGCGAAGATTTTTTTCTATTCCCCCCAATTCATGCAGATACGCCTGTTGAGCCTGTGCACGAAGCGCGCGTAGGCGGGTTTCATCCCTTTCATGCACCATTGCCCCGGTCAGGCGCCCCAGGTCCGCCTCAAAGCGGTTTGTGGACTGCATGGCTGCCGAGGTCTTCAGCCCAACCGCGCCCTTTGCCTGCTGGTGGCTGCCCGGGTCTGCGGGATGATTGAACTGCATCAACCGCAGTCGTGCCTGCTCCTCCAGGTGGGTCATCTGCTGCCGCAATTTCGAGTCGTTTTCCTTTTTGCCCAGCGATTGAAGTTCTTGAATCAGCTGGTGCAGTTTTCCCGGGTCCCGGGACAAATGCACCTCCCTGGCCAGTTCCCTTATCTGCATCTGGGCGACCTGTCCGGGAGGAACCTTGTGGAGAGCAGGGCCAGGCGTAGGTCCAGGGTCATGCATCGCCTGAGCATGGGAAATGCCAGTCCAGCACGAGAAAATCGCCATAGCTCCCAACGCTGCCACACCCAGTCGGCGCCTCATAACATGCCTCCATTTGTTGTCCGTGTTTTGGTGAGTCTTTTTGTTGCCGGTCGAGCCCCTCAAGACATTGATTTTCAATACGTAAATAATCAGAAAAAATCAAAATAAATATGCAGGCCTGCTGAATCGGAACACGTGCCGAATGCGATAAAACCCGGCGGTCTGTTCCGCCAATTGCAGGCTGCACAAGGGACTGCGGGCCAGAAGCCCGCAGGGAAGTTATGCTGGTATAAAACCCCCAAACGCAACAAGGCGGCCCCTCGGGGCCGCCTTGTTGCGTTTTCAGACGTTTTTTCCGTTCGGCTCAGACGAGCAGTTCCAGGCCGGAGAAGAAGTAGCCGATCTCGAAGGCCGCGGTCTCCGGGGCGTCCGAGCCGTGGGTGGCGTTGGCCTCCAGGCTGTCGCCGAACTCGCGGCGCAGGGTGCCCTCGGCAGCCTGGGCCGGGTTGGTGGCGCCCATCAGGTCGCGCCACTTCTTGATCGCGCCCTCGGCCTCGAGCACCATGACGATGCACGGTCCGCTGGACATGAAGTCGGTCAGCTCACCGAAGAAGGGCCGCTCCTTGTGCACGTAATAGAAGCCCTCGGCCTCGCGCTTGCTCAGGTAGAGCTTTTTCAGGCCAACCACGGTGAACCCTTCGGCGTAGATGCGGGCGAGGATCTTGCCGGCGTTGCCGGCGGCAAAGGCATTGGGTTTGATGATGGCAAAGGTCCGTTCCATGACTGCTGTCTCCTTGCTGGAATGATGAATGATGCGGGATTGTCGTGATACTGAGCGGGCCGGGCGGATCCGGCGGCCGCGCGCGGCGACCTATACCATGATCACCCGCCCGCGGCAACAGCCGCGGCCGTAAACGCAAAGGGGGCGCGCACCGTTTCCGGCCGCACCCCCTGCGGGTTTGTTTTCTGGTCGGTCCTAGTTTTCGAGGAGCACGAACTGGCCATCCCTGACGGTGAGCATGGCAAAGGCGTCCATGCCCAGGCCGCCATGGTCGGTGGGCGAGAAGTTGAAGGTGCCTGCCGTACCGATCAGGCCGGTGGTGTTCTCCACCGCGTCGCGCACCTTCTCGCGGTCCGTGCCGGCCTGCTCGATGGCCCGGGCGAGGATGGTCAGGGCGTCGTAGGTGTGGCCGCCGAAGGTGGAGACCTTCTCCTTGAACTTGGACTCGTAGGAATCACGGTACTTGACGAGGAAATCGCGCTGCGGCCCGGGCGGCAGGGCGTCGGCCACGAGCATGCGGCTGGCCGGGAAGATGATCCCCTCGGCCGCGACCCCGGCCGCCTCGGCGTACTTGATGTTGGCAAAGCCGTGGCTCTGGAACAGGGGCACGTCCCAGCCGGCCTGGCGGATGTTCTTGGCGAGGATGGCCTGGGCCGGCACGATCGACCAGTTGACCACCGCCTGGATCTCCGGCTTGGCCTTCAGCTTGGCCACGCTGGCAGTCAGGTCGGTGGCGCTCTTGTCGTACACGTCCTCGGCGACGATGGTGATGCCGAAGTCGGCCGCGTTCCTGGCCAGCTGCTCCTTGCCGGCCTTGCCAAAGCCGTCGTTGGCGGCGAGCACGGCGATCTTTGTGATGCCCCGCTTCTGCATGAGGGTGTAGATCTGGCGGGCGGCGAAGCGGTCGCTCGGCGCGGTCTTGAAGATGTGCGGCGACACCGGGGTGACGATCAGGTCCGCGGCCGAGCAGCTGATCATGATGGTCCGGCCGTCCTCGCAGACCTTCTTGATGCTCAGGCTCTCGCCGCTGGTCGAGGGGCCGATGATGGCGAACACCCGGTCCTCCTCGATGAGCTGCTTGGCAAAGGAGATGGCTTTCTCCGGGCTGCCGGCCGAATCCTTGATGATGAGTTCGACGGTGTGGCCCTTGATGCCGCCGGCCGCGTTGATCTCGTCGGCGAGCATGCGCAGCGAGCGCGAGGCCGGGCCGCCGAGAAAGGCCGCCGGCCCGGTTTCCGCCAGGATGGCGCCGATCTTGATCACCTCGGCCCGCGCGGCCGGGGCAACGAGCAAGAGGGCCAGGGCGAGCAGCCCGGCCGAGCGCACCAGTCTCACGAACAATCCGTTTCGTTTCATGCCTTTCCTCCTTGTGCTGTAAACATTGCAAGCGCTGTTCGCGCTGTTATGCCCCATTTCCCCGGGGGCGTCAACGCTTTCCCCGGAAACCACGGAAAAACCCTTGCCTCGCAACCGTTTCGGCGCAAGCGGCACGCCTCGGGGCAAACCTTCGGCTCAGGCCGGATCGACCCAGTCGGTGAACACGCCGCTCACCCCCCAGGCGAACAGCTCGCGCCGCCGCACCGGATCGTTGATCGTGAACACGTTGACATGCACCCCTTCGGCCCGCAGGCTGCGCACCAGGGCCTCGTCGACCAGGTCGTCCGCCGGGTGGTAGGCGCAGGCGCCGAGCGCCCGCAGGTACCCGACCAGGTCCGGGGGATGGCTGCCCCCCTGCAGGGCGGCCACCGGGATCTCCGCGGCCAGGCTGCGGCATCGGCGCAGGGTGTCGTGGACAAAACTGGAGAACACCACCTGGGGCGCGGCCCCGGCGGCGCGCACCAGCTGTACGGCCGCACCGGCCAGCCGTTCGTTGGCGGAACGGCTGTGCTGGTTCTTGAGTTCGATGTTGAGCGCCATCCGGCAGCGCATTGCCCAGGCGAGCAGTTCCTCCAGGGTGAGGATGCGCTGGGGCAGGAAGGTTTGCAAGACCAGGCGGTCGGTGCGGCCGTTGCGCAGGCTGTCAAAGGGATCTGCTTCCAGGAACCAGCTGCCGAGGTCGAGCCGGCGCAGCTGGCTGAGCGACCAGTCCCGCACGAGCAGGCCGGGTGCGCCGAACCGCGGCCCCAGCCGGGCCGCGTCACTAGTGCGGCCCAGGTGGTCGTCGTGGATGACCACCGGCACGCCGTCGGCACAGAGCTGGACATCGACCTCGATCATCGGGCTGCGGCCCAGGCAGGCGCGGAAGGCGCAGAGGGTGTTCTCCGGCCGGCGGGCCCGGTCGCCGCGGTGGGCGATGACGAGCGGCCCGGGCCCGAGCCGGTCGAACAGGCAGGCGCACGGCCCGGGGGAGTGACCGGCTGCGGCCATGTTCCGCTCCTAGCGGATGATCAACCGCCCGCCGGGGCCGGGGTCGGTACCGGTGACGATCACGAGATCTTCGAGTTCGTTGCGGTCGTCCGGTCGGGGCGGGAAGCGGTCGGCGAGCAGGTCGCCGATCTCAGCGATCACCGTGCACAGGGCCGTGCATCCGTGTCCGGCGCGGATGCCCGCGGTCAGCCGGTCGACGAACTCCTGCCAGCTCTTGGGCTGGATGCGCGCGTTGATGCCCCGGTCACCGAGGATCCACACCCGCCGCTCGAGCACGGACAGGAAGATGAGCACGCCGGTGGCCTCTCGGGTGGTGTGCAGCCCCTCGGTGAAGAAATGGGTGAAGGCGGCCCGCTCGACCTCCTCCTCCATCCGCCCGCGGCGCAGAAAGAGGCGCAGCAGGGCGGGGAAGCGGCCGACCAGCGGCCGAAAGACCACGAAAAACAGGGCGAAAAAGAGCAGGAACAGCCACAGCAGCTCGCCCCGCCACCAGAGCAGGCCGGCGGTGGTGAAGGCGGCGGTGAGCGCCGCGGGCAGGGCCAGGACCAGGGCGGCGAGCAGGCCCGCCTCCGGGTAGCTGTGGCTGGCCGAGGTGACCATGACCACCACCTCGCCGCTGGTGCGCGCCTCCACCGCCTGCACCGCCGCGGTAATGCGCTGCTGTTCCGCGCTGGTGAAAAACCGTTCTGCCAGACTCTGCATGCTCACCATCCTCCCGAGGCGCCGCCGCCACCGGATCCGCCACCGCCGCCGCTGAAACCGCCGCCGCCACCGAAGCCACCGCCCAAACCACCGCCGAAGCCACCGCCAAAGCCACCGCGGTAGTCGCGGTAGCTGGTGGGGAACGAGCCGGGCGGCCGGGTACTGAGCCGGCTGCCGGAGAACAGGCTGGCGAGAAAGGCCCCGAACATGCCCACCGGCACAAGCAGGAGCAGCTGCTGCCAGCCGCTCAGGCCGGCGAACAGCAGGCCGGCGACCGGCGCGTACGCCCCGCCCACGCCCGCGGCCACCGGCTTGCGCCGCCGGAAGACACTGCCGATGACCATCAGGCCGAAGAGCAGGAACACGAGAAACTCGCCCGGATCGCGCTGGGCGGTGGTCGTGTCCGACCCCTGGCCGGCGAACTCGCCGCGGACCGCGGCCACCATGGCGGCGACGCCGTCGACCACGCCCCGGTCATAGTCGCCCCGCTTGAAGTTGGGGGCGATGACGGTGCGGATGATGCGGCCGGCCAGGGCGTCGGTGAGCACTCCCTCGAGCCCGTAGCCGACCTCGATGCGGATCTTGCGGTCGGCGATGGCGATGAGCAGCAGGGCGCCGTTGTCCCGCCCCTTCTGACCGGGCTGCCACTTCTCGACCACGCGCACGGCGTACTCCTCCAGGCTTTCGCCTTCAAGGCCCGGAATGGTGAGCACCACGATCTGGGTGGATTCCTCCCGCTCCAGGGCCGCAAGCGACTGCTCGAGCGCCTGCACCGTGCCCGGCGAGAGCACGCCGGCGGTGTCGTTGACCCGGCCGGTGAGCGGGGGCACCGAAAGCGCCAGGGCCGTCGCCGGCCCGCCGGCCGGCAGCAGCAGGAAAACGGCCGCGAGCAGCACCGCCAGGGTGCGCAGGGGTTGCATGGCCCGTAACGCCCGGTCTAGAACTGCACCTTGGGAACTTCCTTGGCCTGCGGTTCCGCCTTGAAGTACTCCTTGCGGTCGAGGTGGAGGAGGAACTTGTTGGTCAGGTTTTCCGGGAACTTGCGGATGGCGGCGTTGAACGCCTCGACCGTTTCGTTGTAGCGCTGGCGGGCGACGTTGATGCGGTTTTCCGTGCCTTCCAGCTGGTGCTGCAGGTCAAGGAAGTTCTGGTTGGCCTTGAGGTCCGGGTACTGCTCGGCCACCACCATGAGCCGGGCCAGGGCCGAACTCAGGCCGCCCTGGGCCTCCTGGAACTGCTGCATGGCCGCCGGGTCGCTCAGATCCTTGGGCGAGATCTGCACCGAGGTGGCCCGGGCGCGGGCGCTGATCACCGCCTCCAGGGTCTCGCGCTCGTGTTTGGCGTAGCCCTTGACCGTCTCCACCAGGTTGGGAATCAGGTCGGCGCGCCGCTGCAGGCTCGACTCGATGTCGCCCCAGGCCTTGAACACCGCCTCCTCCTTGACCTGCAAGGCGTTGTAGCCGCAGCCGGAAACCAGCAGCAGGGTCATGAGCAGGGTGGTCCAGCGGATCATGTGTCGTTGCATTGGTGCCTCCTTGTTTCGATTGGGACTGCAGTCGGGACCGGTGACCGGCGCCCGTACGTGTTCACGCGCAGCGTGTGCGCTCAAGAATCCAGGCGGCCGCCCGCTCAAGGTCCTCGGCCACGTGGTCGGGCTGGACCGGTTGCCCCGGCCCGACGTAGGCAAGGTCGCCGCGGCCGTAGCCGGTGAGCACGAGTACCGTGGTCGCGCCCACGGCCGCGCCGCAGCGCAGGTCGGACCAGCGGTCGCCGACCATGTACGAGCGGCCGAGATCCAGGCCAAGCTCGGCCGCGGCCCGCTCCAGCAGGCCGGTGCGCGGCTTGCGGCAGTCGCAGTCGAGCCGGAAGCGTTCTTCCCTGGCCTCGGGATGGTGCGGGCAGACGTAGAGCCCGTCCAGGCGCGCGCCCTCCTGGGCCAGCAGCCGGTACATCTCGGCGTGCACCGCCTCGAGCAGCGACTCGGGGAAGTAGCCGCGCGCCAGGCCCGACTGGTTGGTGACCACCACCACCGCCAGGCCGGCCTCGTTCAGGCCGCGGATCGCCCGGGCCGCGCCGGGCAGCAGGTGGAAGCGGGAGAGGTGGTTGACGTAGCCCATCTGCTCGTTGATGGTGCCGTCCCGGTCGAGCAACACGGCCGGCCGGCCGGTGGTCAGGGTCATCAGCCCTCCTCGAGCAGCCTGATCACCGCGGCGAACACCTCGTCGCTGGTGATCAGCCGCATGCAGCGGAAATGTTTTTCCGGGCAGCGGGGCTTCTTGCACGGGCTGCAGGGCAGTTCCTTGCGCACGATCACCGCCTGCTCCGAGTAGGGGCCGGTGCGGATGTGGTCGGTGGAGCCGAAGATGGCCACCTGGGGGGTGTGCAGGGCCGCGGCCACGTGCATGAGGCCGGAGTCGTTGGTGACGAACACGTCGCACTCGCCGATCAGCGCCATGGCCTCGACCAGGCTGGTGCGGCCGGTGAGGTCCACGATCCGCTGCCGATTTTTGGCGCGATCGAGGATCTCCGTGGCGGTGGGCTGGTCGGCCGCGCTGCCGAACACGAGGATCCAGCCGCCGGTCCGCTCGCTCAGCCGGTCGGCCAACTCGGCGTAGCGCTCCGCCGGCCAGCGCTTGGCCGGGCCGAAGGCCGCGCCCGGGTTGAAGCCGATGAGCGGCGCCACCCCGACCTCCTCGCCGATGCGCTCGCCGAGCCGCTGCCGGGCCGCGTCCACGTGCACGCCGGGGATGAACAGCTCCAGTTCGTTGGCCGCGGTCTTCAGGCCCAGGCCGCGCATGATGCGCTGGTAGTAGTGGATCTCGTGCTTGCGCACCAGGTCCGGGGCCTTCTGCACGGGGTGGGTGAGCAGCAGAGAGCGGCCGTCGGTGGTGTAGCCGGCCCGCACCGGGATGCCGGCCAGGCGGGTGATGAAGGCGGCCTCGAAGGCGTTCTGCAACAGGATGGCGCAATCGAACTCCTCGGCCCGCAGTTCGCCGGCGAGCCGCACCATGCCCTTCAAGCCCTTGTGAACCCCTTTTTTTTCATAGAGAAAGATCCTGTCCACGCGCGGGCTGTAGCGGAACACGTCCGCCACCCAGGGGTGGACGAGCATGGTGATCTCGCTCTCCGGGAAGTTCTCGCGGATGGTGCGCACCGCCGGCGTGGTCATCACCGCGTCGCCGATCCAGTTGGTGGAGCGGACGAGGATTTTGGCCGGGTTGCGGGGAAAGGCGTGCATGGCCTCAGCGCTCCTGCGGGTCCGCGGCCAGCAGGCCGGCCAGCCGTTCGAGGGCGAACTCGATGGTCGGATCCTGGCCGAGCGCGATTTCGTAGTTGGCGATGGCCTCGTCCCGCTCGCCGAGCCGCTCCAGGTTGATCGCCAGGTTGGCGTAGTCGATGGCCGAGGCCGGATTGAGGGCCACGGCCCGGCGGAAATGGACCACCGCGTCACCGTGGCGACCGGTCTTGAAGGCGCAGACGCCAAGGGCGTTGTGCAGGTCCGGCCGCTCCTCGTCACAGGCGAGCCCCTGTTTCAGGGCCGCCACCGCCTCGTCCCAGCGGGCCAGGTCGCGCAGGCAGCAGCCCTTGTAGGAATACAGGTAGGGCAGATCCTCAGCGGTCGGCCCCTCGGCCAGGGCCTGGTCAAAGCAGGCCAGGGCGGCCTCGGTCTCGCCGCGCTCGTACAGGCTGCGGCCGCGGTAGAAGCTCAGGTAATAGGCGCCCGACAGCACCGCCTGCATGGCGGCGAGCTGCGTTTCCAGCGCGTCACCGCCCAGCAGGTCCGCGGCCAGGCGGGCGGCGAACAGGCCCGCGTTGCCGCCCATGGCCCGTTCGCGGAAATGCGCGCCCGGGATAATGGTGTAGGCGGCCGGGATACCCAACTGCGGGTGGGTGGTGTCCACACAGAACACTTCCAGGCCGATGCGGCCGAGCGCGGCCACACAGGCCCGCACCTCGTCGCGGAAATCGTCACTGGCCACATCACTGAGTTCGTCCAGGCGGACGGTGCGCTCCGCTTTGAGCACGTGCGCCACCTCGGCGAGGCTGCGCGGCTTGGGCAGGCCGCTGGCCACGTAGTTGGCGCCGGTGTTGAAGTCGCCGGCCAGCTGCGCCACCTCGGTGAGGGCGCGGATCACCGCCTTGTTCGCATCCGGGGTGGTGCCGGCGGTGTAGACGATCTCGCTCGTCGCCGGGAAGGTGGCCGGGTCCCAGGCGAGCGCGGCCACGGTGGGGATGCCGGTGTCCAGGGAAAAATCGTTGAGGCGCACCTGGATGCCATTGTTGCGGAACTTGGCGAGCAGGTCGCGGGCCACCGGGTCGATGATCGACTCCTGGTCGATCGCCGGGGTGGGCAGGCGGTCCCGGGTGACGAGTGCGCACACATGGCGCTCGACCACCTCGCTGATGCCCTGAAGGATGGCCTCCTCGCAGGTGTTGCCGGCCGAGGGGCCGTTGAACTCGTTGATCGCGTAGAACCAGGAAAAGGGCACGAGCACCGGCGACTCGTCAGAAAGGCGCACTGCCCAGACCCAGCGCAGGGGCAGGCCGGCGAGCAGGCTGCAGAGCAGCATGGGCGGGGTGGTCGTATCGTGCACCGAACGGAGCAGGGTCTCCACGGGCAGGACCGGATGGCCCTGCCGCTCCATTTCGGCGTAGTCGCCGGTCAAAAAGTTGTTCCCGTCCTGGACGAAGCTGAAAAAACTGAACCGCTCGGCCAGTTCCATGCAGGCGCTGGCCCGGGACTGGGCCGGGGTCGAGCCCTTGCCCATCTGTTTTTTGTTGCCGATCACCCGGCGGGCGTCGTCGCCACAGAGGCTGAAATAGACCGGAATGTCCAGGCGACCGTTGTCGATACGGCGGATCTCGCGGAGCACGTCCAGGTCGGTGGCGCGCAGCCGCTCCTGGAAGCGGGCCACGGTCTCCTCCGGGGTGCAGGCCTTGTCCTGGTCATAGGTATAGCCCTTCGGACAGGATGAAAGGCGGATGAGACGTCTGTTCATGAAAGTAGGGAGGCGAGGCTGCGCGGCCGCCCGGCGGCCGGAGTCAGTGGTTCACAAAAGGATGGTTGTCAGGTGGCGGGCCAGTTCGGCCAGGCGCGCCTGCCAGGACTCGCCATGGGGCTCGAGGGTGATCCGCCGGGCCTGGTCCGCCTCGATCTCGAAACACAGGTCGAGCCGGTCCGCCGGGGTGAGCACGCCGAGCCGCTCGGGCCACTCGACCACGGCCACGCCGTTGGTCTCCAGGGCGTCGGCCAGGCCCGCCTCGACCACCTCGTCCGCATCGGCGAGCCGGTAGCAGTCCATGTGGTGGATCTGCAGGCGGCCGTCGTAGGTGTGCAACAGGGCGAACGAGGGGCTGGACACGTACTGGTCGTCGCCCACGCCCAGGGCCCGGGCCAGGTGGCGGGTCAGGGCGGTCTTGCCGGCGCCCAGCGATCCGAACAGGCAGAGCACATCGCCGGAGACGAGCACCCCGGCCAGGGCTTCGGCGAAGGCGGCCAGGGCCGTTTCGTCGTCGCGGCCGATGCGCACCAAGATTTGCTCTGCGGCCATTGTCCTGGTCCTCGGGTTGGGCCCGCCACGGTGAGGCGCGAGGACGGGCGGGGAGCGAAGCGGGGCCATTGTACGAAGGAAACCGCCACCAGGCAAGCGGTAACTCGACCGGTTCCGGCCCCGCGCCGCCCGCTGACCTTGCCCCGGCCGTGTTTGTCGGCTAGCCTGTGGGCTGCGACCGTCCTGTCCCCCGAACACTCCTGTGGAGAACCGCCATGCACATCGACCGCACGCGCATCGAACAGGCCGCCCACGCCACCGGCATCGATGTCGACGACCTGGCCGCCTTTTTTGCCCAGGGCGAGGAGCGCACCTATGCACCGGGCGAGTGGCTGTTCCAGGAATCCACCCCGCGCCGCTGGGCCGGCATCCTGCTCACCGGCGCCATCGAAATCGTCCGCGGTCTGCACGGCGCCTCGCGCCACGTGGCCACCATGAACGAGGGCTCGCTCATCAGCGAGGGACTGCTGCTCGATGACGACGCCCATGCCAACGGCGCCTTCACCCGCGGCGGAGCCACGGTCTGGCAGATCTCCCGCGAACGGCTGCTCGCCTTCCGCGACCGATGCCCGCCGGTCTACTACCGGATCGTCTCCCGGGTGGCGGTGAGCATCAACCGGAGGCGGCGACTGCTGGCCGAGCAGCTCTTTCACAACCGCCACGAACCCGGTCTGGTGGGTCCGATCCGCGTGGAGCACGACTCGCTCGGCCGGCGTGAGTTGCCCGACCAGGCCTACTACGGCGTGCAGACCCTGCGGGCCATGGAAAATTTCGCCATCTCGGGCATTGCGGTGCGCACCTTCGACCACCTCATCGAGGGGCTGGCCATGGTCAAAAAGGCCGCGGCCGAGGCCAACCACACCCTCGGCCAACTCGACGAAGCCCGCACCCGGGCCATCTGCGCGGCCTGCGACGAACTGCTTCGCGGCCGCCTGCACGACCAGTTCACCGTGGACATGTTCCAGGGCGGGGCCGGCACCTCGACCAACATGAACGCCAACGAGGTGATCGCCAACCGCGGTCTTGAACTCATGGGGTATCGCAAGGGCGACTACACCCACCTGCATCCCAATGACCACGTCAACCGCAGCCAGTCGACCAACGACGCCTATCCCACGGCCGTCAAGCTGGCCGTGCTGCTCGCCGGCCGCAGCCTCACCCGGGCAATGCGCGACCTGCGCCGGGCCCTGGACGAGAAAGGTGCGGCCTTCCACGACGTGCTCAAGATGGGCCGCACCGAAAACCAGGACGCCGTGCCCATGACGCTCGGCCAGGAGTTCAGCGCCTACGCGGTGATGATCGACTCCGCCATCCGCGCCATCGACAACGCCGCCGAGGAACTGCTCGACATCAACATGGGCGCCACGGCCATCGGCACAGGCATCACCAGTCCGCC
>Ga0265295_1003726_pt1 | contig 21644 bp, 15 predicted proteins | sample Munlansysbiofilm_FD_192503 | JGI IMG/M metagenome (GOLD analysis project Ga0265295, IMG submission 192503) | Leachate microbial communities from a municipal landfill in Southern Ontario, Canada - Methane capture system biofilm | ecosystem: Engineered > Solid waste > Landfill > Unclassified ...
GGAGTATTTGTTCGCGTTTTTGAGTGCCTACGATTTCAGCAGCGAAGGCTCAGAAAAAATCCAGGAAGAGAATAAAACCTTGATCAACGCTTCGGTGCTCGGATTGATTTTCGAGAAAATAAATGGGTATAAAGACGGATCATTTTTTACGCCGGGATTTATCACCATGTATATGAGCCGTGAAACGATTCGCAAAGCCGTGCTGCAAAAGTTTAACGAAACAAAAGCCTGGAGCTGTGCTAATTTTGATGAACTTTATGACAAGATAGAAGACCGCAAAGAAGCCAACGCAATTATCAATAGCCTTAAAATTTGCGATCCTGCCGTTGGCTCAGGCCATTTTTTGGTGTCGGCGCTCAATGAAATTATCGCTGTAAAAAACGACCTGAAAATTCTGCAAGACCATAACGGCAGACGCTTGAAAGAATACCAGGTGGAAGTGGTGAATGACGAATTGGTTGTTACAGACGAAGATGGCGAACTTTTTCAGTACCATCCCACCAACAAAGAAAGTCAGCGCATACAGGAAAGCCTTTTTCACGAAAAACAAACCATCATTGAAAACTGTCTTTTTGGTGTGGACATCAATCCCAACTCGGTCAAAATCTGTCGTTTACGCTTGTGGATTGAGCTGTTGAAAAACGCTTATTATAAAAACGCAACAGCACTCGAAACCCTTCCGAATATTGATATCAATATCAAATGCGGGAACTCATTGGTGAGCCGTTTTGCGCTGGATGCTGACCTTAAGCAAGCTTTAAAGAAAAGCAAATGGACGATTGACAGTTACCGCGTAGCCGTTGCCACCTACCGAAACGCTGAAAGTAAAGACCAAAAAAGAGCCATGGAACGCCTGATTGCCGATATAAAATCGGATTTCAGGAGCGAAATTTCGTTGAACGACCCCAAAATAAAGAAGCTGCGAAAACTATCAGGCGAACTGTTTCAACTGACCAACCAGTACCAGCTTTTCGAAATGAGCAAAAAGGAGAAAGCCGATTGGACTAAAAAAGTGGAAACCCTTACCAAAGAAACCAAAAACTTAGAAACTGAAATAGAAGCCATAAAAGCCAATAAAATTTACGAAAATGCTTTTGAGTGGCGCTTTGAATTTCCGGAAGTGCTGAATGAGGAGGGCGATTTCGTGGGCTTTGATGTGGTGATTGGGAATCCGCCTTATATCAGGCAAGAGGAAATAAAAGAGTTTAAGTCACATTTTAAATCACAATTCAAACTCTACACCGGGGCGGCAGATATTTATGTTTTCTTTATCGAAAAAGGCTTTGATATTTTAAATGATAATGGCGTATTTACCTTTATTATGCCCAATAAATTTATGCAAGCGGGATATGGACAGCCTGCCCGAAAATTTTTGTTGACACAAAATCTTATTGAAATTATTGACTTTGGCGATTTTCAGGTTTTCGATGAAGCCATAACCTATCCTTGCATTTTAATTGCAAGTAAAGAAGCAGCCGAAGGAACTTTCCGAACAGTTAAAATTAACTCGTCTGATTTTAGAACAGATTTTCCTGCCTACGTTTCAAGTGTCTCCAATACAATAAATCATAACTCACTTAGCGATGAAACTTGGGTTGTTTCCAACGCTCAAGATCAAAGCCTTTTACAAAAAGTCATTTTGAACGGGAAAAAGCTGGAAGATTATGTTGAAGAAGTTGCGAAAAGAGGCGTTCTAACCGGTCTAACCGAAGCATTTGTGATTGATGAAGCAACTAAAGATCGGCTTATAAAAGAAGATTATAAAGCTAAAAGTTTGATAAAGCCATTTGTTTTAGGCAGAAATATAAAACCCTATTCAGGTGTAGAAATCAGTAATTGGCTGATTTTAGTTCCTAAAGGCTTTACCATTAGGAGGAATCTTGAAGCAGATAATAAGTACTATTTAAGCGAGCCTACTCCAAGATACGGAAGTATGGAGTATGATGATGCTTGGGAATGGTTTTATTCAAACTATCCTTCAGTTGCAAGCTATTTATTGAATCATAGGAGTAAGGCGGAGAAACGAACGGACCAAGGAGACTTTTGGTGGGAATTGAGGGCGTGCGATTATTACGACAAATTTGAAAACCCGAAAATAATGTATCAGAAGTTTCAAGTAAAGCCATGCTTTATCTATGATGAAGAAGGTTTATTTTGTAATGATTCAATGTGGATTATTCCATCAGATGATAAAGTACTTTTGGGAATTTTGAACTCAAAAATAGCTTGGTGGCTTATTTCGAAGTATTGCACAGCAATTCAAAATGGTTATCAACTGATATGGAAGTATTTTAGTCAAATTCCTATAGTAACCGGGAATGAAGAAACAAGACAGGAAATCAAGTTTTTAGTGGACAAGATTCTTGAAATAAAAAAACAAAATCCTTCGACCGGCACTACCAAACTCGAAGCTCAAATAGACCAATTGGTTTACCGGCTTTATGAGCTGACCGAAGAAGAAATTGAAATTATTGAAAACAGTTAAATGCTAAAACAATAACAAAACCAATTAAAAATGAATAGCATGAACGAAAATTTCGAGAGTAAAAAGAAGGAGATTTCCCAAACGAATGAGAAGTTAACACTAAAGAGTCAGAGCGCGACTGTTGTTTGTCGCAGGATAGTCGCACCCTGACTGGCAGCGGGTCAGGGCGCGACTATAAGGCCTCGCTAAACAGTCGCACCCTGACTGGCAATTATAGAAATTTCGGTTGAAATCAGAACAAAGTAAAAGGTTTGCCAGTAAAGGGAACTTTTTGCACGAGACTGATACTACTTCGCTCGCTCCATAATGTTTACCTGAAGGCAGGGATTAATCAAGGGGCTTCGGCTGAGGTTTTGAAAGTCTGGCTTCGTGCTCACGCGAAAGGATTCGCGCGGCAACGCTTTGCCATTTAGAAATGTTTTAGAGGATGAAATTTTTAGATTTACGCGAACGCAGACTTTTGAACATCCCTAAGGACTTCAAAACGTTTAATTGAAGTCGGGATTAATAAGTTAGAATACTGATATAGTGGAGTGTAGATCACAGAGTTCAAACCTAAAAGGTTTCCAAAACCTTTGAGGTTTAATTAAAAAGCAAGAAAAACGTGAAAGCAGACTTTTGAAAGGCAGAACTTCAAAACGTTGAATAAAAAAGCAATAAATAATTATTGTGACAAGCATATTTGAAGTGGTTATGACATATATTACTAATCCACACTAGCGGTAGAAGCCCGCCTATACCTTCAAACAAAACGAAAACTCCGCTCCTTTTCCGGCCTCCGATTTTAGGTGTATTGTGCCATCCATAAGCTCTACCAATTCTTTGGCAATGCTAAGTCCGAGGCCATTGCCACGAATGGCAAGATGCTGGGCTTCGTTAGTTCGGTAAAACCTGTCAAACACTTTTTCCTGCTCCGATGCCACAATTCCCAATCCGGTATCTGCCACAAAAAAGAGAAGTTGGTTGTTTTCGGTTATTTCAGCGCCAAAACGTATCTCACCTTTTGTCGTATATTTTAGCGCATTGGAAATAAATCCAGCCAACACCTGCCGTATTTTTATCCTGTCGCCATTAAAAGTATAGTCACTGGGCAAGTTTTTGGTCTCGACAACCAGACTCAGCTGCTGTTTTTTTGCCTCTGGCTCAAACGTATCAAAAAGATCCTTGAAAAGCATGTTCAGCAGAAAGGATTCCATCTGAATCGACAACTTTTCAGAATCGAATTTAGCAATAGTCAGCACATCATCAATAATGCGCAACAGCTGATCGGCATTGTTGTTGATTGTAGCAATAAATCCCTTTTGTTGCTCCGGCGGATAGCCCATATCCAGCAGATCGGCAAAGCCCACAATGGCGTTCATGGGCGTACGTATTTCATGCGACAGATTATTGAGGAAGGATGTTTTGAGCCGGTCACTTTCCTCGGCCTTCTCTTTAGCGCTTCGCAAATCTTCTTCCATATGTTTGCGATCGGTAATATCAACAATAAGGCCGATTAGCCCGCCAATATTGCCTTCGCTATCCGGGAAAGGTGACTTGGTGATTAGGGCATTTTTCAGGGTTCCGTCTTGTAGTCTGATTTCGCGCTCGATGACCTGCTGACCTTCGCGGCCTTCAAAAATTGCGAAATCGCTGGCATTGCGATTTTCAGCGTCTTTTTCAAACGAAAGGTCAAAGATGTTTTTACCCACAATATCTTCTGCTTCAATGCCATAAAACTGCTTTAAAGCTTTATTCACCCCCAGGTAAATACCTTTAGTATTCATATAAAACAACGGGTTCGGAACGCTATCGAGCAAGGTCTCGATAAAACGTGCCTGCTGTCTGAGCTCAATATCTTGCAATTTGCGCTGGCTAATGTCGCGCACGATAGCCAACACCTCATTTTCGCTGCTTTTTATCATGCGAATGTCATAGCACTGCTGCTGATTATCGGTATTTGTAACATATTCAAAAGTAACTAGTTTGCCGCTGTCAAAGGCCTGATTCAAATATCCGGTAACCTTAGTGCTAATAAATTTAGGCAACACTTCCCAGACTGTCTTATTGAGAAAAACCTTTTCACTGCCAAACGTACTCTTACCTTCCTGATTAGAAACAACAGCAACAATTAAGCCTTCCTTATTGATAGACAACATCATATCGGGTATGGCCGAAATAATAGCTGCGTTGCGGATGCGTGTTTCCTTGAGATGGGTTTTGGTCATTTCTTGCTCTGTGATGTCGTTTGCAATAGACAAAATACCTAATTGTCCATCAGCCAGGCTTATAACTGTCTCCAACAGTTCCAGTACTTTAGGCTCGTTGTGCTTGGTAATTCCGGGCACAATGCTGTGAAGCACTTTATGCTTAATAATTTTTTTAAGGTTTTCAGTCACCTGATGTTTAGTCTGCTCAGGCACAATAGAACTGATGTTTTGCCCAATAAGCTCACCGGCTTCGTAGCCATAAACTTTACAAAAAGTCTCGTTGACGTCCAGTATAAGCCCTTCCACATCTTCTAAAATAATACCTACAGGTGAAGCATTAAACAGATGGCGGTAACGCTGTTCACTGCGTTTACGATCAATTTCCGCGTTTTTGCGTTCCGTAATATCCCTGCCAACACCTATCACCGCTTCAATTTGTTTATCCTTATCCAAAATAGCTTTACCTGACCAGGCCAGCCAGCGATAGCCTTTGGGAGTTGCCAGCCGCTGTTCGAAATAAGTAGTATAGGGCGGACTTTTAAGCCTTTTCATCGCTTCCAACGAAAGTTTCTGGTCATCTTCATGAATCAATGCCATAAAGTTGCTGCCAAGCAATTCCTCTTCAGTTTTATCAAACAACTTACAATACGACGGGCTTAAATACCTAAGCCTGTATTTGGCGTCCACTTTCACAACCAGATCGGTTTGATGGGTAACCAACATGCGGTATTGCTCTTCACTTTCCTTGAGCGAACCTAACAACTGCAGGTTAAGCAGCTGATCAGATAAAATTTTTCCAATCAATACGCTGACTAAAGGAAATACGCCAACTACAGTAATACTTATCAGCTGGAACGCTGCTAGCTTGTGGCTATCGGGCAGGGTGAACAACAAAAGCAACATCACCAGATGCACGATGAGGCCAAACAGGTAGAGCTGACCAAGCGAAAACTTAAATAACTGTTTGTGTTTGCGGTACCAATAAAAGGCCCAACCAATCAAGAAAGAGGAAATAATTACCAGCGAGCCGGTAAGCATGCCTGAACCACCAACTACAAAATAACGATAAAGTAGCGCAATCAGTGCAGCAATGGAGCCTGAAATCGGGCCAAAAAAAGCGGTAACCATGCTGATGACAACCGAGCGGCCATCGAAGATTATGCCTTCAGTAAGTACAAATGGATAGTGCATCCCAATGATAGCCGCAGCACCAAAAAGTAAACCCTGCAAGATTTTTCCTTTCCACTGAAAAGGACTAAAACGCAGTACGATAAAACCCGACAAAACACTAATGGCCACTAAGGCACTTAAATTGTAAAGAAGGTCGAATAAAATCATAGGCAAACCTAAGGATTTTTTTGTTTGCGCAAATAATTTTCAAACTACAGCCTCAAAAAAATGCTATAACAGTAGGTTTCGGATCATATTACTAACTTTTGACTGTTGTCAAAATATTTGTTTGAAAAACAATTAAACAGCGTGAAGGAACAAAAAGTCAATAACCGCTGCATCAATATAATAGCTACTTTTGCAGTGGCAATTTTAAAAATATTCCTCACTTACAATCATTTATGCTTAAAAATCACGGTCATAGGACTGCCATCAAATTTGGCTCTCAGGCTATAAGTTATCAACAGTTTTATAATAGAATCGCTGCCTTCAGCAAACAGTTTGAACTAAAAGCCGGTGATCTCGCAGTTATTTTTTCAGAAAACACACCTGGCTGGGTGACTGCTTTTTATGCTGTGTGGCAAAAAAAAGGTGTTGCTATTCCTGTCGATTTTATGTCCACTGCTTCAGAGGTTGCCTATATTTTAAAAGATGCCGAACCTGCAGTTATTTTTTGCTCCAAGCTGGGCAAAAAACTGATGGATGAAGCCATTTATGAAGCCGATATTCAGGCCAAGTTTATTTTGATTGATGATATTGCTGTTGAGGAAGATACACCCAACACCACGCTGGAAATGCCTGCCATCAATCTATCAGATACGGCAGTTATCATCTACACCTCAGGAACCACCGGAAGCCCTAAAGGCGTGATGTTGAGCTATCAAAACTTGCAACAAAACATCGAAGCTGTTTCCAAACATATCCCAATTTACAATCCCGACTCAAGGGTAATGGTTTTGCTGCCGCTACATCATGTTTTCCCACTTGTTGGCACCATGATTATCCCACTTTCATTGGGTGCCGAAATTGCCATCAGTCCTTCGCTTAAAACCGAAGACATAATGAAAACGCTGCAAGACAACAGCATCACTATAATAATTGGTGTGCCTCGGCTTTTTTCGGCTATCCATAAAGGCATTAAAACGAAAATCGAGAAAAGCGCTGTGGCCAATATGCTGTTTAAGCTAGCTGGAAAGCTGCAATCGAAGCGTTTTAGCATGAAGATATTTAAAGCTGTACATGAAAAATTTGGTGGTGCTATCGAGTTTTTGGTTTCAGGTGGTGCTGCACTGGATCCATTGGTAGGTCGGGATTTCCAAACCCTTGGCTTTGAGGTTTTGGAAGGCTATGGCATGAGCGAAGCCGCTCCGATGATTACGTTTACGCAGCCCGGGAATGTAAGAATCGGTTCGCCCGGACAGGTTGTAAAAGGCACCGAAGTGCGGATCGTGGACGGCGAAATCACCGCTAAGGGAAACCACATTATGCAGGGTTATTACAAACGGCCCGAAGAAACGGCAGCTGTGATCAAAGACGGCTGGCTGCATACCGGCGACCTGGGATATCTGGACAAAGACGGATTTTTGTTCCTGACAGGACGTAAAAAAGAAATTATCATCCTTACTAACGGCAAAAACGTGAATCCTGCCGAGATAGAAAACGTGATTTACGAATCGGAGCTTGTGCTGGAATCTGCTGTTTTTTACAAAGACGAACAGCTTCAACTGTTGATAGTTCCAGATACGTCAAGCTCAGAAATAATCAGCGAACAACTTATCAAAGAGCGTGTTATTAAGGCTTTCAACGAAAAGGTTTCGTCCTATAAACGTATTCACCGCATTCACCTTATCAATAACGAGTTGCCGCGCACCCGCCTGGGTAAATTACAGCGTTTTAAGCTGGCCGAACTGGTCACTACTAAAAATCAACCTAGGCATGAACAAGCTGCGATTGATGATCCGGTGTTTTTAATGCTTGCAGAGTTTGTGGCTGCCGAAAAGCAAATGAGCCTGAGACCCGGCGACCATATCGAATCTGATCTGGGCTTTGATTCGCTGGATAAAATAAGCCTGCAAACCTGGATTGATCAAACCTTTGGTCTAAAAATCGAGCCACACGAGCTGGTCGAATTCGATGATGTGCTAAAGATGAGCAACTGGATCACTGAAAACAAGACCAAAATGGAGGACAGTAAAATCAACTGGACCGAAATTTTGCGCGAAAAAGTACAACTTCAACTACCTGCCACCTGGTTCACAGGCAACCTGGCCGTTTGGGGCTCACGGGCGTTTTTCAGGTTATATTTCAGGTTTCAGACCAGTGGTATAAAAAACCTGCCTAACGGCCCTTTTATCCTGGCATCCAACCACCAAAGCTTTTTCGATGGCATGTTTGTGGCTTCGCTTCTGCGCTACCACCAGGTGAGAGGAACGTATTTTTATGCCAAAGAAAAACATGTGCGCCGTACTTGGATTAAGTTTTTAGCCAACCGCAACAACATCATCGTGATGGATATAAACCGCGACTTAAAATCCTCCATCCAAAAGATGGGCGAAGTGCTGCGCCGCCGCAAGAACTTAATTATTTTTCCCGAAGGCACCCGCACCATCAATGGCCACCTGGGCGATTTCAAGAAAACCTTCGCCATACTTTCAAGCGAGCTGAAAGTGCCTATCGTGCCGGTTTCCATCACCGGTGCTTTTGAAGCATTGCCACGCGGCAGCTTCTTCCCAAAACCCTGGAAACGCATCAAAGTAGAGTTTCTGAAACCGATTTATCCGGAAAATGAAAGCTATGAAAGCATTGCGCATAATGTGCGCGAGATGATTGTACAACAGCAGAAAAAAATATAACGTTTTAAGCGGTGTTTTTCTTCGCGCCAAAGCGGATGATATTGGACGCCATGCCATCGAAAACAAAAAAGTGAAATGGCATCACAGCATACCAATAGAGCCTGCCAGCCAGTCCTTTTGGTCTGAAAGTAGCCTGCTGAACAAGCCAGTGTTGCTTTTCGAGTTTTTCTATTTCAAAACTTAGCCAGGCCTCACCCGGAAGTTTCATTTCGGCATACAGCAATAAACGGCGGTTTTGCTTGTCAGCAGCCAACACACGCCAAAAATCCAGCGTATCACCTGTGTAAATTTGTTTGGGATTGGTACGTCCACTCTGCAAACCAACACCACCGGCCAACTTATCCATCAGACCACGGATATGCCACAGCCAATCGCCATAATACCAGCCACGTTCCCCGCCAATCTGCCAAATATTTTCTAAAACCTGTGCCGGATCTCCTGTAATCAGTTTACGCCTTTTGTCGAAAAAACAACCATTTGTAGGCACTTTGATATGCTCCAACAGGCTGTTATCGGCATAGCTCGATACCAAAGCGTCTTTCCAACTTGAAACCACATTGTTTTGTTCAATTTTTTGAAAAGCCATGCGCACCGCACCTTTATAGCTAATTAATTCTATTTGAAGCAGTTCACCTAAGCTATTGTCGCGCGCCACTACCTCGGTTTTCATGCTATTTACCAAATTTGTAGCCAAACTGTAAGAAGTAGAAGTAACAAAATAAAGCCAGTATGACGACAGTTTTGGTGTCATCACGGGGACTATAAAAATATATCTTTTTAGGCAACGGACTTCGGCAAACTGCAACAGCATTTCCTTGTAAGTAAGAATATCAGGGCCGCCGATATCAAAAGATTTTCCTAAAGTTTCTTTATGGTTTAGCACGCCAACAAGGTATTGAAGCACATTTCGAATGGCGATAGGTTGATGCGGTGTATTGAGCCATTTTGGCGTAACCATCACCGGTAGTTTTTCCACCAGATCGCGAATAATCTCGAAGGAAGCACTTCCCGATCCCAAGATTACACCCGCACGCAAGGCCGTGAGCGGAATAGAACCACTTCCCAGAATATCTTCCACTTTTTTGCGTGAGGCAAGGTGTTTTGACAACTGTTTTTCGTTGGCCATTCCCGTGAGGTAAATAATTTGCTTGGCTTTAGTTTGTACCATCAGCTTTAAAAACTGTTTGGCTGCTTTGGCTTCCACGTCTTGAAAGTCGCGGATATTGTCGCTCATAGAGTGAATCAGGTAATAGCCGGCTTCCACATCATGCAGTATAGGTGATGGCACTATTTCCTTTAAAAAATCAACCTCAAAAAGCTCAACCGACGGATGCGACCAAATATTTTCTTGTGGTACACGGCTTTTATCGCGCACACAACAAACCACCTCATGGCCTTTTTGAATCAGTTCGGGCAGTAGCCGGCGACCGATATAACCGGTTGATCCCGTGAGTAAAACTTTCATAGCTATTGTATTAATTTGGTTTTTCAAAAAGATTAATCACTCATTGGCTTTTACTTTCTATGAAAAAGCTATGAGCCAATTTTTTCTGATAATTTTAGTTGCTTAAAACACTTCAGTAAGCGGTCTGGTTCAATGTGTTCAGCGTCAAACTATTTCGCATAGCCAAAAAGGCAGAAAATACGCCATAATTTTATTACTTTTGCACCCAATTTTCTGTCAGGCAGCAAGCTACTTAATATAACGCTGAATGCCACTATTTAGTCAGAAACAAAATTTACCGATTTTTCTATGAAGGCCACTTACAAAGAATACAAACAGTTAGATTTGACACGCATCGGAGAGGAAATCCGTGCGTTTTGGGAAAAGGAAAATATCTTCAAAAAAAGCCTCGACAACCGCCATGGCAACGAGCCTTTTGTGTTTTACGAAGGCCCTCCATCGGCCAATGGAATTCCCGGCATCCACCATGTGATGGCACGTGCTATCAAAGATATTTTTTGCCGCTACCAAACCCTCAAAGGCAAATTTGTTGATCGCAAAGCAGGCTGGGACACACACGGACTTCCGGTAGAAATCAGTGTAGAAAAAAGCCTCGGAATCACCAAAGAAGACATCGGCAAAAAAATTACTGTTGAAGAATACAACAAAGCCTGCCGCACCGAAGTGATGAAATACAAAGACCAATGGGACGAGCTTACGCGTGCTATGGGCTATTGGGTTGACCTGGATAATCCGTACATCACTTTCGATAATAAATATATAGAAACGGTATGGCACCTGCTGTCGAAATTGAACGAAAAAGACCTGATTTACAAAGGCTATACCATTCAGCCCTATTCGCCCGCTGCCGGAACAGGCCTGAGCACACACGAACTCAATCAGCCTGGCTGCTACCGCGATGTAAAAGACACTTCAGCAACGGCACAATTTGAAATTGTTGCCAACGAAAAAACGGCATTTTTAAACGCTGATTCCAAAGTGCCACTCTACTTTTTGGCCTGGACAACCACGCCCTGGACGCTGCCTTCAAATACCGCTTTGGCGGTAGGCCCTGAAATAGACTACCAGCTTATTCGCAGCTTCAATCCTTATACCGGCCTCGAAGTCCAACTGATTATTGCCAAAAAATTGGTAGCTAATTATTTCGATCCCGAAATGGCAGATAAACCACTGGCAGATTATAAAAGTGGCGACAAAAAAATCCCTTATCAGCTAATTGCTGAGTGCAAAGGAAAAGACCTTAAAGACATCTGTTACAAGCAGTTGATCCCTTGGATAAAACCTATGGGAGATGCTTTCAGGGTAGTTACAGGCGATTTCGTTACCATAGAAGACGGAACCGGAATCGTGCATATCGCTCCGACTTTTGGTGCCGACGACGACCGTGTTGCCAAACAATCCGGCATTTCGCCGCTGATTTTAATTGACAAAGAAGGAGGCCGTCGCCCGATGGTTGACCTCGGCGGCAGGTTTTATGCCCTCGATGCCCTCGACGAAAACTTTGTAAAAGAATATGTAAACGTCGAAAGCTATCAGGAATTTGCCGGTCGCTACGTGAAAAATGCTTACGACGAAAAGCTATCCGACAGCGATGCCAGCCTCGACGTAGATATTGCGGTGATGCTGAAAAAAGAAAACAAGGCCTTCCGTATCGAGAAGTTCGTACACAGCTATCCGCACTGCTGGCGCACCGACAAACCCATTCTATACTATCCACTCGACAGTTGGTTCATCCGCACCACCGCCTACCGCGAACGCATGATGGAACTTAACAACACCATCAACTGGAAACCCAAATCAACCGGCGAAGGCCGTTTTGGTAACTGGCTCGAAAATCTGGTTGACTGGAACCTTTCGCGCAGCCGTTTCTGGGGCGTTCCGCTACCCATCTGGACTACCGAAGACAAAACGGAACAACGTTTTATTGGCTCAGCCGCTCAACTAAAAACAGCCATTGAAGAAGCCATCGAAGCCGGACTGATGAAGGAAAATCCGTTGGGCAACTTCGTCGAAAGTGATTTTAGTGCCGCTAACTACGACAGCTTCGATTTGCACCGTCCTTATGTTGATAATATTGTGCTGCGCTCCAAAAGCGGACAAGCCATGTATCGCGAGCCGGATTTGATCGATGTTTGGTTCGATTCGGGTGCTATGCCTTACGCACAAATGCACTATCCTTTTGAAAACAAAGACACTTTTGAAAAGAATTTCCCGGCTGATTTTATTGCCGAAGGCGTAGATCAAACCCGTGGCTGGTTCTTTACTTTACACGCTATTGCCAGCATGTTGTTTGATTCTGTGGCATACAAAACCGTGGTTTCTAACGGTTTGGTTCTGGACAAAAAAGGCAATAAAATGTCGAAAAGACTTGGCAATGCCGTTGATCCTTTTGAAACCATAAACACCTATGGTCCAGATGCTACGCGCTGGTATATGATAACCAATTCGCAACCTTGGGACAACCTAAAATTTGACCTGGACGGGATAGACGAAGTTCGGCGTAAATTCTTTGGAACACTCCACAACACCTACGCTTTTTTCGCACTTTACGCCAATATCGACGGCTTTACTTTTGCAGAAAAGGAACTGTCGGCTGAGGATAGACCGGAAATCGACCGTTGGATACTTTCTGAACTCAACTCACTCGTTTTATTTGTTGACGAAGCCTACAACCAATACGAGCCAACCCGTGCCGGACGTGCCATTCAGCAGTTTGTGGACGAACACCTCAGCAACTGGTACGTGAGACTTTCACGTCGCAGATTCTGGAAAGGAAGCTATTCCGAGGATAAAATTTCGGCCTATCAAACGCTCTACACCTGTCTGGATACCATTGCAAGGTTGATGTCGCCTATCGCGCCTTTTTTCAGTGAAAGGCTGTTTCTCGATCTCAATGCCGTGAGCGGCAGAGATGCGCTGGCATCCATCCACCTCACCGATTTTCCGGTTGCGGACATCTCACTGATTGACAAAGCCCTGGAAGAACGTATGCAGATGGCGCAGCAAATCTCGTCTATGGTACTTTCGTTGCGCAAAAAATCATACTTGCGGGTACGGCAGCCACTCAATAAAATTATGATTCCGGTGAGTTCGGCTACCATGCAGGCACAGCTCGAAAAGGTTGCCAGCCTCATCCTTTCAGAGGTAAACATCAAGGAAATTGAGTATTTGGGTGAAGATACCGCCATGCTCGTGAAAAAGATAAAACCCAACTTCAAAACCCTTGGCCCGCGCTATGGAAAACTGATGAAACAGGTTTCAGATGCCTTTGCTGCGATGACGCAGGAAAGTATCCGGGAGTTTGAGCAAAGTGGTAAGCTGAATTTGACAATTGATGGTCAGGAACTTGACCTTGAACTTCCAGATGCCGAGATCACTACACAGGATATTCCAGGATGGATCGTAAGCACTCAAAATCAACTTATTGTGGCCTTAGACATTACTGTTACCGAAGATTTGGCCAACGAAGGCTTAGCGCGTGAAATCGTTAACCGGGTACAAAATATGCGTAAAGACAAAGGATTTGAGGTTACGGATACCATTATCCTTCGCCTTGAACTGAACGATCAAATTGCAAAAGCCGTTGAACAGTTTGGCGCCTATATTTGTTCTGAAACTTTGGCGAGTATCGACACAAAAACCAAACTCACTGAAACAACCGAAAACGAATACGAACTCACTGACAGCGTTAGTGTTAAGATGGAAGTTATAAAAAGTTAACGCACAATTTTATCATACGACTATGCGTTAGTTTAAATAATTATTCTATATTTATACCGGATATGCAATTTGAAGGCAATCCTACATCATAAATACTTTTAGTTATGAAAGAGCAAGAGAAAATAGAACAATCAGACGCGAGAAAGAATCGCTATTCTGATGTGGAGTTGGAAGAATTCAAAGCTATTATTTTGAATAAGTTGGACAAGGCAAGCTCAGACCTTAAGTTACTTACTGAAGCTATTTCATCGGGCGATGTAAACGGCACGGATGACACTTCTCCAACATTCAAAGTGCTTGAAGAAGGCTATCAGGTGCTATCGAAAGAAGAAAACGGACGCCTTGCCGCCAGACAACAAAAATTTATTAATAATCTTGAAAATGCGCTGATACGTATTGAAAACAAAACTTATGGTATCTGCCGTGTTACAGGAAAATTAATTCCTAAAGAACGCTTGCGTATTGTGCCGCACGCCACTTTGAGCATGGAAGCCAAACTTCAACAACCAAACTCCTGATATTATGTTGCTTAGCGGGCAGCAGCTATTAGTAAACTCTTTTTATAAAATTCCCTGCTTATGGGCGGGGTTAATTTTTATTGTCTAAACTGATTGATTTGAAAAAACCTCTGCTCCTCGTATTTCTAGTGTTATTTCTCGATCAGACACTAAAATTCTACATCAAACTCAGCATGACGATTGGTCAGGAACACCTTGTTGCTGATTGGTTTATCATCCATTTCACAGAAAATAACGGCATGGCTTTCGGGATAGAATTTGCCGGTGAATGGGGAAAATTAGTGCTGAGTACATTTCGTATTTTGGCCGTTCTTGCCATTTTTGTTTACCTGTTTTTCCTCACCAGAAAAAAAGTGCGCTTCGGGCCGGTCTTTGGCATCTCGATGATACTGGCAGGTGCACTTGGAAATATTATCGACAGTGCTTTTTATGGACTAATTTTCAGTAGTAGTAACTTTCATTCAGTAGCTGAGTTTTTACCGGAAGCCGGTGGTTATGCAAGTTTTCTGCATGGAAAAGTTGTTGATATGTTTTACTTCCCACTTTTAATTATCCGGCAGGCCGAGGCGCCATCCTGGATTCCACAGTTTATTTTTGGCAGCGACGGCCACTTTATTTTCTTCAGGCCGGTGTTTAATATTGCCGATGCTGCCATCACTACAGGCGTTTTATGGCTGCTACTTTTTGAAAGAAACTTTTTAAAAGGACATTAATTGAAGTTTTTATCACTTTTTAGCAAAAAAGACCAGCAAACAGGCTGATTAAAACGATTCTAAAGTGTATATTTGCCCCAAATTTTGATTCAATCTAATCCTATTGTAATCCACATGAATAAGACTATCAGCGGACATATTGCCCAAATCATCGGACCGGTGATTGATGTGGCTTTTGAGCAGGAATCTGACCTTCCTAACTTGCACGATGCCCTCGAGATCACACGTGAAAATGGCGAAAAACTTATCCTTGAAGTTCAGCAATCTATCGGTGAAAACACGGTAAGAACTGTTGCAATGGACTCAACCGATGGTTTAAGAAGAGGAATGGAAGTGATTTCTCTTGGAAAACCTATTTCTATGCCCACAGGTGATGAAATTAAAGGCAGGCTCTTTAATGTGATCGGACAACCTATCGACGGCCTCGGCGAAATAAAAAGTAAGGCCAGTTACAGCATACACCGCGACCCACCGAAATTTGAAAACCTGACTACACAAAGCGAGATACTTTACACCGGCATCAAGGTTATCGACCTGATCGAGCCTTATTCCAAAGGTGGAAAAGTAGGTTTGTTTGGCGGTGCAGGCGTTGGAAAAACGGTAATCATCATGGAGCTGATTAACAATATTGCCAAGACTTACGCAGGAATGTCGGTATTTGCCGGCGTAGGCGAACGCACCCGTGAAGGTAACGACTTATTGCGCGAGATGATTGAATCCGGCGTTATCCGCTACGGCGATGCTTTCCAGAAAAACATGGAAGAAGGCGGCTGGGATTTATCACTGGTTGACAAGAAAGAGCTTAAAGAATCACAGGCTACACTGGTATTCGGGCAGATGAACGAACCGCCCGGAGCCCGCGCCCGCGTTGCCTTGAGCGGACTTACTTTAGCAGAATATTTCCGTGATGGTGATGAAGAATCAGGCGGAAAAGATATTTTGTTCTTTATCGATAACATTTTCCGTTTCACACAGGCCGGTTCAGAAGTTTCGGCTTTGCTTGGCCGTATGCCTTCTGCCGTAGGATATCAACCTACGCTGGCTACAGAAATGGGTTTGATGCAAGAACGTATTACTTCCACAAAGCGTGGCTCAATTACCTCTGTTCAAGCGGTTTATGTGCCTGCGGATGACCTTACCGACCCCGCTCCGGCTACTACTTTTGCCCACCTGGATGCTACAACTGTATTGAACCGTAAAATTGCTGAGCTGGGAATTTATCCTGCTGTTGACCCACTCGATTCTACCTCACGCATCCTTTCGCCTGATATTGTTGGCGAAGCACATTATAACACTGCTCAAAAAGTAAAAAATATTTTACAGCGCTACAAAGAGTTGCAGGATATTATTGCAATTCTGGGCATGGACGAGCTTTCGGAAGAGGATAAACTTATCGTGCTTCGTGCCCGTCGCGTGCAACGTTTCCTTTCGCAGCCCTTCTTTGTGGCAGAGCAGTTTACCGGTATTCCCGGAACAATTGTCAGCATAGAAGATACCATCAAAGGCTTCAATATGATTATGGACGGTGAAGTGGATGAATATCCGGAAGCGGCCTTTAACTTGGTAGGAACCATTGAAGAAGCCATCGAAAAAGGTAAAAAACTACTTGCTGAAAGCGAAGCTTAGGCATCTAATTACAAAATGCTATGAAACTTGAAGTGATTACTCCTGATACCACACTGTATAGCGGTGAAGTGCAGCTGGTGCAGTTGCCCGGCCTGGATGGTTTGTTTGAGATTTTGAACAACCACGCGCCCATGATAGCTGCCTTAGGCAAAGGCCGCATAAAATATCACGAGGCTGATGGTAAAGATCAATTCCTTGAAATTAGCGGCGGCGTACTCGAAGTACTAAACAATAAAGTACTTGTTTTGGCTGGATAATTTTTAGTAATCAAGGCATTAAAAAACCCGATAAGCAAATGTTTATCGGGTTTTTTTGTTAGTAATAATTCTTTGACTTTACAGGGCGGGTGCGTTAGCAGTCATTGTTTCCAGTTCTTTATCAATATGGAACATACCAGCTTTATCAGCGCCAACAAGACTAATCTTATCGAGGATTGTACTCATAGTACTTTCTTCTTCAATTTGCTCATTGATATACCATTGCAGGAAATTTCCTGTAGTATAATCCTTCTCTTCCAGCGTGATGCCATACAACTCATTGATAGATGCTGTGATGTATTGCTCGTGATCCATCACTTGCTCGAAAACACCGCGCAATGATTTATATTCAGCTTCAGGCTGTTCCAAAGCCATAAGGGCTGCTTTTCCGCTACGGTCGTTGACGTAATGAACCAGTTTTAGTTGGTGCATACGCTCCTCATCCGACTGGCGATAAAGGAAAGCTGCTGCGCCCGGAAAACCGTTTACCTCACACCAAATAGCCATCGAAAGATAAAGGCGTGACGAGAACTCTTCTTTTTTGATTTGTTCGTTAATTGCTGTTTCAATTCTTTTGTTAAGCATAATATTCTATTTTAGTTATTAAACAAACGAAGTCTGTCTATAGTTCAAAAAAATACAAAAGCAGCTTGCTTATCCGTTAAGTGCGTTGGCACCGCCCACAATTTCCAGAATTTCATTGGTGATTGCAGCCTGGCGGGCTTTATTGTAGGATAGTTTCAGGTCCTTGATCAGTTCTGTTGCATTGTCCGTAGCCTTATGCATGGCAGTCATCCGCGCCCCGTTTTCCGATGCTAAGCTATCGAGCAGCATCTTATAAGCTTGGATTTTTAAGGTTTTTGGGATCAGTTCATCCAGTATCAGTTCTTTAGCTGGCTCGAAAATATAATCTACACCTTCGCTATAGTCATCTTCCTCTTTTTCAGGCATTTCAATGGGTAAAAACTGCTCTTCAACCAAAACCTGTGAGGCGGCATTTTTGAACTGGTTATAAACAAAGACAACACGGTCGAACTTCTCAGCAATAAAGTCTTCCATGATCCCCTCTGCCAAAACAGCTACTTCATCGAAAGCAAGCTTATCAAGAATCTCGCTGTTTGATTTATAGATTTTGTATTTTCTACTCTTGAAAAAATCACATCCTTTTTTCCCGATGCAATAAATACTGAGATTATCGGCTGCTAACTGTTCAGCAAATTGTTCATTGATCAATTTTACCGCTGCTCTGATAACACTGGTATTGAAGGCGCCGCACAAACCCCGGTTTGAGGTAACCGGCACGATCAAAATCTTTTCTTCCGGTCGTGCCACCGCGTATTTACTATCTCCGGACTGCTCAATGCTACGGTTCAAATCCTGCATAAGCTCCTGCAGTTTAGTGGCATAAGGGCGCATGGTCGTAATAGCATTTTGTGCCCGACGCAACTTTGAGGCAGCCACCATTTTCATGGCACTGGTAATCTGCTTCGTCGAATTTACGGAGTCAATACGTATTCTTACTTCTTTTAAATTTGCCATCCTTTGAAGAGTTTAATGGTGCGCGGTCATTATTTTTCGTAAGTGGAAGCAATATCTGCCGCCACTTTCCGCAATGTGTCGGTGATTTCGTCGTTAAACTTACCCGCTTTAAGCTGTTTCAGCATGTCGGCATGGTTTTCTTCCAGGTGATGCAGGAAAGTATCCTGAAAATCATTGACACGGTTTACTGGCACTTTGCGCAGCAGGTTTTGCGTTCCGCAGAAAATGATAGCCACCTGATTTTCCACTTTCATAGGTGAATATTGTCGCTGTTTCAGAATTTCCACGTTGCGGCGGCCTTTGTCGAGCACCGACATGGTCGAAGCATCCAAATCTGATCCAAACTTAGAGAAGGCCTCCAGCTCGCGGAACTGTGCCTGGTCGAGCTTGAGTGTTCCAGCTACTTTTTTCATGGATTTGATCTGGGCGTTACCGCCTACACGGCTTACCGAAATACCTACGTTAATGGCAGGACGAATTCCGGAGTTAAACAGGTTTGTTTCGAGGAATATCTGTCCGTCGGTAATAGAAATTACGTTGGTAGGGATATAAGCAGAAACGTCGCCGGCTTGTGTTTCGATAATCGGCAAAGCGGTTAACGATCCGCCACCTTTCACCATATGTTTGATGGATTCGGGCAGGTCGTTCATGTTTTTTGCAATGCTGTCGGAGTTGATCACTTTGGATGCTCTTTCGAGCAGGCGTGAGTGCAAATAGAACACGTCGCCGGGATAAGCTTCGCGTCCGGGAGGTCTGCGCAAGAGCAGTGACACTTCGCGGTAAGCCACGGCTTGCTTGGAGAGGTCATCGAAGATCATCAAAGCCGGACGGCCTGTATCCCTAAAAAACTCACCAATGGCGGCACCGGCAAAAGGCGCATAAAACTGCATGGCAGCCGGATCGGCGGCAGTAGCACTAACTATAACAGTAAAAGGCATGGCGCCGTTATCTTCCAATGTTTTCAAGATATTAGCTACCGTGGAGGCTTTCTGGCCAATGGCAACATAAATACAGAAAACCGGCTCGCCACTGTCGTAAAATTCTTTTTGATTCAGGATGGTGTCGATCGCAATAGCTGTTTTTCCGGTTTGGCGGTCGCCAATAATCAGCTCGCGTTGTCCCCGTCCGATCGGGATCATGGCGTCAATGGCTTTGATTCCGGTTTGCAGCGGCTCATTTACAGGTTGTCTGTAAATAACTCCCGGAGCTTTTCTTTCGAGAGGCATCTCAAAAGTTTCACCCAGTATCTCTCCTTTTCCATCGATAGGTTCGCCGAGTGTATTGATAACACGGCCCAGCATGCCTTCGCCTACTTTTAGCGAAGCAATGCGACCTGTGCGTTTCACGGTATCGCCTTCGTTAATATCATCGCTATCGCCTAACAATACTACCCCAACATTATCTTCTTCGAGGTTAAGTACGATTCCCATCAGGCCAGTTTTTTCAAATTCGACCAATTCGCCTGACTCTGCATTTCCCATGCCGTAAACACGGGCAATTCCATCACCAATTTGTAATACAGAACCTACTTCTTCCAGAACTGCTTCTGTTTTAAAGCCAGCCAGTTCCTGACGAAGAATAGCCGATACTTCAGCGGGTTTGATAGTTGCCATATTTCTTTTATTGTTGCGTTAAAATTCTTTTATAAATAAATTCTTGTCAAATTCTTTGTGCAGCTTGATAAAAATCTGCTTGATGCTTGCATCGTATTGATAATCGTTGAGCCGGAGTTTGAAACCGCCAATGATATCCGGATTGATTGTTTCGGCCATTTGAATGGTTTTTGATGTTTTGCTCTCCATCAGCTTTACCATTTTTTGGCGCAATTCCTTATCAATTTCTGCTGCCGTAGTAATCTCCACGATAGCGATATTTTTATAATCGAGGTAGCTTTGATAAAACTCCTTGGCAATATCATGAATTTGTTCTTCGCGCCCTTTGCGGATGATAATATCCAAAAACGCAAGGCTTCGCTTGTCGATTTTACCTTCAAATATTTTTTTCACCACCACTTTTTTGCGTGCCGGCGGAATCACAGGGCTCAAGAGCATACGGCGCAGCGCTTTATTTTCGCTCAACACTTCGGCAATCAGCTTCATGTCGTCATTCACCTGATCGATAACGCCATCTTCAACAGCGAGATCAAAAAGTGCTTTGGCATAGCGCCTGGCCAGCAGAATATTTTTCATAGCGTATAACTTAGCTTTGTGCGGTTTGAATTAGTTAAGCGGGCTTTTTTCAATCAATCTTTCGATATAGTCTTTTTGTTCTTTTGAGGACTCCATCTTTTGGCGCAAAATTTTCTCAGCGATATCAATGGAGATTTTTGCTATCTCATTTTTGATGGCTACCATTGCCGCTTTTTGTTCATTTTCGATGCGTACTTTGGCAAATTCCACGATACGATCGGCCTCTTCATTGGCTTTCAGGCGTGTCTCATCCAGCATTTTATCTCTAAGCTTTCTGGCATCGGCCATAATAACATCGCGTTCTTCCTTGGCTCTTCTGAGGAGGGCTTCATTATCTATCTGTAATTTTTTCATTTCCTCGTGTGCCCTGTCGGCAGCCAGCAACGCATCTTCGATATGTTGCTCACGATCTTTCAGTGCCTGAATGATAGAAGGCCATGCAAACTTTTTTAAAATAAAAATGACGATACCAAAAGCAAGCGTCATCCAAAATATAAGTCCTAACCCGGGATTTACTAGTTCCATAGTTTATTTCATTAAATGATAAAGATGAAAAAGCCTGGCATTGCAACCAACCGTTACAATGCCAGGAAGAAATTAACTGCTACAAGAACACGATAAGCAAACAAACCACGATAGCAAAGAAGGCAACACCTTCAATAAGCGCGGCAGACACGATCATGCTTGAACGGATGTCGCCGGCAGCTTCGGGCTGACGTGCAATTGACTCAAGTGCGCTACGACCAATCTGGCCAATGCCCATACTGGCACCTATTGTAGCGATACTGGCAGCCAAACCGGCAGCCATTTTTGCAATTGGAGTTAAATCAGTTGCTGCTTGAAGCAAAATAGTTAATAAATTCATAATAAAAAATATTAAGGGTTAATTATAGGGTTCTGAAATTAATGATGTTCTTCGAC
>Ga0265295_1003728_pt1 | contig 21638 bp, 15 predicted proteins | sample Munlansysbiofilm_FD_192503 | JGI IMG/M metagenome (GOLD analysis project Ga0265295, IMG submission 192503) | Leachate microbial communities from a municipal landfill in Southern Ontario, Canada - Methane capture system biofilm | ecosystem: Engineered > Solid waste > Landfill > Unclassified ...
GGGGTGCTCGATTCAAGGAGCGCGAATTCAACGCCACCCAGTTCAACTTTCGTATTAAGCAGAATATGATTGTCGACCCCAATAATTTGGATACATACTTTAATCAGCCAAACCTAGAGAACGACTTTTTCACCATCGAAACATTTAGGGGCAACCAGTATGTTCCAAATGTTTTAAAACCTCAGGAGTATGGTGGAACTCAAATTATCTCAGGCGGCTATTTAAACTTTGAGTACAATGTAACCCCAAAATTTACCGCGCTGTTAGGTGTAAGAGCCGAAAGCATTTACCAAGATGTACGGTGGAATACTCAGCTCGACCCTCGTGACAGAAGCGATGCTATTGAAAAACTCGGAGTGCTCCCAAGCATTACAACTCGATACGAGATATCTGAAAAGCAAAACCTTAGGCTTGCCGCTAGCAAAACATACACCTTGCCCCAGTTTAAGGAGCGTGCCCTGTTTATTTACGAGGAGGTTACGCAGGTTAAGCTCGGAAACCCCGATTTGTACGCATCGGATAACTATAACCTGGATGTGAAGTGGGAGCTATTCCCAAGCAGCGGAGAGGTTATCTCCATCACTGGTTACGGAAAGTACATCTTGAACCCTATTAACGAAGTCACCATATCATCGGCTACTAGCGACATATCTTTCCTTAATACTGGCGACTGGGGCTATGTGGCTGGCGTGGAGTTCGAACTACGTAAAAGCATATACAGCGGTAGTTCAACCAGGCTCAATGGTGGGGTTAATGCCTCGTATTTACATACCGACCAAATGCTCGATTCCGATAAAATTTCTGATGAAACCAACTACCGTGTTCGCTTTACCCACGACAAGGCAAAGTTTTCGGGCGCATCAGACTGGCTTGTTAATGCAGACTTAACACTAATCAAAGATTTTAACGACTCCCAAAGCAACGTTATGGTAACCCTTGCATACAACTACACTTCCGACAACATCTATGCAATAGGCACAAACGCCGCTGGGAATATAGTGAACAAAGCAATAAATTCTCTCGATTTGGTTGTGAAATCCAACGTTAACAAACGCTTTTCGGTTAGCGCCAGCCTTAAAAACATTCTGGATTCCAAAGTTGAAAGAGTGCAGGAAAACCTAAATGGTCCCATTACAGTGATGTCCTACCAAATGGGGGTACTTGCCAGTTTAAAGTTGGGCTACCGATTTTAGCTCTTGCTTTATCCAATCTTAATACTAACATAAGGTACAGTTAGCTAGTAAAAGGTTTGGCCGGGCTACTTTTGTCGTAAATAAATTTACTAACCTAAACACACAAGACAAATGAAAAAGACACTTTTTGGATTAACAGCAATCCTTTTAACTTTTGCGGTGGCAACCACAAGTTGTAAGGAAGATTCGGATCCAGAACCTGACACAAACCAAATGGATCCTAACGATTGGCAGGGTGATATCTCCGACAAGGTTACCCTCGATCCAGCAAAAACTTACAAGCTAACAGGAATGATTGATGTGCTTGAAGGAGGAGAGCTAACAATTCCAGCAGGTACCCTAATTGAAGGGGTTGGTGGCACCTCTGCTGCAATTGTTGTTCACCAAGGAGGAAAAATCTTTGTTAACGGAACCAAGGATAAACCAGTTGTAATGACATCGGGTTTGGCACAGAAGAATCGTGGCGATTGGGGTGGACTTGTTATTTGCGGAAGTGCCACTTGTAACTCTGGCGGAGGTATGTCGGAGGTAGGCGATGTTCCCTATGGCGGTAACATTGACGATGACAACTCAGGTGTTATTCGTTACCTTAGGATTGAATACTCGGGTGCAGCATTCAATAGCGAGAAGGAGTACAATGGCCTTTCACTGTTTGGAGTGGGCAGCGGAACAACTATTGAGTATGTTCAAATTTACGAAAATGCTGATGATGGCATAGAGTTCTACGGTGGCACTGTTACTGCTGATTATATCGTAAGTTCGCATATCGAGGATGATATGTTCGATTGGACCGAAGGATGGTCTGGTAGCGGATCGAACTGGTATGGTAAAAATGACCAAGGGTATGGTAACAGGGGCATGGAATGCGATAATTGGTCGAAAAATTTTAGCGCAACTCCAGTAGCAAACCCAACCATTTCAAACGTAACGTTAATTGGAAGTGGTGATCAAGGCGATGAGCCTCAAGGGATGATGCTAAGAGCAGGAACTGCTGGAAGTATAGACAATGTAGTGGTGAAAAACTGGAAAACTGGCATCGAGGTTCGTAGCGACGAATCCATTGCAAACATTGCAAACAGTAGCCTAAAGGTAACCAACATTAAGTTTGTTGATGTTGCAGCTGAGCTGGTGGTTAAAAATTCCGATAACGAAACAGTAACAGGCGAGGAGCATACCGCTCTTTACACGGTAAATGAAAATGCCACAGGTGCTGGTGCAGGAACGGCAGTGCCAGAGTGGGCTAAAGGCTGGACGGTAGGCTTATTGTAACAAGTAGAGCAGGATAAAAACAAAGAAACTTGCCAGAGATGGCAGGTTTTTTTGTTTTTAAACAATACCTTTACCTAAAGCTAATATTTATTTAACATTGCAATCGCTAGCTTTGTTTATCATTGTCCGATAAATACTTTTAGTTATTAACCAGCTCCTTTAAATATTGGATAAAGCTCCAATGAACAACTCAAACTATCGAATTCTACTGGTTGACGACGAGCCCGATATTCTGGAGTTCGTTAGCTACAATCTGCGAAAGGACAATTTTCAAGTTTACACCGCAAGCAATGGGCGCGACGCCATTGCAATGGCCGAGGAGATACACCCGCACCTAATTTTACTTGATGTGATGATGCCCGAGATGGATGGCGTTGAAACCTGTGAGGAGATTCGCCGGCACAGCACCCTTAAGGATACGCTGGTAGCTTTCCTTACGGCTCGAGGCGAAGACTACTCCCAGATTGCAGGGTTCGACGCAGGTGGCGACGACTACATCACCAAGCCAATTAAACCAAAGGTTTTGGTTAGCAGGGTAAAGGCTTTGCTTAAGCGGGTTGATCTGAAAATTTTTGAGGATACCCCCACAGCCCTTTCTGAGAAAGGAATACTGATCGATAAGGAGAGGTACGTGGTGATGAAGGATGGGGAGGAGATTACCCTGCCCAAGAAAGAATTCGAGCTGCTAACCCTTTTGTTTAGCAGGCCGCAAAAGGTGTTTACCCGCGACGAAATCTTCGCAACGGTATGGGGCGATAATATCATTGTGGGCGACCGAACCATTGATGTTCACATCAGAAAACTCCGCGAAAAGATTGGCGATGAGTTTATTCGTACCGTAAAGGGTGTGGGGTACAAGTTTATGGACTAACCTTTGTAATTATTATTCGTTATTTGATACCTATATCATTTTTGCGTCATTGCGATCCCGACGTTGTTTGTCGGGAGATGTAATCTTTAGCTCTGATTTACAGTAAATTGCATCTTTGTTAAAAGTACTCCCTGTCTACCGCCTGCCTGCCGCCTGCCTGCCGCCTGCCTGCCGGCAAAGGCAGGGCAAAGGCAGGCCAAAGGCAGGGCAAAGGCAGGCTCGCAATGTCGAATTCATTATTATTTTGTTGTATCATAAGTTTTTCATCACTTTAGGCATATTTGCGGATAATAATTATTCGTTAATTTGCATAAGCAAACAAATCGAATACTAATCCCATGGAACTATTTAAATGGAGCAGTCGCTACAGCGTGTGGGTAGATAGTATTGATGAGGATCACAAGGGGCTTTTCGAGCTAATAAATACCCTTTACTCTTCGCTTACCCAAGGTCAAGCACAAGATATTCTTTCCGAAGTTTTGGATAAGCTATTCGTGTACGCCCAAAAGCACTTTAGGCGTGAGGAGTCGTTGCTTAGGGAGGCCAGCTATCCCTACTTGGCAAATCATATCGCCCTGCATGAGTACTTTGAGCAGTCGATAGTGAGGTATAATAAGCAGCTGAAGTACAATCCCTCATCGCTATCCATCGAGATCCTTTCATTCCTTCGCGATTGGCTAATTCAGCATATACAGGGAGTCGATATGGATTACGTTCCCTACCTAAAGGCCAAAAATTTAAGCTAACTAACCTTTGCAGGTAAATCCTTGTGCTATTATGATGGTAGATGTGCATATCAGAAGTTATAAGCCTGAAGATTTTGATCAGGTTATGTCGCTTTGGGTTGCAACTGGCTTGGGAAATCCACAGCGAGGCGACAATCAACAGATTGTAGAGCATAGCATTTCGCTCGGTGGCGAGCTGCTGGTTGCCGTTACTCCCAGCCATGAGGTGGTGGGCACCGCGTGGATGACTTTTGATGGGCGAAGGCTGCATCTTCACCATTTTGGCGTGCTACCCAAATATCAACGCCGAGGAATTGGCGATTTACTAACCCGCGAATCGCTTCGCTTTGCCAAGCGAAAGGGCTACCAAATAAAGCTTGAGGTACACCAATCCAACGCAGCCGCCATTGCGCTATACAAAAAGCACGGCTTCCAGTTCCTAGGCGATTACGATGTGTACATTGTTAGGGATATTCAATCGATAGATGGATAGATGGGGGCGTATTAAACTCAAGCACCGTTCGGCTATAGGCTCTCGCCTCAGTCGTAGTTATCTCTTCGGGTTTACCTGCTCTACCTGTTGGTAGACAGGCTCTGGTAGGTTCTACCCAGCAAGTATAGCTAAAACTCCGATTCTGGTTGAGCATTCTGATGTGAGGAACTTTATACACAGCTAACCGACTGCTGGAGTCTTTGCAAAAAAGCCTGCCTCAACTGCAACCAGGTCCGAATGGGGCCGAAGCTAAGGAGTAAATTCTTGGAGTGCGATTGTTTGTTGTGTGGGAGCAACCCACAAGGATAGACCGACGGTGGTACAACCACCTCCGAACGGAGAATAGACCGACTGCGGTTCAACCATCGTAACGAAGGGTCAAATTCGATTTCCTAAATCTTAATCATCCTTCCCACCGCATCGCTAAACCCCGATTCGTTATTCGATCGCACTACCCTAAACTGCCCTTTTAGCTCGTCTGGTGCATTATCTACCATAAAGCTATGCGGTGTGTGGTTTAGCATATCCAAATCGTTGTAATCGTTGCCAATGGCCATTAGCTCGTTGGGCCTAACGGCAAGGTTCTGGCAAAGCCATTCAATACCATAGGCCTTGGATACATCACTACGAAAAATCTCCATCCAAATGGATTGCCCATCCAGGGGCGATGTGGCTCGAATAACCTTTAGGTCGGGAAACTTGGTTTTTAAAGATTCAAACCACTTCACATCACAGGGGAGAATAACTATGATCTGAGTAGCATCCGATTCGTAAGCCACACCCGGGATGTAGGGCTGACAGAACTGGGAGTATATTTGTACCCTGCGGGTAAAGTCGGGGTTGCTCTTGCTGCTCTGGTGGTATAAAAATCGATGGTTGGTAGGAATGGGTTCATGCACCATAAAATCTACTCCATGGGCTACTAGCTCATCCACAACACCCTGCACCTGGGTGCTGGTAATTTGGGTTGTGTAGAGTATTTGGTTATCGCTCCACTTTATGGCACCTGCCCCCGACGAGAAAACCAGGTAGTCGATGGGAAAATCGCTTGGGATAACCTTTCCGAAAGAGTATGGCGATCGGCCTGTGGCAACTACCCTAGCAACACCCATCTTGCCAAGCCGATGTAATGTGTTTAGATCCTCATCGCTAACCATCTCGGTGGAGGTTAGTAAGGTGCCATCGAGGTCGGTTACCACCATTTTTATAGGAGTGTTGCTCATGCGTATGCGGGTGTTTTGCTAACCACCGATTATTCAAAAATCAAGGGCCAAAGCTAAACATTATGAAATGGTATTCGTTAAACCAATACGGACAAAGTAAGGTATGCTGACAAAGCACACAAATTTATCAAATCTTTTAAGAAGCCCCAAAAGTAGTTGCTTTTAGGGCTGTGCTACAGCTTGCCGTGCGGCTGTCGGTTTGTAAGTTAATATGAGTTAACAAGCATTAATTCACGCTTAATAATTTTTTAATTTGAATTGTATTCTTTATTTTTATAGCACATTATTACTTAACTAAACAGCAAAGCTATGTCGAAAACAATCACATTTAACGAGCTCAGGAGGGTTAAGGACCAACTTCCTGATGGGACTATGCAGATTATTGCAGAGAAGTTGAACCTGAATGCGGAGACCGTTCGTAATTATTTTGGCGGCACCAATTGGGAGAATGGCGAATCTGTAGGGTTTCATTACGAGCAAGGACCCGATGGCGGAATTGTGACACTTGACGACACCACTATACTTGATTTGGCATACGATATGATAGAAAACCAAGCCAAAGCCGAAGTGTAGTCGATTAAACGTATTGGCGGGCAGAGGCAGAAATCAACTTTCTGCCTCTGTTCATTTGTTGCCCTTTGTACTAAATCTGTATTGTGAATAATTTGGCAAACGACATAAAGCTGGCCGAGGAAAAATGGAACCCTTCCATTTACGCTTTTCTCCATTCGTTGTATAGGGATGTTCACTTGCCCTCGCACGACGTTAGCCACCATGAGCGGGTGTGGGGGTATGCCAAGGAGCTGCTTACGCATACCTATACCATGGCCTCAGCTTCCTGTCCTTTTGTAGAGCAAGCGCTGGTTGCAAGTATGTTTCATGATACAGGCCTTACTGTTGACCACGGCGAGCGCCACGGGAATTTTAGCAAGGCGCTTTGTGAACACTTCCTTAGCAAATACCCTCACCTTACCCTGCCTAGTGCTGAAGATACGCTTTATGCCATTGAGCACCACGATGATAAAAGCCTTAAACAGTCGGTTGGCTTTGGCCCTGGAACTTCACTTCCGCTTGTCGATCTGGTTTCCTCTGCCGATGATCTTGATGCCTTTGGTCTGGTTGGTGTTTTTAGATATTTGGAGATTTATGCACTAAGGGAAATTCCGGTTGAGAAGATACCGTGCAAAGTTATTCCTAATCTTTCCAATAGATTTGAGAATTTTAGTCGCAAATTTTCAGCATTTCCACATCTTATCGAGAGGCATAGGAGTAGATTTTTGGAAACCAAAAGGTTTTTTGAGGAGGCAAACAACCAGTTGGCCCATGATACCATGCTTGGCGCTGAGGCGTTTAAGGTAGCCAACAACCTTGTGGATGTGTTGGTGAACAAAAAATTGGATATTAAATCTGCAATAGTGATGGGCATCATGTCTGGACTATCAGCAGGACAGGTGGGTTTCTACATGGGGCTAAAAGAGGAACTAGGGCTGTAGAAAGGCACAATGTGGTATTTTCTGATGATATTAATCTTCTCCCTCAATTCAACCTTTTACCTATTTTTGCGTCCTATTCACTAAACATATTTTCATAGGCTATGAACAAGTTTTTTCGATACTTTTTGCTAACCACCCTGCTGGCGTTAGCTTTTATCAGTGTGGCTAAGCATATCTACAAAAAAAACGTAACCAGCACTCCACAAGTTGAGCTGCGTTTCCATGAGAACTACAGCGTAACCTACGATGAGGCCATTGCCGCTTACCGAGCGCTCGACCTGGAGCATCGTGAGGCAAAATTAATTAAGTATGGCCCCACCGATTTTGGTAAGCCCCTGCATTTATTTGTTATTTCGAGAATTAAGGTGTTCGACCCAGAGATTTTGCGAAGCAAAGGTTTCCGAGTGGTGCTGGTGAATAATGGAATTCATCCCGGCGAACCCTGTGGCGTTGATGCCAGCATTCAGCTTGCCCGCGATATCCTTTCGAAGAAAAATGACCTGTGGACCCTTATGGATAGCACCGTGCTTTGCATTGTGCCAGTTTATAATATTGGTGGTGCACACAACCGTTCGCACTACAATAGGGCTAACCAAAACGGTCCCGAAATGCAGGGGTTTAGGGCTAATGCCCGAAATTTAGATTTGAATAGAGATTTTGCTCCCATGGAGAGCCGTAACGCCCAGTCGTTCGCTCGCATCTTTCATCATTGGAAACCAAATCTACTGATAGATACGCATACTACCAATGGGGCCGATTATCAGTATGTGATGACGCTTATATCATCGCATCCGCAGGAGATGCCTCCTATGCTTGGTAGCTATTACGATGAGGTGATGGAGCCCTACCTATTTAACGCCATGGAGGAGAGTGGATATCCGATGATCTACTACGTGTCGCCCATGGGTCAAACCCCCGAAAGCGGTATACAGCAAAGCCCCAATCCCCCCCGCTACACATCTGGCTTTGGAAGGATGTTTAACACCATTTCGTTTATGACCGAGGCCCATATGTTCAAATCGTTTAGCGACAGGGTGCTTGCTACGTACGAGTTCATAAAAGCTTCGCTTGAGTTTACCCATGACAATGGTTACCAAATGGCCTTGCTGAAGCAGCAGGCCGATGAGTACACCGCCAGCCAAGCGGAGTTTGTTATTCAGTGGGAGTTGGATAAAGATCAGGAGGGAGTAATTCCATTCATGGGGTACGAGGCCGAGCTGGTAGATAGCAAGATTACAGGAGGGAAACGCCTACATTACGATCGAAATAGGCCATTTACAAAGGATATCCCATTCTTTAAACACTATAAGCCTGCTATTACCATTACTGCTCCCGAGTTTTACTACATTCCTCAAGCTTGGTACGATGTTATTCATCGTCTCGAGATTAATGATGTGAACATGCAACGGTTTGCCAACGACACCATTATGGAGGTTGAGGCATACTACATCACCAGTTACAAGTCGAGCTTCAGTTGGAATTCAAATGGGCATCACCTGCATAGCGATGTGGAGGTACGTAAGGAGATTCAGAAAATACAGTTTTACGAGGGCGATTACATTGTGCCCATGAACCAGCCAGCAAATCAGTTCCTGGTTGAGATGTTGGAGCCACAAAGCGCCGACTCCTACTTCGCTTGGAACTACTTCGACTCAATGCTGCAGCGTAAGGAGTATTTCTCACCATACGTATTCGAGGATTTTGCCCTCGAGATGCTCAACTCCAACCCCGAGCTGAAAGCCGAATTTGAAGCCAAGAAAAGCAGCGACAAGGAGTTTGCATCCAATGCGTACGCCCAGCTTAACTTTTTGTATGAACGGTCGCCTTACTACGAAAAAGTTTTTAAACGTTACCCCATATTCAGGTCGGTTGCAACCAAAAAGTAACCTGAGCATTACGGGTAATGCAGGTGTAATTAATTTGTAATATTGATCTTGTAAGGCATGAATAGTGTTGATGTTGTGGTGATAGGGGGAGGGCCAGCCGGGTTGCTAGCCGCAGGAAAGGCTGCTGCCGATCGCGCTAACGTTTTTTTGCTGGAAAAGATGGAAAAGCCTGCCCGCAAGCTAAGGATTACTGGTAAGGGCCGATGCAACATAACCAACACAAAACCCTTCAGCGAATTTATTAACGATATCTTCCCTGAGCCCCGTTTCCTTCGCGATGCTTTTAGCTCATTTTTTAGCGATGATATTATTCGATTGCTTAATGAGCAGGGAGTAGCCACTGTAGTGGAGCGAGGTATGCGTGTTTTTCCTGTTAGTGGAAAGGCTTGGGATGTTGCCGAGGCCCTTGTGAAATGGGCTAGGGCAAAGGGTGCTAGGATTGAAAATCACACCAGGGTTACAGGTATTACTGTTTCAGAGGGATCCGTTGCGGGTGTAAGGTATACCGATAAGTCGGGAAATATGGCTGAGGTGAGCTGCCGTTCGGTAGTTCTTGCCACGGGTGGAAAGTCGTACCCCGCCACTGGCTCAACGGGCCATGGTTACGAGCTAGCATCGAGCCTTGGTCACACCATAACCCCTTTGCTACCCGCCCTTGTTGGGGTCGAAACCCGACCCACGTATAGTTTAAAGAAGAGCCTATTATTGCGTAACGTTAACCTTTCGCTATTCATCGAGGGGAAAAAGGTCGATGAGGAGTTTGGTGAGCTCGAAATTACACCCTATGGTCTTAATGGCCCCATTATGCTTAGGCTTAGCCGTAGGATAGTATTTGCACTAGCCAAGGGAAGCAGGGTGGAGCTGGAGCTCGATCTCAAACCCGCGCTAAGCCATGATAAGCTTGATGCACGAATCATTCGCGAGGTGGATGAAAGCCCTAGAATAGCTGTGGCCGATCTGGCCAAACGCTTGTTACCGCACGATTTGGCTTTGGAGATGATTGATGAGCTGGGTTTGGCCGCTCAGAAAAATTTGGGCCGACTTACAGCCGACGAGCGAAAATCGATTCGCCTTTGGCTAAAGGAGCAGCGATTCGAGGTGTTAGCCCAACGCTCATGGCCCGAGGCCATTGTAACGGCTGGTGGTGTTTCGCTTAAGGAGGTTAACCAGAAAACGATGGGTTCAAAGAAAATTAACGGGTTATATTTTGCCGGCGAACTGCTCGATTTGGATGGCTCTACTGGTGGCTATAATCTACAAATAGCCTACTCAACTGGTTGGTTAGCGGGGAAAAGCGCAGCTATGGCAATACAAAAACGCTGAAGATGCGCTATCGTACAAAGAAATCAAGCATAAGTTCGCCCCCAAGGTAGCCCTTAAGCCTATCGCCAATGGCAACCGGGCCGACCCCGGCAGGTGTTCCAGTGTATATCAGATCGCCTATTTTTAGGGTAGTGTATTTAGATATGTGAGCAATTAGCTGGTCGAAGTTAAACGTCATATCGCCAGTGTTTCCTCTCTGAACCACTTCTCCATTTTTCTCAAGCCAAAAATCCAAATTACCAAGGTCAGGAAATTCAGCCTTACCTTTAAACTCGCTAATGGGTGCCGATCCGTCAAACGCTTTGGCTATCTCCCAGGGTAATCCCTTCGCTTTGCAGTCCCTCTGCAAATCGCGGGCAGTAAAGTCAATGCCTAAACCCACCTCGTTGTAGTATCTGTTGGCAAAGCGCTCGCTGATATTACGGCCAAGCCTACAGATTTTTAGCACAACCTCAAGCTCATAATGAATCTCGTTTGAAAAGTTAGGGTAGAAGAAGGGCTGATTCTTTCGAAGCAGGCAGGTGTCGGGTTTGAAAAAAAATATGGGTTCACTAGGTGTGCTGGAATTCATCTCCCTTACATGATCGGCATAGCTTTGCCCAATGCAAATTATCTTCATTTTTCTACTTATATAATATAAAGGTATTGTACCAATACTTTTCAACGTCAAAAGTATGCTATCTGCACATATTATGCAACAAGCATTTTTTGTAGTCGGTATGTCATCGTTTATAGAAAAAATGTACATTTGAGAAACTAAAATCTTAAGCTATGAAGTTGATGCTCCAATCCACAGCAGTTATGCTGTTTGCGCTAATCTCATTTGCTGCTATTTCGCAGGATGCTAGGAACGAACCCAAGGAAGAGACGGTGAAAACTGGCTGGAACTTTGGAGGGTTGCCCGTAGTTTCGTTCGATTCCGATTTAGGATTTCAGTATGGGGCTTTGCTAAGCCTATTTAACTATGGCGATGGCACGATGTACCCCGATTTTAAGCATAACCTGTATTTGGAATGGTCGAGGTATACCAAGGGGAGCGGAATTAACCGCATCTTTTTCGACACCAAGTACCTTATCCCCGGCATAAGGGTTACCACCGATTTGAGCTACCTCACCGATAGGATGTACGATTTCTTTGGATATAACGGCTACGAGTCGGTTTACAACTCCCATTGGACCAATAGTGACGATCCAGAGTACCTCTCTCGCGCCTTTTACAAGTACGACCGTAAGCTGTTTCGTTTTGCCGTCGACCTGCAGGGTAAGCTTCCCCTCGAGAACTTTGGCTGGGCAGCAGGTGTGTGGCTGCTCAACTACAACGTGGGTGCTGTGGACATCGATAAGTTGAACGAGGGCAAAACCGAGGATCTGCTACCCAATTTTCCAAGTCTTTACGACCACTATATGAACTGGGGATTGATAACACCCGAGGAGGCTGATGGTAGCTTTGTGTCGTATGTAAAAGCAGGTGTTGTTTACGATACCCGCGATAACGAGCCCAATCCAAACAGCGGGATGTGGACCGAGGCGGTGTTTACCTACGCTCCTTCCTTTATGGGCATTGGCACCAACTACCAGCATATGAAGTTTACCCTAACCCATAGGCAGTACTTCACCCTTCTCCCCGAGCGCCTTACATTTGCCTACCGCTTGGGATACCAAGGAACTGTTTTTGGCGATGTTCCTTTCTACCTACAGCCCAATATTACCACTCTTATTCTGAGGGGATCAACATCCGAAGGGTTAGGTGGTGGCAAATCGCTGCGCGGTGTAATCCGTAACCGCGTTATTGGCGATGGCGTTGCGTGGGGAAACTTGGAGCTGCGCTGGAAGTTTATGAAATTCCAATTCATTGGGCAAAACTTCTACCTATCGCTCAACGGTTTTGTCGATGGAGGACAGGTTGTAACACCTGTTAAGGTTAACACAAGCAATGTCGATTGGGCCAGCTACGATTGGCAAACCCCAGAGCACGATTTGACGAGAGACGGTATTTTTGGAACCGATACGGAATCGTTACACCTAAGCTATGGCGCAGGCCTCAGGGTAGTCATGAATCGCAACTTTATCATCGCCATCGACCATGGCCGTCCTTTTGATGAGCGTGATGGTGCTAGCGGCACGTATATAGGGCTGAATTTTTTGTTTTAATAATAAGTGTTTTAGAAAACTGTAAGCAAAGAGGTCCACCAACCAGGATGGGCCTCTTTGCTTACAGTACTTTCCTGAATTAGGAATAGCTGAAGTTAAATAGATAGCGTCTATATTTATTTTCTTTTAAAGCCGATTATCTGTCGAATTCTAAGGATAATTATGCTAGCCCTTTGTTGTTAGGCTTTTTAACGGGTTTAAACAATTTGATTAATATTTTTATTGATCAATAGTTTTAATAATACTATTGATTATTAGAAGATTATTTTTCACAAACAATTAAGTTTTATTTAAAAAAATATCATAAAATATCATAAATGTGATTTTTATCAGTCGTAGATGTTTGTGTGTTTTAAAAAAAATTATATTAGCAGTGTGTTTAACATATATTAGCTCTATTCGTAAACCTAAAATTATTTCTATGAAAAAACTATGTCTACTGTTTGCATGTTTTGTTTTTGTAGGCGTCAATTTCCTACAGGCACAAACAGTGCAGGTTACCGGTACTATTACTAGTGCCGAAGATGGAATGCCCATTCCTGGCGTTTCAGTGCAGGTTAAGGGGACTACAATTGGTGTTGCCACCGATGTGGATGGCAAATACACCATTAATGTTCCACAAAATGCAACAACGCTTCTGGTTAGCTTTATGGGTTTTAGAACTCAAGAGGTAGAAATTCAGGGGCGGCAGGTTATCAATCTTACATTGGAGTTTGATGTTTTGGATCTTGAAGAGATTGTTGTGGTTGGGTATGGTGTACAGCGTAAGCGGGAAATCACAGGTTCAATTACTCAGGTAAAAGGTGATGAGATTGCTAACCTTGCAACACCCAGTTTTGAATCTCAGCTCGCTGGTCGTGCTGCTGGTGTGCAGGTTACAACAACATCAGGTGTTATTGGTGTTGCTCCTCGTATCCGTATTAGAGGGGTTGGGTCTATAACATCTGGCACCTATCCTCTAATTGTTGTTGATGGTGTACCAATATTTACTGGTGACCTAGGGGGATATGCCGATAATAATGCATTGGGAGACATTAACCCTGCTGATATCGAATCAATTGAGATTTTGAAGGACGGTTCTGCAACCGCTATTTATGGTTCAAGAGCGGCTAACGGGGTTATGCTTATTACCACCAAGAAAGGTCAGAAAGGGCGGTATAGAATGACTTACAACAACTACTTGGGAGTTGCTCAGCCAATTAAGCTATTTGACCTTTTGAATGCAGAAGAGTCAATTCTGATTAACAATGAGAAAAGAACTAATAGGGGATTATCTGAAATTGCTTTTGCTAATGGTGATGCAGGTCCAGCTGTTGATACAGATTGGCAGAAAGCAGTTCTCAGGAGCGATGCTTTCCAGCAGGATCATAACCTTTCTTTATCAGGAGCAACTGATCAGACCAACTACTACTTTTCACTTGGTTACTCTGCTATGGAAGGTGTAAGTCGTCCTAATGAAATGGATCGATTCACATTTAGGTCTAATCTAGACCAAAAAGTAACGAAGTGGCTGTCTGTTGGAACCAATTTAGGTGTTACTCAAACCGAGTATTTTGGTATGAATACAGGCGAGAATTCACTGTCGGGTAATATATTTTCAGCCATCAGGCAGTTGCCTAATACACCAATTTACAACGATAATCACCCAACAGGATATAATATTGATTTCGCATCCCCTGGATTGGTTGGCCGTTGGAACAATGCCACTACAATTGGTGATAACCTACCCAATATTGTTTATGTGCTAGACCATAATAAGTTGAATACAAAGTTGTTTAGAACTATTGGTAATGCATTTGCAAACGTAACGTTACTTCCTTCGTTGATTTTTAGAACACAAATGAGTATTGATGCAAACAAATCTGAAGGTCTTCTGTACTATAACCCAATACACGGTGATGGTCAAAGTGTAAATGGTAGGGTTTATAATAATTATGCAAACTATTTAAGGTGGAACTATCAAAATGTATTGTCATATAACGAGACATTTGGAGATTCTCACAATCTTGGGGTAACTTTAGTTAGTGAGTTCCAAAAGCAAAGAGTTAATTCGTTCTTTGCCTACGGAATGGATCTTTCCAACAATTTTTTTCAGCACAATGTGATAACTGGTTCGTTTGGAACTGCAGATGCAGGGGGTAGCTTAACTGAGAATGGTTTCATTTCTTATGCCGGTAGGGTTAACTACAACTTTGCTGATAAGTACTTCTTGCAAGCATCTTTACGTTACGATGGTATTTCATCTATGCCCGAAGCTAACAAGTATGGTGTATTCCCAGGTATTTCTGTAGGGTGGACAATATCTCAAGAATCGTTCATGGAGAGTTTAGACTTTATAAATGATCTAAAGATTCGTGCCTCATATGCTGAGGTAGGTAATACCTCTGTGGGTAATTACCCTTACGCAGGTTTATATGGAGCGGCTAAGTATGGTGACAATAACGGTATAGGGTTTGTTCAAATGGGTAATGATCAATTACAGTGGGAGACTAGCAAGAAAATTGGCGGTGGTATTGATGCAATGTTTATGGATGGTAAATACAAGTTCTCGTATGACTATTTCGTAAACGACCTTGATAACCTTATACTTTCGGTGCCTACTCCACCTTCGTTTGGTATTTTCGGCAATAGTTACAGCGACAATGTTGGCCAGCTCAGAAACTGGGGGCATGAATTTTTTGCTGAGGCAAATATCATAAGAACTCGTGATTTTTCGTGGACCGTTAGCGGTAATGTGAGCTTTGTAAAGAATGAGGTGGTTTCACTAGTTGGTGAGCAAGAAGAAATGTTCCCCAATAACTATGTTATTATTCGCGTAGGAGAATCCATTAGGTCGATATATGGGTATGACTACCAAGGGGTTAATGCTGCTAATGGTAACCCAATTTATAGGAAGGCTGATGGTTCGTTAGTGCAGGGTAATATTCCAACATCTACATATGTTGTGTACGACCCTAATAACCCACATGATATCTCACAAGCATCCTCACTGAGTGCATCTGAGGACAAAAAACTGTTTGGGCCATCGCTTCCAACATATTTTGGTGCCTTAACAACAAATCTTCGCTTTAAGGATTTCGATTTTGCCATGATGTTCCGTTTTAGCGGAGGCAATTATATTATGAACCGTACTCGTGATGATTTAACTCAGCACTCATTTACAAATAATGGCAGTGAAATACTTGGAAGATGGCAAAGCGAAAGTGAGCCTGGCGATGGATGGACACCACGTTTGTGGTCACAGGGTGGTAACTTTGTGAATATTTCTAACCAAACCAATGGCCGATTCGTTGAAAAGGGTGATTTCTTCAAGCTACAAAATCTTGTGATTGGTTACACCTTGCCTGCCGAATTGGTGAACAAGGTTGGTATTACAGGATTAAGAATCTTTGCTCAGGGGCAAGAACTTTTTATGATTACCGATTATACTGGGATTGACCCAGAGCAAGAGAATGGAGGAGTTGATTTCAACCTTACTCCTAGGATGAGAACCATTACTTTCGGTATTAACCTCACATTGTAAATTTTAAATACACTATACTATGAAAAGAATAGATTTTAAGATAGCCAGGAAGTTAGTCCTTGTGCCTCTGTTCATCTTTGGGCTACTCTTCAACTCTTGTGAGGAGATTATTGAGCTAGATCCTTACAATCAAGTTTCAGAAACAACAGCGTTTTCTACACCTGAGTTGGTAGAACTATCAGTGGTAGGAATGTATAATGCTGCTCAAAGAGGATATTACTTTACTACATCTGCTCAATATAGAGGATATCCTTTTGGTGCTGCATTTGTTCAGCAAGGCGATTGCCGTGGAGAGGATGCTGTTAATCAGCAGGCCTTTTATAGGTTCACCTACGAGGGAACCTATGACCCTACAACCGCCAATAATGTTTACTATTGGTCAGATACTTATATGTTGATCAATCGTTGTAATATTGTTATTGATGGTGTTAGAACAGCTGCGCAGAACAATGTGATTACTACCGAAGCTGCCGAGAGATACGAGGGAGAAGCAAGGCTACTTCGTGCAGCAGCATACCATGAACTATTGGTGCTCTTCGCTAGGCCTTATAAACATTCTGCAGATGCTTCACATATGGGTGTGCCTTACCATGATACACCATTTACAACAGTAGCAGCTATTGATGAGGGAAGAACAAAAGGGCGTGAGTCCGTTGCTTTTGTTTATGGAAAAATTTTAGAGGATCTAAATTATGCTGAAGACAAGCTACCGTTAAGGTCTGGTTGGTCTGGAAATTATCAAATGGCTCGCGGAACAAAAGGGGCAGCAGCAGCATATAAAACCCGAATTTACCAACATATGTATCGTTGGGAAGATGTGATTACAGAAGGTAACAAGTTCGTTACTGGAGTTTATGCTGGTGAGTATGCTATGGAGGCAGCACCTTGGTTGGCTTATGGAAATTATGGTAGCAAAGAGTATGTGTTTGGAATGCAAAACTCTGGCACAAACAATCCAGGCGTAAATGCTGCATTAGCCTCGCAGTACAAGCGTAGAATGCTGGTATGTATAAGCCCAATTATTTGGAGAAACTCATTCTGGTTACCAGATGACCTAAGAAGGAAAGGAGATGATGCAGATGATCTACCTAATCTCGACGAAGTGCCAGATACAGATATGATCTTTAAGGTTGGTGGACAGGTGTACACGAATAAGTATAGGGATGTTACGAACTATACCGATCCTTCCCCTATGATGAGGTACCCAGAGGTGCTGCTTAATACTGCTGAGGCATATGCTCGACTAACACCTGCTGGAGCCCCCGATGCAAACGCTTTGGCCTTACTTAACGAGGTGCGCGATAGGTCCTTGGCTGACCCTGCCAATCAGAGCTACACAGCAGCCGATTTCGGAACAAATGTTGATTTGCTTGAGGCTATTCTTGCTGAGCGTCGTATTGAGTTTGTGATGGAAGGTCGCAGGTGGCCAGATATTCATAGGCTGCAACACTGTCCACACTTCCCGATTAACGGTATCCCTGCAAAGGTAGCTAACCTCAACCCTGTACCCGCTGAGTGGTTCAGTAATCCTGGTGAGTTTGGAACTGGCCCTGATGAAAGTTTTGGTATCGTGAATTACGTATACGATGATTATAGATTTGTATGGCCATTACCTCTCATTGAGACTAGTGCAAATCCAGTTCTTGCAGGTCAGCAAAATCCTGGTTACCAATAGAGTGTGTTTAAAAAAAGGCTGGCCAAACTGGTCAGCCTTTTTTTTTAATACGCAAATTTTCCATTGGTATAGCAGAACCAAAACTACAAGATAGTTTATCAAAATATTTTTTATGAGAGATATTACAAAAGTACTTCTACTTGGACTAATCTTAAACAGTAGTGTAGGTTTGTCGCAAATTTCTGATCAATATCAGATTGTTGATTCAGTAGAAAATCTGACAGCAAACTTCGTTCGCGCTAATCCAGCCAATAGAATGTTCATGCATTTCGATAAGGCAGAGTATTGCGTAGGCGAATCTTTGTGGTTCAAAGCCTACCTATTCGATGGGTATATCAATGTGTTAGATTCAATTCCAGCAAACCTTTATGTTAATCTTTACGACTTTAACGGTAGGGCTGTAAGCCAGTACCTTTTCAAGGTAGAGAAAGGTGTTGCCTCTGGCGAAGTGTGGCTAGATAACGATCTCCCGGATGGAAATTATTTTATAAAAGCCTACACCGATATTATGGCTAACGGCTTTTGGGAGGACTATTTCGTATATAGCTTTTACATTAGAAACCCCGATTACGCCAATAGGATATCGCGCAAGGAGATCAGGCTGAATAAAAGTTTTAATGAAGAATTGGACAGAAGAAAGGGACAGGTAAGCATAGAGGTTAAGGCTGAAAGTGGGAATCTGATTGCCGGTATTGAAAACCGGTTGGTTGTAAAGTCAACCAATGGTATTGGAGAGTACATAAATGGGTCGGGAAAATTAGTTTGTAGTTCAGGAGCTGTAGTAGCAGAATTTTCAACCAGTAAGTATGGGCTTGGGTCGCTAGTGTTTATTCCTGAGATTGACAAGACATATCATGTTGAATTTGAGAGCAGCGGCTCGGGTGTTGCATTAGCCTTACCTGAAGTGCTACCGAATGGTGTTGGTATTAGGATTCAACCTTCGTATTCCGACTCTTTGGGTATTAGTTTCTACTCAACCTTTCAGGATTGTAATGAGATGATTCTGGTTGTTCGTATGGGGGCAAGATTACTTTATCACAAAAAATTGAAAATAAATCCATATATGTGGAAAGATGTGTCTTTATCCCAAAGCGACCTTGAAACGGGAGTGGCAGTTGTAGAGCTATATTCAAAAGGTTTATCGTTGGTATCTCAGCGACCCATATACATTAATAAGAATGACCAAACCTATCTTGTACCAGCCACCCACCTTATGGATATGGACGATCATAAGGTGATGTTATTAACTCTTGAGACAACAGACTCGAACGCACAGCCAGTTCAAAGTGATATGTCAATTTCTGTTACTACCAGCAGTGAAAGGTCGATTAATTCTAATGATATCTATAGGCATTTGTTTATTACGTCCTATTTCACAAATCTAGAGAGTATCCCTCCTGATCTACTGGCTATCGACAACGATAAGATGCTTGAACAATTGGATATGCTCATTCAGTTTGGCTCTTACAAAGTCCCCAGTTACTCCGAGCTAAATATGTATAACAACGGTAATAATATTCAGCAACGTAGATTTGGTGCTACGGTAACGGGCTTCGTACTTGATCCCTATACAAATCAGCCAGTTTCAAATGTGGGAGTAGAGCTAAAACGTAGTTTTGGCGATCAAAGAGTTTATAAAGCAAAAACCAATGAAAGTGGAGTGTTTACTTTCGAGGGTGTTAACATTTCCGATAGTGCAAGGGTAGAAATAACTCCATCGCTAATATCAGGCGGAGTTCGCCCAAACATTGAACTTGTTGAGGATGATACGCCAGCTACTAGCTATTATTTTTCAGAAAATACAAGATATCAAGAGATAATAAAAAGAGGAAGTAATTGGAAAAGATCAAAATCATCTGCTCCAAGACCGCCTGTGTCAGTATCACCCTATGGTCGTCCTGACCAAACCATCTTTATTAATACACGCGATGCGCACCGTACTGTTTTTGAAGTTTTGCAAGAAAAGGCGATTGGTCTAATCATTTCAGGTAATACCATCATGTTTCGAGGCCCATCAAGCATATTGTACAGCAATGAACCCTTATTCATCCGAGACGATGTGGTGGTAAGCGCCGACGAATTTTTATCACAGGATCCAAGAGACATAGCACGTATTGAGCTGTTTAGGGGGGCAAGCGCAGCGTTTTGGGGTGCGCGAGGGGGAAATGGTGTAATCTTATCTTACGGAAGAAGAGGAGAGGCTCCAGCAAAACCCTATTTTGAATTTGTGATACAAGGATTCACTTCTCCAAGTGAATTTTCCATTGATCCAGTTGAGGTTTCTGAAAAACAGTCTCTTAGGATTCAGCAAACAGTCCTCTGGGACCCTGACATATGGACTTCAGGAAAAGGTGCAACGAGCGTAAGCTTTCTAATTATTCCAGGAATTTCTCCCTATATTATTAATGTGGTAGGTGTAAGTGTCGATGGGAAAATTGTGATGGGAAACTTTTCAATTGGGAGATAAATGTTATTGATCTAGCCATTCAAATAATTAGGGTAGGAGTAATGGTCAAGGGTATGGTTGTGTATATTTCTTCCTCCACTTCTGATTTTAAAATTTAATTTTTATTATTTATTGTTAGTGTTTTTGGTCTTTAATTTCTAGGTACTGAACCCTTTTTTGTTCTTTTTGTGGTGTGTTTTATTAATATCTGAGAGAAAATTATTGAATGTATTTTATAGTATTTTCCCATTGATAGATATAATCTATATGACGCTTTGTTGTTTATTCTATTCTTAGGTAGCGTTATTAAGTTGTTTTACAGTTGTTCCCACTTTTCTAAAGTATTGTTATACAGCATAAACACATATTGTTTGAGTAAAAGTTTACTTGTTGTTTACGGGTTTTAAATACCTAAATTATCCTGTAGGTTAATATCATTAACGGCTGTTAGTAATTAATTTGCTGATTACTTGTGTTGAATAAATTCATGCTTTAACTTTTCATGTGTTTTTAACCATTATTAGCTCTATTTGTAAACCTAAAATTATTTCTATGAAAAGACTATGCGTATTCCTTGTAGCTGTTGTGTTTGTGGGGATAAATCTCCTACAAGCGCAAACAGTGCAAATTTCCGGTACTGTTACCAGTGCAGAGGATGGGATGCCAATTCCTGGAGCATCAGTACAAGTCAAGGGAACTACCATCGGCGTTGCAACCGATGCAGATGGTAATTATGTTTTAGCTGTCCCGCAGAATGCAACAACCTTAACCTATGCGTTCTTGGGGTTTAAAACTCAAGAAGTGGCTATTGCAGGAAGAACTGTTATTAATGTAGTGCTAGAGTCTGATATGCTAGCACTAGACGAGGTGGTTGTTACTGCCTTGGGTATTTCGCGTGAGCGGAAATCACTAGGATATGCAGTTCAGGATGTCAAGCAGGGCAACCGCATTTAAAAACTGAGTAGTTTCTCCCTATATTTGCAATCAAGAGCAGCATTCAAGCGTTTATTGTTCTTACTCCTTTTTGGCGTTTTGTCATTGAGCAGCAAGGTCATGGCTGTCTTAAGGATGATGTTGAAATTTTCAGCAGCGTACCCTTTATATTTCCTTGACCTGTCCTCCCCAAATTGTACATCGAGAGACCAGTGCAAGTTGTTTTCTATTGACCAGTGTTCCCGGGTTTTTCTGTTAAGGGTTTCGGCTCTGGCGGAAAGGCTGGAAATGTAAAAGCGCTGTTCCGTTCGGGTTTTCCCACTGCTCTTTTCAAGCACCTGAGAGTCAATAACGAAAACCGTTTTTAAACCCGACCATTTTTCGGGGTTCTCAATATGGCTCAGCTCTGAGTATGCACGGCAAGTCCGTTTCTC